>VFQO010010882.1_pt1 | contig 32329 bp, 48 predicted proteins | sample 3512331 | NCBI WGS metagenome assembly VFQO01 (sample SAMN10412371, study PRJNA504923) | tailings metagenome | isolation source: Replicate 3 from Balatoc abandoned mine | place: Philippines: Itogon, Benguet | collected 2017-08-28 | reverse complement strand
GGCGGTGGGGCTGTGCGGCATGTGGTTGGGATCGTACACCATGGCATTGGCTGCATAGGGGCGGGATTGAGCAGTGAACACTGTGGGTCAGGTGGGCCGCCGAGGGAGGTTCGGCGCTCAGGGCCACACGATGGGATACCAGCGCATGCAGACCTGCGGCTGTGCTTTGTGCCGAATGCCCCACCTGTGTACTCTTCAGACTCTGCCATTTTCCGGCTGGAATAGGTCTTCCACCACCTGCGTTGAACAACGGAGGAAGGATGAATGTGCACAGCGAAGGTGCAGCTCGCGCTGCGGGAGGCCGGCGGCCGCTGCCGAGACGGGCGGCGGGCGGCGGGCGGCAGGGCGCGGCAGCAGTTGCCTTTGACGCCACACGCACCTCTCCTGGGCGTGGACGCAGTCCTCTGCCTTGGTGGGGGACTTGGGGCCGTAAATGGCTGCATGGCAGAGGAGGCGTGATGCTGCATTGGCTGGCGGCGCTGCGCAGGCACAGCTTCCCGCCCGCTGGCACAAGGCGCCGCCGCCGGCTGCCACCCTTCACGCAAGGCAGCCAGCGCGCTCTCAAACAGTCGGCCGTATCCGGTGCTGGGCTGGGCAATGCGAGAGAGAAGCTGCAGGCGGCTGCCCAGGGAGCGCCAGGTTTCCTTGCCTTGCAGCACTTCCTTGGGGCAAGCTGTCTTGATCGGCATCATGGTGGCCTGACTTGTGTTCTGACGATGCGCAAGCGGGCGAGGAGGGCGGTTGGGGAGTGGGGGATTCGACAGAGAGGGAGTGAATGTCGGAGTGGTGCTTGCAGCTTCCCAAGAGGCTGAGCGACGAATGAAAGTGCGAATGATTGAGGCAGGAGGCGCTTCTGGCAAACCCTTGCGCTGCTGACCGCAAGCCACGCTCACTGGCATGCAGGGTGGACTGTAGGGCGCGCTGCGGTGCTAGGGCGCGATTGCAGGGCACGTCATGTCGGATGAATCACCGCAGAGCCCCGTAGCGGTGCGCTGGAAGCCGGTGCCGGCGCCCGCCCGGCGCTCCCGCCGCACCGTCTCTCGATCCAGGACTTAGCTTCAGCTGGCCTAGCTTCACATGCCATGCTGCCACATCGGTAATTTAATTCTTATAAGACAGACGAGGACGGTGTGCAGCACACGGCTCTACTTCTTGCGGGCCCGCTTGCCACCGCCGCCGCCGCCGGTCTTGCGCTTGCGCCCGCCGCCGCCGCCCTTGCGCTTGCGCACTCCGCCCGCCTTGACGCCAGGACCGCTCACTGGGTCGCCCTTGTCCTTGCGGTACTGCAGGTACCCCTTCTGCGCTCAGGAGAAACACAAGGGAGGAAAGGCAACATGCTGACCATGTCACAGCGGAAAGTGCACTTGCAAATGAGCAGGCAGCTGCATCGACGCTCGTTGCCCGCCGCGGCGGGCCGGCCCACACATCTGCACCCGCATTGCATCTCTACTTTGTGCCCCTCAGGAAGCACGCACCTGGCCCCACCACTTCCTGCCAGAGGCATCCGTGTATACCTGCTAATCATCAGGAAGCAGCAGGGAGCGCGAAACAGCATGGTGGGAGCGGGCCCTTGCCGCGGCTTCAAGCAGGCAGAAAGCCTGGCCCAGTGCACAGCTGCCCCGCCCGAAACAAAACTGTTGTGAGTCACACTCACTCGTTTATCGCCCTCCACCGTCCAGTGGCCCACGCCACCGCTGCCGCCGCCTGCCGCTGCTGCCGCCGCCGCCGCACCGCCGCCCCGGCTGCGCCCCTTGCCGCCGCTCTTTCTGCCGCCGCCGCCCACAACGACAAATGGCCCGCTGGCAGCTGCGCCCGTATGCTTGGCGGCAGCTTTGGCTGCGGCGGTGGCGCCGCCGCCGGGAGCCCCGCTGAACTGCTGCTTGTAATTGATGTACACCTGGGAGCCGTCCCTGCAAGGACAGGCGGCAGCACGGGACAGATAGGGCTTGCTCCTACTTGCTGGGCTAAGCAGCGGTGCATGCATGCAAAGCAGATCAGCAAAGCGCACAGAGCAGCTGATGCAGGCAGGAATTGCTGGCCAGGGCAGCTGCACAGGCATGACGCAGCTTGCACACCAATTACATGCCCTCAATGCAAGCGCAGCCCTGGCATTTGTTTCATTGCAACTGCTCACCGGGGGTCTCTGCCGCCCCGCAGCGCATCCACAGGCACGAAGTCCTCGAAGCGGGCCCACCAGGGCTGCCCAGGCTCGCCCTGATGCTGCTCCTGGGCAACCCAGCTGCTGCGGTCGCTGGCAAAGCGGCCGGCCGGCTGCTGCCAGCCGTCCTGCGGCTGCTGCTGCTGCCATTCGTCCTGCTGCCGCTGCTGCTGGTAGTGGCCAGATTGCTGCTGAAGCGGATCGCCACCATAGGGTGCCTGCTGCCAGTGCTGCGGGTCCTGCTGCTGCCAGCCAGAGTGGCCGCCATTGAAGCCGGCATCACCGTCTGCCTCATCATCATCTGGCGCCTGCCAGAACGGCTGCTGCTGCTGCTGCTGCTGCTGCTGCTGCTGCTGCTGCTGGTGCTGCTGCTGCTGCTGTGGCGGTGGCTGCTCAAACCCACCCTGCCACTGCTGCTCCTGCTGCCACGGCTGCGGCGCCGCCGCCTGCCACTGTTGCTGCCCATCAGCCCAACCGTCGGGCTCCTCTGTTTGCCATGCCTGCTCGGCTGGGGCCTGCCAAAAGGCTGGGGCAGGCTCAGTGTGTCTTCCATCCGCCATCCCCGCCGCAGCAGCAGCCGCTGCATTCTCCGGCTGCTGCCACGCCTGCTGCTGCGGTTGCTGTCCCTGCCGAGGTTGCTGCCAGGCCTGCTGCTCACCCAGCATTGGCTCCTGCTTGACAGCAGCCTCCTCAGCGGCACTGCTGCCAGCCAGGTCAATGACCTCTGCCTGCTGCTGCTGCTGCTGCTGCTGCCGCTGCTGCTGCTGCTGCTGCTGTGCCTGCTGCTCATGCTGCTGCTGCCGCCGCTTGGGCTGGGGCTGCGCCTTGCGGGCGGACAGCGGTCGCCGCCTGCCGGAGCTTGGCGGTGCCACAAAGTCCTCATCGCTGCTGCTGTCCAGCTGGCGCTGCTGCTTGGGAGGCGCAGCGGCAGCTGCCACAAGCTCCTGCTTGGGCTGCATGCGGGGCGGCTGGAAGCCACGCCGCTGCAGCCGCTGCCACGGCTTGGCTGCTGGCTCGGCTGCCCCGCCAGGCAGGGCCGGCAGCGATGCCACGGCATCGGCTGCAGCTGCCGCGGCTGCTGCCACAGCGCCGCCGCCGGCAGCTGCTGCAGTCGATGCCAGGGTGATGCGCTGAACACATGGGGAGCAGTGGTTCATGCAAGCTCAGGGGTGATTGCAGAGAGTGACAGCCCGAGCAAATCCAGAAGGCAAGGCCACCGCAGCATCCAGCGAGGAACTAGCAGATGCAGCGGCCCCCAGCATGAGAAATCAGGAAAGATCGTCATGCACGGCCCAATTGCTCACCGAGCCTTTGGCCGCTCCGCCCACGCGTGCAAAAGGATTGGCTTTTGGCTTGGCTGCAGCGACCTCTGCCGCCTGCTGCTGCTGCTGAGGCTCACCCCCTGCTTGTGCATCATCAGCTGAGCTGCTGTGCTGCAGGGTCAGTGGCGCGGGGCCGCCAAAGCCAGGGCCGTCAGCACTAGGCGAGGCAGCACCCTCTGCATCCTCAGCACCCTCGGCAGCTGCTTGCAGCAGGTGCTGCGGTGCCGTCTCGCCATGCTTGCGTAGCCGCCTGAAGCCTGTCGTCGCTGGCTGCTGCTGCTGCTGCTGCTGCTGTGCTCTGACGCCAGCTGCACCTGCCGCTGCACCAGTGCCCTTGACAGTCCAAGGAGTCACGTTCAGGTCTGCATCTTCGTCGCTGTCGCTCGCTGCGGCTGCCGCAGCAGGCGTGACAGCCTGCAGGCGAGGGAGGGTGATCGAATTGGGTGATCAGATGGCCGTCACCAGTGTGCTCCTTCACAGCTGGACCAAGCGACCGACCCATGAGCAGCTCCCCATGCATGACATCCAACCGCACCAGCAGGCCGCCTGGGGGGAGAAGCGGGCAAACCAGGCAGCCACTGCACACGCTGCCGCCAAAAAAACACAGGTTGTTTACCTGCACTCCCCTGCCGCCCTGCTCCTCATCCTCTTCCTCTTCATCAGCGAAAATGGAGCGCAGGCGGCGGCGCCGCCCAGTCGACAGCGCAGACTGCCGCCGCCCGCTGCTGGCAGGCGGCTGCTGCGGCACCTGAACATGCTGGTGCGGTGCTGGCGCACCAGCCGCCTGCTGCTGCTCTTGCGGGCTGTCCCAATCCGCCTCAGCCCCGCCTGCTGCATAGTCGTCTGCATCCCATCCTAGCTCTGGGTGCCTGGCATCTGCTGCCGCTGCTGCTGCCGGCTGGCCAGGCCAAGGCGCCTCCCCAGCCGCCGCGCCTGCTGCCATGGGCTGCACTGCCGCCGCCGCCGCCCCTGCTGCTGCCGCTGCTGCATGGTCAGGCGGCGAGGGAGCAGCTGCCAGTTCGTCCAGCAAGTCCCAGCTGGGTGCATCATCCTCGCAATCCTCGAGCTCGTCCCAGCTAGGGCTGCTGGGGGCGGTGGGTGCTGCAGCACCCAGCTGCGCCGCGAGCTGCTCGCGCTGGTCCTGGTGCTGTGCATTCAGGTCGCAGTAGGCTCCTGCATCGGCCTCTGGGCTGCTGGTTGCGTTGCCGGCCGCAGCAGTGATGTCGCCGAGCGGGCTGGCGCCAGCTGCTGCGCCGCCGCCGCCACCAGCGCCGCTGCGGCGGCCCAGGCTGAGCCGTGCGCGCAGCAGCGCGCTGCAGGCAGGACAGGGGCATACTCACAGCACGTTAGAAGGGCAGGGCGGCCCAGCGACCAAGCAGGCGCTCACAGGCGGGGTCAGGCAGGGAAAGCCGGGCTGCGGGCTCACTCACGCGTTGGTCGCCATGCCGCAAGAACGTGGGACGCGACTGGCCAGCGCCGGCTGCAGTTTATGTTGAATCGGGGCAAATGGCGCGCAGCACGGCGGGCCACGGCTTTGCTTTGCAGGTTGCAAGGCTCGCCGATGCAGCCTGCAATTCACTGATCGCGTGATCAGCGCTGCCGGAACCCGAACAGCAGCGAGCTGCACAGGTGCCTCCTTCCCGCAACCCCCGGCGCCTGCGGCCGCCCGTGCCATCTCACAGCAGCTTCATCAGTCATTTGGAGCACCACGCCGCGTTCACGGAACCTCTGCTGACGCTCGCCGCAGCGGCGGCGGCGGCGGCAGCGGCGTCGAGGGAAGGCAGCACACTTTTTGGCGGCATGGAGCCCTCTGCGTGCGCGACATTCAACGACCTGGGGGATGCTGAGCTGGAGCTGATTTTCGCGGCGGTGTGTACTACACCACGTGGCTACAGGCACTGCCCCGGGCTGCCGGTAGTGTGCCGCCGCTGGCGCGATGTCTATGAGCAGGTGCGGAGCAACAACACTGTTTCTAAGCTGCTGAATGACAAGCTGGCAGCTGCATCGACATGGCTGGATTGACATTTGCAACCATCACGTGGCAGGCTGGCGGCGCCGCACACTTCAATGCCGCAAACAACTCGTCCTCCCAGCTGCCCCACGTCATGCGGCTGTCCCTCCGTTTGCCTCATCTTTGCCGCAGAGCACGGTGCTGTGGCAGGAAGTGCGGCTGGACTGGGACGTGTGTCGGGTGCAGGCCGGCGAGACAGCCTGCGCTCGGGCGGCGCACTGGCTGCTCCGCCGCCTGCCCATCTGTCGCCGCCTGCTGCTCACCGGCTGGCCAGATTTTGGGGCCGCATTGCAGAGCGGGGACAGCACACCGCCGCTGGCCCAGGTAGACTGCAGCAGTGTGAGCGCCTTGGTTGTAGGATAGTTGCAGCAGTTGCCTTGCAAGGATGAGGTGCACGGTGGGCTGCCAGCTGCTGCTGCAGCTCTGGCGCTCGTGCACCCTGCACCCGCAGCATTCCGGAGTGCTGCCAGCCGTTTGCACCCACCCTTTCGGCTGATGCAGCTGCCCAGCTCCGTCGCTACTCTTAGGCCAATGCACACTTTCCACCCTGCGCTGCAGCTGTTCCCTTCCGGCTTGAGCGGCCCCCGGCTGGAAGAGGTTCGCTTCGTAGAGATGGTTGGAGGCTCCGGCAATGCCGCGCTGGGCCTGCTGCGGGACTGCCCCAAGCTGCACTCGTTGGCAGTGGCGGGACCGCAGAGCATGATGGGTGAGCGAGAGCAGGGGAGAACGAAACTTGCCGCGCCGGGCGGTGAGTGTTCATCACTGCCACATGCTTGCCCAGCTTGCCCCCAGCCCCTCGCCCTCGCCACTCCCCGTACCCTCACTGGCTTGCAAGCTAGACTCAATCTCTGCCCTGCCGCACTCTGCCCATTTGCTGTTGTGCAGGCCGCGTGGCGGCGCTGGTGCTGCAGGGCGAGGCGCTGGCACCGCTCAGCTCGCTGCACAGCCTTCGATCATTGGACCTGCTGGTAGACAAGGTCCGTTTTGCTTGTGCGTTTCTTTCAACGTGTGCTTTTGGGAGGCTCTAGCGCCCCTCGGCTTGTTGCACAGCCTTCAGTCGCTGGACCTGCTGGTAGACAAGGTGAGCAGCTCATTTTTCTTCTGTTCCAGAAACACAACATGTTTGCGAGGCTGGGCGGTCTGCTTGTAGACACGGCGGGCGGCCGTTCTCTGCTGATTCACAGGTTGTAGTGTTTAAGACGTACAGTGCGATGGCACCTTTCCACAAACTGCTTGCCCGCCCTGCCCACTGCCCCAATTGCAGATGGCGGGAAGCATGCGCGAGCTGGGCTCCGCACTCTCCCGCTTGACCAACCTGGCGCTGCGATGCCGCCTGGAGGCGACGGCAGTCGCGCCTGAATGGCTGGAAGGGCTCAGCCAGGTGCGTTTGGCGTGCCTGTGAGCTGCAGGCCTTTCGCTCCTCATCCCGGTATGCCCTGCACCCTACCCAACAACACCCTACCTTACCCTTTGCTGCAGCTGCGGCGCTTGGAGCTTGCCAGTGTGCGCCTGGCGCAGTTCACTCCCCGCCTCGCCCAGGCCCTCAGCGGCCTCACCTACCTGTCCTGCTCGGGTGGGTACGGAGCATGTGCAATGCCTGCAGCTTTGCCAGTAGACGCACTGTGCGGCGGGTGGGCCTCGTTTGAGCGAGTGTGCCCTGCCTGCCTTGCCGCTTAGCTGCCATGTCCGGCTCCCCCTACATTAGGCATGCTTTTACTAGCCTGAGCAACTGCCACTCAGCATCCCGGCAACCAGACCCCCTCACCCATTCTTCCTCCCCCCTTGCAGACGTGCTGGCCGCTCGCGCCGGCGGCCGGCGGGCGGGCATCACCTTGTGGCAGGGCCTGCGCCACCTGGCCTCCCTGCAGGAGTTTCGCTGCGAGAACCAAGGCGTCGGCCCCGTGCGTGCAGACATGCCCCTCAACGCCCTGGTCTGCAGCAGCCTGCGCCGCCTGACCCTGATGTGCACAGAGGTGGCGGACTGGCCTCGCTCAATGCTGCAAAGCTACAGTGAGTGCAGCGGCCACGGTGTGTGCGATGCACACGCTCAGCCCAGCTGGCTCAAGTATTGGAGCTTGCACCCGAATGCTCCGCACATGCGGCTGGGGCGCCGTGCCACAATCAGCGGCGTCCCCTCTGACACGAAGCTTCACGTGCTCTGCTGCAGCGGGCCGGGACGGCTGCCTGGGCGCTCTCCAGTCCCTGCACCTTGTTTCCCTCGTCCTGCGCGACCCAATACCGCCCGCTATTGTGAGTACACACAGCAGCCGGCCCAAGAGCCGCTAGGCATTGAGCGGTTGGCACTCCTTCCCTGGTGCACCTTGCACTGGCCCGACTTTGATGTGCGTGTCGCATGCTCACACTGTGCTTTTGGTGGGGGCTGCAACCGTGACCTTTCAACACTCACTCCAAACCACGCTGCGCAGTGGCCCGCGCTGGCGCCTGCGCTCACCTGCCTTGTGTGGCGCGACATCCGCAAGCCGCGCAACCGGGAAGCGATCCTGCAGCTCGCTGAAGCGCAGGCAGCAGGCGAACTCGCAGAAGGAGCGGAGGCGTTCCAGGTGTGCCGTGTGCTGTGCTGCGCTACTTGCTGCGCCGTGCTGTGTTGTGCCGTGCTGTGCTACTTGCTGTGCTGTGCTGTGCTGCGCTGCGCTGCGCATCACGCTGCCCAGTGTTGCTTTTGTGCTAGCTTGGTTGTCCACGTCTGTTGCAGCCTCGCAAGTGCCACGGCATCCCACGTTTGCCCTCGTGGGCCCCCCTCCCTGCCACTGCCCAGGCGGTGCCGCTGCCGCCGGAGCTCAGCCGCCTTCAGAAGCTGCGGGAGCTGCGAGTGGAGTACGCACAGCTGGACGCTGTGCCGCCCGTTGTGCAAGTAAGTGTGCTCAGTGTCTGCTGTTCCGCCAGTCAGTGTGGCTGCTGCTGATCGTTTGGCTGCTGGGTCAGAACCCCTCTGTGCCGCGTTGAACCCGTTTGTGTTTGTTGGATCCTCAGTTAAGTGAAGTGCTCTGGACTCCATGCTAGTGCTGTAACAGTGTAGCCATGGTCCCTGTGCTCAGGCATTCATCTAGCCTTGCCTGTCACTAGAACGGTGATATCTGTGGACCCCCATTCTCTCACATGCAGGCGCTCACCCAGCTGACCCGTCTGTCCCTGGAAGGCAACCGCCTCAGCTCGCTGCCCGAGGGCCAATACCTCACAGGTGAGCGACTCGATGCATTCTAGCTTGATGGGTTGCTTGGCTAGCTCATAAAACCACCGACTGAAAAAGTGCCTGAGGGCATTATATGCACAAGTCAGGGCCCGTTGCCAAGAGGCAGCACGGCCCCTGCGGATTGCCATTGCTGAGGTTGCCGAGGAGGCTGGTAAAGCCGGATAAGGTTCCCCAAGGTACCGATTTGGGCCCTCCCCTGCTCCATGCAGGCCTGCAGGCGCTGAGCCTGGCGAACAATGAGTTCAGCGAACTGCCCGACGGCCTGGCGGCATGCAGCAGGTGTGTGTGATTGCGAAGTGCTGTGCCGCTTTACCGCCGCTGCCAGCTGTCACGCTTGCCTGTGCCTCAACATAAAATCACTTTTATGATTTGTAGAGCCCTGCCTTACTAACCTCGCAGCCTGCAAGAGCTGTGGCTCACGGGCAATGCCATTGTGCTGACGCACGCGGCGGTCGAGCGGCTGGCCGACGCACTGCCCTACCTGGAAAGCCTGCACCTCAACCCGCTGCCGCCCCACCCAGCCTCCGTGCCCGCCCTGAATGCCAGCGAGGGCGGCATGTGGCACGAGCACGGGCAGGCGCTGGGGCGGCTGGTGCAGTGGCTGGGGCAACGTCTGGTGATGGAGCAGTAAACCTAGCGATTGGCCAGCCGGCATGGCCGTGTGCACCATGTCATATTCCCCTTTTGCAGTGTGTCTTCGCTTCGTTGCTTTGCAGTGAATTTCATGTACATCTGCATACCTCACAATCAATCTCCCTATCCAAACGCGTTCCAAGAGCATGAGCAGCAAAATGCAGGGCTGCGCTCTTGCAGCCGTACCACCCACCGCGCCGCCCTCCCAACACCTGGCGAAGCAGCGCTCTGTGTTACAGTGGCGACAGGCAGGTGCAACTTGCGCCCCCAGGGCAGTGCAAATGAAAGGGCGTTTATCACTTGCGCCCCAGGGCAGTGGACTTGAACACGTTTGTAGCCAGGCTGAACACAGCTTTGGCGGACGGCTGCTGCCGGTGCGGCGGCGCCGCCTGCGGCCGCTGCTGCTGCTGCTGCCCTTGCTGTGCCGACAGCTGCGCTTGTCGCCATTGTGATACCGGCTGCCCTTGCAGCCGTTGCTGCGCCAACAGCGGTGCTGGGGCACCTGCTGCCGCCGCTGCAGGCAGTGCTGCTGCCAGGGCGCCCGCTGCTGCTAATGCCGCTGCTGGCTGCGCCCCAGCGCCGCTGCCGCTGCCTGGTGGTGGCTGCACTCTATGAGCCGCTGCATGGGGCGCTGCGGCTGCTGCCATGCTCGGCACTGGCCCTGCTGTTGGCTGCTGGGCGGGTGCCAGCGTGAGCATGCCCTGCCCAGGGTCGGTTGTGCTGAGCCGCACGTTGGCCAGGGCATGGAACGTGAGGTCACCTGAAGTTGTATGCAGGAAAACGTGTTTTGATGAGCTTGGCGGTGTCCACTCTGAGTGGCGCTGACCAGATCAGACAAGTGCATATAGCAGGCACACACACAGAGAGGCGCCTACAAAGTGCTGTGCGATTTCCGCCTGCTCGCCTTCCCCTAGCGGGGGAGGCTCGACCTGCATGCAGCCCCCCACCTGCCAGAAATGCACAGAAAGATGCATGCATCGCTACAACCTACATCGCTACAACACTCAACAATCGCACCTTCCCCTAGCGGCGGCGGCTCGAAGCGCACTCCAGCCAGCCCGCCTTGCAGCGACACCAGCTGTCCCCACCACCACACATCCGTGAGGAAAACCTGCAAGGGCAGGGCAGAGTTTGGGTTGGGTTGGGACAGCGAAGCAGCCGTACACACATCAAAGCAGCAGCCTGCCCTACAGGACATCTGCATGGCGCCCATGTTGATGTGAACGACATGCCAATCGATGACCCAAAATGCCATGCGAGGTTGACAACAAACACAAACTGAACTGCACATGCAGGCTCACCTCGACAGCCTGCTGTGCGTGTGCCCTGAGACCAACCGGCGGCACGCCGGTCGGCTTGGCGGGGTGCAGCGGCAGGCGGATGCGAGGGAAGACCCAGCGGTCGTCGCCTGCAAGAGGAATGCACACACAACAGTGTTCACTCAGACAACTGGCGGCAGGGTGTGTATTACATGTACGGGATGCAATTGAATCGCCCATCCTAGCCGCAACACAACAGGAGCAGCATGGTCACGAAGATGGCAGATCAATCCTCCCAGCAACCGGAAGGGCAGCCCACATGCACAAGGGCAAGTGGCACCCGCACGGGAGCAGACTTTGACATGCGTATGCACCCCTCACCGGTCACGTGCAAGAAGCTGACCATCTCCCGCGTGTTGGTCGCTGCGGCAGCCAAGCAGGGCGTGGCATCAGCAAGGGGCCGCGCTTCCAGGCAGCTGCAATGCTGCGGAGGCGCATGCAGCAGGGCTGCTCGCTGCATGCCCACTCGCATTGCTCGCTGCATGCCCACCCACATTGCGTGAGACAGGCCATGCCATGCAGCAAAACCACCCCTGAAATCACTGTATGCTGGCCCATGGCCGCTCACCCTCCCCTTCCTCCCGAAAGTCGCAGTACTCGACTTCTACGCTGGCAATGCCAACAGGGCCACCGTGGTGCACCTGGTGTGGGACAAGCGGCGCCCCGGCACTGTTTAAAGGCGCGCCCAGGCGCAGCAGCGACCTGGCGCGACATGCTGTGCAGCGGCGGCTAGCGATTGAACTGCGGTGTTCACAGTTGAACGCGTGCTTGCTTGCTTGCTTGCCTGAATGACCCCGGCGAGTGCCCAGCCTCCTCGATAGTCATCCTCCACTGCGCGCACCTGCACAAGCACCAATCAAATACGTAGGGGACGTTGGTTTCGTGCCGGGTACAATTCAGTGCAATTGAGCTTCCTCGGTAGTCGCCCTCCACTGCCCGCACCTGCACAGACATTATCGCTTGTTGACGTGCAAGTCTTGACCACAACACGACACGACGAGCACGTAGGTCTGGCCAGCCGCCAAGCCAGCGAAAGCAAGCCTGATGTTCGCTAGCAACCAACATCGCTTAGGCGGGCTCACCTCAACAAGCTGCCCTGGACGCAGCGCGAGGGCCGCTGCCGTGGGCTGCAATAAAGGACGCAGGGACAACCGCAGGGTAATGCGGAGAAGCATGAGCAGGCAGCACCCGGAGTAGGACTTAGGCCAAGCAGCGTGCAAGCCAACGGTGGCGTGCGCTAGCCACGAGCAGCAACGTCATGCACAAGCGTCGGCCCCACCGCCCGCAGCCCCAAGCCAGCCATACCCGCAAGCGGTGCGCGAGGGCTGCTGGAAAAGCAGACGGATGCTCCCACCGAGCTCCCACAGACAAGGGTTGTGCCGCTGCTGCTGCCGCTGCCGCCGCCGTCCCTGCCGCTGCACTTGCTGCGCCGCTGGCTGGCTCCTGGCTCAGCCTGAAGTTGAGGCGCGCGCCAGGAGCTGCAGCCGGTGCTGCCTGGGGAGCGTCTGGTGATGCCGCCGCACCTGCCGCTGCAGACCCTGGCACTCCGCTTGCCACCGCTGCTGCAGCCGCTGTCGCCGCTGCTGCTGCCGCTGCTGCTGCTGGCCCAGCTGCCGCTGCTGCTGCAGGCGCTGCTGCGCTGACGGCGGGTTGGGGCTGGCGGTCTTGGGGCGGGCTCACAACGCTCTGCTGCTTCTGCAAGGCGGAGGGGGCAAAGCGTGTAGTTGTGTAGGCACAGTGGATAAACTGCGCAACCCCCTTGCGTACGTGTGCGGTGGTGAGCACGCTGTCGCACCCAGCATGCACAGCGTTGCTTGCAACAACCACTACCACTGCAGCAGCAGCCTGCAAGTAGGGCTGACTGGTGTGCAGGCAGGCAGCGCAGAAATGCTCACCAGGACGCTGCGCCACTTGGCCCGAATGTCCTGCACGCTGCGCCTGCTGAGCTCCGCCGCCTTCAGCTGCTTGACCTGCAGCGGAGCAGCCCGGGGCAATGGAGCATTGAGCGCGTGCGTCGATGCAACTCTTGCGCTGCTGAGCGTGCTGTGCTGAGCTCTGAGCCCCTTGAGCTGCTTGACCAGCAGCACGGGATCCCAGGGCATTCAGCAGGCGCGTGCTTTTTTGGGCAGCGTGCTTGCAGCGTTGGGTGGGCAGCACACACCATACACCCGGCTGGCTGGTCAGTCCATGAGCAACTCACCCGTGCCCACTTGCCCACCCCCAGGTGGTGAATGGCGTCAAACAGAGCAGCCTCCTCTTCCCGGGTCCTGCAAGTCAAAGATAGAACAAATCGGGGTTCGCAGGTATTGGGGAGATGCAAGGGGGCACAAATAGCGGCATTAGTCCTCCTCACGGCAGCCCTTTCAAACAGCGGCAAACACGCAGACATTGATACAGCTGCCGTGAGGGGCTAGTGCTGCTGCGGGTCACCAAGCAAGCCTCTTTCGCAGCGCTGCCACGCCACACCCTCAGGCCTGGCCTGCTTACCAGGGCACAGACGGCAGCCACGGGCCTGACAGCTGCCCAGATGTGCCCGAGTTGCCTGCTGAGGCCACGCCATGCGGCCCGCTGCCTGCAGGCGCAGCAGGTGCTGGCGCTAGCACGGCTGCTACAGCTGGGGGCTGGCCTTGCTGCTGCTGCTGCTGTGCAGCAGGCGCCTGCAATTCTGCCTCTGCTGCACCTGCCTGCTGCTGTGGCTGCTGCGCTGCACCTGCTGGCTGCGGCGGAGGTTGCTGCTGCTGCTGCTGCGGCTGCTGGGCAGCCACCGGTGGCACTGCGGCCTGCCGAGTATCCGGTTGCTGCAGTTGGCTCGCGGCGGCGTGCGCCGGCTGTGCATGCTGCTGCGTACCAGCGCTGGCAGCAGGCTCTTGCTGCAATGCCGCAGAGAGGTCTGTGAAGACAGCAGCGACTGCCGCTGCCGCCACCGCCTGCGCCACTGCTTGCCTGGCAGCCTCGCTGGCAGAGGGCTGCGGGGCTGCCACACCTGCCGCTTCTGTATGTGCAGCCGGCGGCGCAACTGCTGCCTGTGCACCTGTTGCCGCTGGCTGTGCACTCACTGCCAAAGCAGGCGTGGCTGCAGCAACAACCTGTGCAGGCTGGGCAGGCGCATTGCCAGGCTGAGCTGTTGCCGCCCCAGAGGCAGCCAGCTGAGTGATATCAAGCTGCTCGGATTCAGACTCCGACCGCCCTTCCCCTGCTGCTGCACCTGCCGGACTGGCGCCGCCTGCCGCCGCCTTCTCTGCCTGCTTTGCTGCCGCTGCTGAGCCTAACGCTGCCGCCCCTGCCTGCTTTGCTGCCGCTGCTGGCGCCTGCTGCACGGCAGGCTGCTGCTCCCTCTGCTGCTGCTCCTGCTGCAGCTGCTTCGGAGCCGAGGCGTCCTTGCCAGGAGCCTGCCTGGGCTCTGAGCGCTGCTGCTCTGCCTGCGGCTGCACCAGGTGGGGCAGTTGCTGCGCTTGTGGCTGTGCCAGCTGGGGATACTGCTTGACGATCGCCGCTGGTGCCCCCTCCCCGTCAGATAAGTCTTCGGGCAGGTCGTAGGCACCGCCATAGGGCTGCTGCTGCTGCCCCTGCTGCTGCCCCGCAGCCTCCCCCCGTACAGCAGCCAGCCGCTGTGCCAGCCGGGCTTGCGGCGAAAGGCTTGCCGCCGCTGCCTCTGCTGCAGAAGCTGCCATGGCTGCAGCAGCGGCCTCTGCAGCCTCTGCACCCTTGCTTGCCGCTTGCTCGCCGTTCGGCACCTGCTGCCGCACCTTTTCTCGCTGCTGGCGCCGATCCTCTGAAAGGCTCGGTTTGGCCTTCTTTGCGGCAGCAGCAAGAGCAAGGGCAGACGCAGGTCGCTTCATGCCTGCACGCTGCTCCTGCTGGGCTGGCTGCTGCTGCGCCTGCTGTCCCTGCTGCGGCGCCTGCTGCGTCTTCTGCGCCTGGTGTGGCTGCTGCTGAGGCTGCCGTGCCTGCTGCTGCTGCTGCTGCTGCGCTGCATCGGGCTTGGAGCGCCTGTCAGCGCTGCTACCGCTCTCTTTGCTGTTGCTCTCATCTTCTCTGCTGCCCTGCTGACCAGCTGCGTCAGGCTTTGGCTGTGCCGCACCTGCTGCCCGCGGTGCAGCAGGCTTGCCAGAGACAGTTGCTCCAGCTTCCTGAGCTTGTGGCACAGGTGCTTCAGGACCGCGCTTCTGCCCCACTGTTGCCCCTGCAGCTGGCGTTGGCTGCGTCCGTCCCGACCGCCGCGACAGCCGCTTGGCTGAACCCTCCTCACTGCTGCTGCTCTCCTCGCTGCTGCTGCTTTCCTCCTCCTCGCTGCTGCTGCTGCTGCTGCTGCTGCTCGGTTGGGGCGCTGCCGCTGCTTTGGGCTGCTGCTGCGCAGCAGCCGGCTTGGCGGGGGGAGCTGCCGCAGCCGGCTTGGCAGTTGCAGTGCCCGCGGACGGCTTGGGCGGCTGTGCAGGTGCGGCAGCAGCGCTCGCCTGTTTAGCTGCAGCTGCCTTGGGCTGCAGCTGACCCATCTGCTGCTGCTGCTGCCGCTGTTGCTCCTTCTGCAGCCAGCGGTGCGTTTCCGACCGTGTGCCCCGCTTGTGTGGGCTCCTATCGCTGCTATCGCTGCTCTCCTCGCTGCTGCTGCTCTCTTCGCTGCTGCTCTCCTCGCTGCTGCTTTCCTCACTGCTGCTCTCCTCGCTGCTGCTGCTCTCCTCGCTGCTTTCCTCACTGCTGCTGCTGCTGCTGCTGCTGCTGCTGCTGCCTGGCGCCCCTGCTGCCTCTCCCTTTGGCGTTGTCTTGGCCTGCAGGCCCGGCTGCTTGGCTGGCGGCTTGTGCTTCTTTGCCGTTTTGGGCGACTTGGAGGGACCAGGCTGCTGCTGCTTTGCAGGCTGGCTAGCTGCAGCAGGTTTGGCTTTATCCTTTGGTTGTTGCCGCTGCTGCTGGTGCGATGACGACTGCTGCTGGCTGGGCTGCTTAGCAGGCTTGCTCTTCAGCTGCTGCTTTACAGGCTGCCCAACGGCTGCTGCCGGCTCTTTTGGCTGCCGGTTGCCCCCCGCTGCTTCCTGTGCCTTGGGCGATGCAGTTGCTGGTTTGCCGCCACTGGGCTTGCTGGCGGACGGCTTGCTGGCAGCGCCCTGCCTGCTGGCGTCAGCAACAGCATGCCCTGACGGCTTCGCTGTGCCCTTGGCCGCTGGTGTGCCCGCTGTGCCCGCGGCGCCTGCTGCTGCGCCCGCTGCACCAGCCACTGGCGACTTGGGCTGCTTGGCTGCTTTGCCTGGCTGCGGCGCAGCAGGCGGCGCAGCAGCAGCCTGGCCAGCTGGCTTTTTGGCCCTCGGGCTGCCCGGCTGCTCAGCTGGCCGCTTGCTGCTGCCGCTGCTGGGCCCAGCGGCGGCTGTGGGCAAGCTGCCTGCCTCTGACAGTCGCCATTTCTTCTTCTTCTTCTTCTGTGTTGAGCCCTCGCCTTGCTGCTTGCCTGCCACAGGTGAAGCGCCTTCCTGCTGCTGCGGCGCCTTGCCGCTGGCTGCAGCTGGTGTTGCTGCCTTGCCGCCCACTGCTGCCGCCGCTCCTGCGCTAGTTGCAACCGCAGGCTCGCTGCCGGTGCGCTGCTTCTTGGATGGCCTGCCGGCAGCCAGCTTGTCCGCAACATAAAGTGATTCCGATGCACGTGTGTGCACGCCGGTCCGCTGCTGTGCCTGCTGCACCGGCTGCGAGCCATGCTTGCCGCTGTGCCGCTGCGAGCCGCTGGGTGACGCTGGGACAGAGCCGCCTGCACCTGCTGCTGCTGCCGCAGCAGCTGCTGGCGAGGAGGCGGCAGCGGCGGCGCTCGAAGGGCGCCGAGTGCCTGCCACAGGTGCCGCCGCCGCTCCGTTGGCTGGTGCAGCTGCTGCGGCGGCTGCCTGGCGAGCGGTCAGCTCTTTGCGCAGCTGGTCAAAGTCCACAGGGGCGCAGCGGCTCCAGGGCTCGTACGAGAAGTCCTGCCAAGGATCAGTACAGCAGCTATCGGCAGCATGGCATGAGTAAAGCAGGAAATACCCGGGGTATGCACCTAATCGACTGAAGAACAATGGCAGCGATATTGTAGCAAAGTGTGATCGGCTGCAGAGAACAACAGCACAGGGCAGTAGGTTGCGGCGACAGGTTGTAACGGCTGCAGCAAAATGCCACCCCAAGCAGGCTCACCGCCTTGTCATACTGCCAGGTCACGTCGGCCATGGTGCCGTGCCACAGCCGCTTGCTTGTGCGGGGCAGCCAATCCACGGGGCTCTTCTGCTCCAGAAAGAGGGCAGGGCTGGAGGCAGGCTCATGGCATGCGCGGGCCGCGATTGCCCGCAGGAGCTGGGGCCTGCATGGCCTGCAGGCACCTGCACTCCACAGATGTGCGAATTGCAGCGCAAAATCCCCGTCCATTTGCTGATACTCACGGGGAAGTCTGGGTAGCGAATAGCCACCTGCTCCCGAGTCACCTCCACGGCTTCGCCCAGATAGTACACCTGCTTGTCAGAAAAGGCAGAAGGCGAGGGTAAGCTGAACGGCTAAGGGTCACAACCACGATAGCAGACGCACGGCGATCAGCAGCGCGTGCCATTTCCCAGCTCGTCCGCCAGCATGACCGCAATAAGCCGTGAACACGGCACCTGACACTCGTCTGTGTACGCCACCAGCAGCTTCTTTTATTGACACACACCTCCATTGCCAGTGCTCACCATAACCCGCTTTTTTCCGCACCTGGCACTCATCTGTGTACGCCACCAGCAGCTTGCCGCCCGCCTTCACCGCCAGCTGCAGGTGCAGGTTGTGACAATGGAGGTTCGAACACACATAGTGCACGCATGCTGCTGCAGCTGAGCAGGCAGGGACAGCAGGGACGGCAGGCAAGCACAAGGAGCACCGCACCTTGGAGGTGGGGTGCTTGAAGGCCTTGGCGCCGGTGCAGTACCAGCAGTGCCAGCGGCTGCGCGCCACTGGCACATCATCAAACCCCGCTGCAACAGCAGTGAAGGAGGATGCCGGCAGTCAGCAAGGCAGTGCACTGTGCCAGCAGTACGGCAGAGCAAAGCGGCCGCATGCCACGGGCAAACATCCTACAACACGGCTGCAGTACAGCAACATGGTACCAAGGAGGTTAGCAGAGCAGCTTGGCCGGACAACAGGGCGCGCATATGGCAGCGCTGTGCCGCACGGCATGCATCCCTTGCCCGCTGCACTGATGCCTCATCTGCCAAAAAATAGCCATTGTTGCTCACCGTAGCCGGCGCACTCTGGGTGGAAGGCATGCGGGCAGCTGCAGCAGCGCAGCAGCTCCCCGGCCTTCTCGCAGGCGGCTGCACTCAGCACAGTGCAAATCCAGGGATCAGTTGATTGCGGCACAGGATGGATGGCAGCTGCAGGGTCAGCGGCAGCAGGCATCCCAGCGGCAGCCGCCACAACAACAAGCATCCAGCGGCGGTCAGCACACAGCATGCCCCGCCACGCCGCCCCAGCACCCACAAACGCACCGCACTCCAGCAGCTGGCCGTTGTCTCCCAGCTGCAGCAGATCGTCCGCCTGCACTCGCCGCTTCTTGGGCGGCATGGGCGTGCCGCTGGCAATACCCTCTGCTGCGAGCGGGCCTCCCGCCGCTGGAGCTTCAGCAGCTGGCTGATTTGGCTCCTCGCGCTAAGGGCTTGACGTGACCGTCATGCTATAACCACGACAACTGTGCAAAAGGGACAACGGGCGCGTGCGGGTTGTTGGCAGGCAGCGGCAGCAGCGGCGGCGGCAGTGGCGGCAGTGGTACTATCGACTGGCCGGGCTGACGCTGGGCCACTGCCAAGCACATGGTCTCACACAAGGAGTCGTGCATTTTGTGGACAGGCGGCTCAGCAGCTCACAGCGGCGTTTGTGTGGCGGTGCTGCTGCCAGCGCTCGCTGCGCCGCCATCGATGGAATCTACGAACTCAAAAGCTGCACGATGTCTCACCAGCGCAAGCAGAAGCCCGGCCGACACACAGGAAGGCCGGCGAGCAGACTGTGACGAACGCTGGGAGCACCTGTGCCCTGCCTGTACGCCTCAGTAGCGAGTATGGCGTTCGGCAATTAATGAAGTGATACGGAGGCGCTCTACATGAGCAATGGAGTGCTTTTAGCGCTGCCCGACCTTCGACCGCTGCCTGCCGCCGCCGGATGAACCAAACCTGCCCCACCTCCTTTCGTGCCCATATGCAATGGTGCAGCAACTTCCAGATGTGACTTTCTGCCCGTCACATCAAGTGAACTCTTTTCAAACCCAGAAATTGCAAGCAGGTATGGAAGAGCAGGGTAGATTGAAGAATGAAACACTTGCTGCGAGCGCAGCACACTAGGTCGGTTCACGCTGCCCCAGCAGCCTGCACAGGGGCGGCTGACGCCTCGGCTTGCAATAAGCAAGGCTTGCAGCCACGCCTTGCGAATCGTCCCACCCTGACCATGAACCGTCGGCTTGTCTGAGCACAGCACAGTGCTGCAGGTCGTGGTCACTTGAAGCAGCAGGCGGTGTGATGGGGGCACGCAGTAGCGCCCGGCATACCCAGCAGCCAAGCAATCGGTCACTCTTCCAAGTGCCTGAACCCGATCCTCACAACCGATCCGCGTGCGCAGGGATGGAGCGGCCGGCAGCAAGAAATGCGTTGCCGTCGCCGCCGCCGCCAGCTCAGACCACGCCCAATTGGTAGGCGGGGGTTCTGCACACCCACAGCATCATTCGATCGTCATGTGGGCATCCTCGCTGGCCTCGCTGCGGCTCTCCACGCTGCGTTGCAGCTTGGAGCAGGCGCCCTCCGGCGGCCCTGTGCTGTCTGTGCAGCTCAATCGCCCCGCCGCCTTCAATGCCGTCTCCATGGAGCTGCTGCACGAGCTGCACCTCGTGCTTTCGCTGTGCGAGCACCCCAAGTCGATGCTGGAGGCCCTGCCGGCCGACTTCCCGCGTGTCATCGTGCTCAGGTGATCCATCCGAGGCGTTCGGGCGTGCGGCAGCCCCTGGCCAGCACAACAACCCTACCGCCGCTCCTCTGCCGCCGCGCCGCCAGCCAACACACTCAAGGCGGTGCCATCGCTCCCTTCCTCTCCGACTGCAGCGGCGCAGGGCGTGCCTTCTGCGGAGGCGTGGACATCAAAGTTGGTTTTGTTGCTCGGAGGGCCAGACACCTTCAACTTGCCTAGCTGCTGGCTTGCACATGATCAGGCCGGTCGCATTCTGCCGCCGCATTCTGTACAGAGCGCCCTGCTTCCTCTCCAAAGTAGACCGCTTCACATCGTGATTATTGTCTTCTGTCCACCCCTCACAGGCCGCAGACCAGGGCATCGGCGGCCAGGCCTGGGACTATAGAGACATGCGCTCCCAGCAGCTGCTCAGCCGGCTCATTGAGCGCATGCGCGCGCTGCCGCAGCCCGTCGTGTGCGCTGTGCAGGCAAGACACGGTTGGTGGGTGGTTTGGTGGGTGGTCTGCGCAAGGGCAGCCCATCGCGTGTGCCGTGCAGGCAGGACATGGTTGGTGGGCGGGTGGCAGGCGGAATGGCATTTGTGTGCGCTGGGCACGGCCATGTTTGCGGCACAGCAGGTCTGGGATGCAACACCTAGCAATGCCTCCCCCTGTTCCGACTTTTTAGGGCGCAGCCGCAGGGGCGGGGTTTGCCCTGGCCATGGCGAGTGATGTGCGCATTGCCAGTCGAGACGCCAAGTTCTCTGCCGCGTTTGTCCGACTGGGGTTGACAGGTATGTGGCTTCAGCTGCTCAGCTGCTCGGATGCGGCCTGCTGCTGTTGTGGATTGCTTTTCTGTAGCTTGCAGGACTGGGCTTTGCACGACGTTGCTGCAGGTGCCACATCCTAATGCTACACGGTGCTTGATGCAGTTTGCTGCCGCCCGCTCGCTTCATGCATCCGCCCACCGCCCTCGTGCAGGCACCGACATGGGCACCTCCTTCTTCCTGAGGCGCCAGGCCGGCCTTTCCTTTCATCCATTTCACATGACGGCATGCCTGCTCAGTTGATGCATCCCACCCACACCTGTCCTGCAGGCACCGACATGGGCACATCGTACTTCCTCTGGCGCCTTGCCGGCCTTTGCTTTCATTCATTTCACATGACGGCATGCCCGCTCAGTCGATGCATCCAACCACACTTCTGCGCAGGCACCGATATGGGCACCTCTTACTTCCTGTGGCGCCTGGCCGGCCTGGGCATCGCCTCGGAGCTGCTGCTGACGGGGCGCACGCTGCCGGCAGAGCGTGCATACCAGGTGCGGCGGGGGAGGGTGGCCTGAATGCCGCTGTGCAGCAGCAGACGTGGAGGGGGCGCACGCTGCCGGCAGAGCGCGCATACCAGATGGGATGGAAGTAGTGGCTTGGCAGCAGCCGTCAAAGGGGTAGAGGTTGCCTGCGCAGCGCGCATGAGTGGTAAAGGGGATAGCAGAACAGCGCCACTCTCCTGGCTGGCCCGTGTATTGCAAGACCCAATTGATGTGCATTGTGTGCTGGGCCTGATGAGTCAGCTGTCGACTCGCCAGGTGAACTTGAGGCGCATTGCGGGCTCACACATGCAGTGCACTTGCTGTCCCTTCATCCCTCTGTTGCAGCTGGGCCTGGTGAACGAGCTGGTCGACTCGAACGAGCTGGTCGACTCGCCAGCCGAGCTCAGCTTCAAACATGCCAAATAAAGTCCGCTGTACCTGTCTCCTCGTGTTTGCAGCTGGGCCTGGTAAACGAACTGGTCGACTCGCCAGCCGAACTTGAAGCTGCAGCCAAGCGCATGGCGGCCGACATGACGGCAACATCGCGCATGGGTCTGCAGGCAAGTGTGCGAAGCGCGCTGCAGCACTTTTAGGGCTCGCTTCTCCATGCTGCAGCATTCCAGGGCTTGCCGATGCTGCGGGCAAGCATATGCGCGTCCGTCAAATCGTGCCTGGGCCTGAGGCCAACCGTGATGAGGCCTTCGAAACCGCACGACACCTGGCCCGCCTTTCCCGCAGCTGACCAAGGAGCAGCTGAGCGCCGCAGCGGAGGGAGGCAGCCTGCGTGCTGCCCTGACAGCTGAGAACAGGTGCAGCTGGTCTGAGTGCAGCAGTTTTGGAGTAGGAGTGGTGGTGCATACTACTGCCGTCAAGTGCGCTTGCAGTGTGGCAGTGCGAGCTGTGCAGGCAGCTGGGGAAGAGGTGCACAGGTGCCAGCCATTCCAAACAAGCACTGTCACATCTTCTTTCCTTGCTTTGCAGCCACCAGATGCTGCTCGTCAACAACAAGGAGGCGGCGGCAGTGGCACAAGCCTGGATGCGAGCACTCATAGCGAAGGGCGGCGGCGGCAAGGGTGGCAGCGGCACAGCTGGCGGCAGCGGCGGCGGCAGTGATGCGCGGACGGGAGCAGGAGGACCGCGCTCCCGTCTGTGAGGTTGCAGGCCTATTTGGGAATGCGACATGTTGTGGGTAGGCACGTTGACAGTCTGGCCGTTGTACAGCAAATGCAAAGCTCAACGCGGTGCCAAAGATTGCAAGCAGACAGCAAGTAGGAAAGAAGTGGGGGCCGGTCATCGTCGTTGGTTAGCAAGCGGGTAGCGGTGCGTTGGTTGGTCAGTAAACTATGGGCTGCATCGGGTGGGGGAAGAATTCAGAAACAGAAAGCCAGCTCCTTGTCTAGCTGCCCGCATCAAGTCCAGGTGTCTTCATTGGTGGTGCCCATGACCCGTTGCTCCGTGGTCAGCCGCTGGGGCGGCCCTGGCGGCGGCTTGGGCGTGTGGTCGTTCAGCGTGTTGTGCTCCGCCTGCAGAGGAGCAAGGAAGCCCGAGTCGGGATGGCGAAACAGCCATCGGTGCCCCGCAGATGCCTGCAGTGAGCAGTGCCGGTGGCGGCGGCGGCGCCGGCGGCGGCAGTGAAAAGAGCAAGCCGCGCAGCTGCTGATCGCCGCAGGATTCTTAGTAAAAGCATGCATGGGCATGGAGGGCGCCGCAAGAAGCTCTGCGAGCGGCCGCAATGTCGTGCGCGCCCCTCAGCATTCTGCAAGTCTCGCCTCCTTCTTGATCTCCTCCAGGGACCCTGGCGCGGCCGCAAAGTTGAGCCGTGACAGGCAGGCGCCCATCTCTGTGGCCGCTCGCAACAAGGGTTGTCGCCGCTTGCTGCCGGCACCTATGGGGGCGTTGAATCGCACAGCAAACGATCTCGAGCGACGGCAGGCGAACAAACCGATTGTGTTCATGTTGTGAAGGCGGCGGTCGGCCGGCAGCGGTCGCACCGCAGCACTCTCGCAGGGCAGCTTGCAGGCAGTGCACAGCCTGAGGCAAGAACCACACAGCCTGGAAAAAAATTCATTGCATCATAGGCAACAAACGCCACCATATCACCCATTGCGCATGCTTGCGAGAGTGTCTGTGCCTCACGCCGGCAGCACTGCAGGGTGTGAAGGCCTCACGATATTCACCAGCGACGTGCACGTTGCATCAAAGTCGGAAGAATCAGGACAGATCCTACAACATTGAAACTGCAGAAATAGGGATGGTCCAACTGCACGCCGCGGCACAGAGCACCCAACGGCAGCAGCAAGCGCCCTCTGCCCAACTGATGCTGCCGCTGCCGCCAGCAGCCGCCGCTGCCAGGGCCGACAGAGGGCAGGCCGGTGCGCAACTCGTCTGCCAACTGCCGATTGCCGCGTATCTACATGTGACACTGGTATGTGCCTATTCATCATCTGAGTCCTCCTCCAGCGCTGCCTCAACCAGGTCCATCACCTGCAAGGGCAAAAGGAGAGCAGACATACGCTCGTTTTGAATTGCATGCAAGCGGTTTGACATGGACATCACCTGCAAGGGCAGGGGCACGTGGGTAGGGGCACTGCGATGGTCTACGCGCACTCCTTGCGCGACAGCTGCGCCCGCATTCCCTGTCTCCCATGCAGCAGCATGCCACATCCCAGGCTTTTGTACCACTGAAGAAAAGGCCTAGGTGCCAGCCTGCCTGCAGCACAACTCGCAATCCGTTCCTGCCTCCCATGCAGCAGCATGACAATATGCCACCTTGTCCCTCTGACTTACCACTGAAGACAGGCCCTTGGTGGCCGCCAGCCGCTCCAGCTGCGCGCGCAGCAGGCGCGAGCGTCGGGGCTCCACTGCCTCCCAGTCCACCAGGTTTGCGGCCAGCTCGGCAGCCTGCAGGCATGAGGCAGGCAAGGTAGGGGCATGCCGTTGAGCAGCTGGCTTGCACGCAAGTTCTGGCCGTTGGGAGGGCCACACGCACATGCCACAAACGCAGGCAGAGCCTCACACTGCACACAGCCTGACCCCCATCCTGATCATCAGCAGCGCACCTGCCAGCGGTTGACCTTGTCCAGCAGCAGCACCGCGTCGGCCACAAACTTGTAGCCGGAGCCGTCGGGGGCGTGGAAGTTGAAGTTGGAGCCTGAAGGGGTTGGGAGAAAGCACCCAGTCAACACGTGTCACACAGGGTGTGCAAAACAAACTGATGCGTGGAAGTTGAAGTTGGAGCCTGCGGGGGGTAGCGCGCAGAGCACAACGAGTGTGAGATAGGTGGCTCAGGGCGTGCACACAGAATGTTGCAAGGTTTCCAGCGCACCAGCCATGTGCAAGCCATCTGCCTGTATAACTGTCAGCATAACCAAGCTCTGCGCTCGCCTGAGAAGGCGTCCCACACGGCCAGGCTGGCACCCGGGCTGCCCAGCTGGAAGCCAGGGTGGCGCGGCAGCGCAGCTGCTTCTGCCAGGTTGCCGGGCTGCTCACTGCCTGCCACCAGGCCCATCCAAGCGTGCAGGCCGGCAGTGTTGCCGCCCCAGGCGTCGTGGAAAGCGGCCAGCGCTGCTGCACGCGCCGCGCCGCCTGCATGGTGTGTTAGAGGAGGGGCTGGGGGTTCAATGACTTGCCAGGAAGAGTGGCCGCGCGGCAGACCTTCAACAACTGCCAGGCTGATTGACACTACACTTCAGCAGCGTATCGTCCCTCCCACCTGCACGGTCCAGCGCTTCAGCCGCGCCCACAGCCTCGGTCAGGTTGGTGGCCCCCGCCAGCCGCGCCTGAGAGGGCAAAGCAAGGGAGGCAGGCAGCTGTGGTTGCGCTTTGCTGCAGGCAGGACGAGCGGCAAACAGCGGTGCAGCGCTGCACGGATCGTGCGACCGCAGACCAGGCGAATTTATCCAATCCCACAGCAGGCCGCTCTCACCTGCAGGTCGGCCAGCACCGCCGGTTCACCCAGAGCCGCCAGCAGATGCAGCGCTGCTTGCCGCATTGAGCGCTGCGCCGCCGCCTGCGCGCTGTAGGCATACGGTACTGCGTAGCGCGTGGGACCGCCGGGGGCCGCGGTATCCACTCCCAACGCCGCATCCAGCGCTAGCACGGCTGAGCCCAGCTCGGGGCGCAGGGCGGCGGCCAGGGCGCGCTCTAGGGACTGCCGCGCCACTTGGAGCATGCCGGGATCCACTCCATCCCCATCGTCCCGCTCGTAAATCCCCATGTCCCCCGGCAAGTTGAGCGCCCAGGCGCCAAACTCAGCTGCCCCTACAGGGTCGGCAGTGAGCACGTGCCGCAGGGCAGGCACCAGCGGAGCGGCGGCCTTAGCGGCGGCCGCCTCGGCGGCGGCGACAGCGGCTGGGGGCGGATAGGGGGCGCCTGCCTTGTATTTGCCGCCCTTGGCCAGTGCAGCACGGTACATCTGTGGAGCAGAGGGGAAGGAAGAGGCAGTGCCAGGGCAGTTTTGGCAGCCAGCCAGGGCGGGGAATCCTCCCTGGGTTTGCACAATCAGCTCCAGGCTGCCCTGCCTCGAGCACCAAATAGCTGCTCCGCGTGTCGGCAGCCAAAAACCTAAGATGCCCCTCCAGCACCGCCCTACCTTCAGCAGCGCACTCAAGCCCAGCTCTTGCACTGCATCCCGCCGCACGCGCTAGTCAAGTTGAAACCACATATACCGCCCTAAAGTTACAGACCCGCACCTTGAGCAGCGCCCTCAGCCCCAGCTCCTGCACCGCGTCCCAGCGCACATATGGGTCTTGGTCTGCTGACACCAAAAATGCTTCCGCATTTAGGATTGCAAGCCTACCTTGAGCAGCGCCCGCAGCCCCAGCTCTTGCACCGCGTCCCAGCGCACATATGGGTCTTGGTCGGCTGCCACCAGCAGGGCTAGATCGGCGTCACGCCGCCCCTTCACCGTCAGGGTGACCTGCAATCATCAGAGTGGTGGAGCACCAGAAAATGTCGGTCAGTGGTCAGGCCAAACAGACGGGCTTGGCGGCCGACAGCCCCAGCAACCTTAACAACCATTAAACTGCTCTGCCAACAGTTCAAACAACCAACCCCAAGTCAACTGCCACCACTCACCGGCGCAGAGCAGCCGCGCAGCAGGGAGAGCACCGGCTCTTCCTCCACGCCGCTAAACACCCAGGTCTGCTTGGGTGCTGTGAGCAGCAGCACGAGGGAGGCGGGCGCCGCTGCCGCAGCTGGCAGGGACACAGGCGCCAGCGTGCCTGACGCCAGGCGCAGTGGCAGCTGGCGCCCGCTGCCGCGGCCCAGCAGGGCAACTGCCACAGGGATGGGCACGGGCTGCTTGCGGGGCTCTCCAGGGGTGGGCTCCGTGCGCTGTGACAGGCGCAGCGTGAAGGTGCGGGCGTTTGGGTTCCACTCCCCAGCTGCTTCCACCTCCGGCGTGCCGGCCTGGTCATACCACCTCAGCATGAGGCGAGCAGCTGCCGCCGCCTCTGGGCTGTCGCCCGCTGCCCCCGCCATGGCTGCAAGCAGGTCCTCGCAGGTGGCGGAGCCACCGCGGTGCCGCTCCAAAAAGGAACGCAGCCCAGCCAAGAAGGCGGGGCGGCCCAGAGAGGTCTCCAGCATGCGGACGATTTCGGCGCCTGTTGCGTTGATGGGAAGGGGATTTGATTTATTGTGGGGCAGGTAAGATGGTGTGAGCATGCCAATGATTTCGGCGCCTGTTGATAGGAGGGAGGTTGGTGGGGGCAGGCGCGGTGTGGGCGACAGGGGGGGCAGCAGGGCGGCGGAGTGGAATGCCTGTAGAGTGTTGGAAGTGGTGCTCTGTTCCAAGGAGGCAGCGGAAGAATGCTGTCCTGGCCCCACATGCTGTACTCGAGTGTTCTGCTGTCCGCTGCAGGCCTGCACCCACACCTCCCTAGCACTTCCCATCCAGTGCATTTCCAACCAGCAACTCCTCAATGAGATAAACACGCACCCTTGTTGTACACGGTGTCCGAGTAAAAGTTCTCCACGCTGTAGACTTCTGCGGGCTGCAACAAGAAAAAAATGCAGCGGCTCTGAAGTGACAACTTCGCGTTGGAACCGACATATCAATGACGCAAGGTCAGCGTACATATCAATCAAGCAAGAACAGCGACCAAGCCCATACTGCAATGATGCAAGTCCTGCCGCTTGAGACCTAAGGGGGCTGTGCCAAACAAACAGTCGCTTACCCGCGGCGGGTGCGCCAGCGGACCGCTGTCTTCATCCAGCAGCCCCTCTCGCAGGTCGGAGGCCGCCTCCACTCGTGCGCAGGGCGCGAACTTGTACTGCGTGCTGGCCGCAAACTCCTGCAGATGTAAAGGAACAGGGAAGTAAAAGAGGTTGGGTGCAACAGTAGTAACAAAAGACGAGCGGGGGAGAGCGCAGGGCTGCGTGCTGGCCGCAAACTCCTGTGGACAGAACGAGGAACGATATGTGTGCCGGGATAAAGTCCACGAACCGTTGCTTGGTCAGACCGTCCAGCGCAGGTCATCCTACATGCTGCAGCGTGCTTTGCAGGGCTGCCCATCAACTGTTAGCGCAGCTGCCCGCACCTGCTCCCGGTACACGGTCAGACCCTCCTTCAGGGTGAGCTGCAGCACAAGGGAATGGGTTTAGATAGCACAGTCAATCAGTGAGCGGGCGCACAGGCTCTGCATGGCGCTTGTGAGATGCAGCACATTTAGGCCCCCCGTCGGCGTGAGCTGCAGCGCAAGGGAATGGGTGGGTTGCACCCAGCTCTGAGCAGGCATGCACGAGCCCTCATGCCCAGCGCTCTCCAACCCTGCAACCGAGGCGCACGAACACATGCCTTTCGTATTTATCCCTGGCCCTGCTTACCTGGAACCAGTTGCGCACGGTCACCCGGTTGCCGGTCTGGTGGTGGAAAAACTCGTGGGCCACCGTGCCTGCAAGTAACCGGGATGCTAGGACTGAGTTTTAGCTGCAGCCCTTGTTGTGAGCACAAGACGACCACCACAAACTCGTGCGCCGCCGTGCCTGCAAGGCAGGTCGGTCAGAACGCGCATGAAATTAGTACAAGCCAATCACCAACACGCTCAATTTGGAAAAGCTCGTGGGCCAGCGTGCCTGCAAGTTGCAAGGGTTAGCCGCACAAAACGAGTAGGAGCCATTGCATTCAACCGAACCGCAAGTTGTGATGAGCTCGACAAGGGGGCCGGTCCTTCTTGCCATTTGCAGCTTCAAGATGGCATGCGGCTGATCTCAATCACCGAACCGCAGGAATGTATCAAGAATCAAAAGTGGACTCACGCTCCACATTCTGGTAGTCGTCGTCTGTGGCGGTGGCGGGGCAGGCCAGGATGTGCGAGGCATCAAAGGTGTTGAGGCCCACGTTTTCCATGCCGCCCGACTGCAGGCTGGGCACCGCCACAATCTGCAGGGGTGGGATTCCATAGTTCAATCGACCATGCGCGTTCCCGGGGAGCACCAGCCCGGCACAATCTAAGCCACTCCAAATCGACCCACAGACTTGCATCAGACACCAAAGAAACTGCTAAATAACAAAGAATGCGCAGTCACCTGGAAGAGATCCAAATCACACTCCACACCAAACGTCGCCTCGTCCCACCTGCACACGGGAGTGCAGCCACACATTGGACAAACAATAGTGTCGCTTGCAGCAGGCCGCAGATGGTGTGCGCCGCCAAGCAGCGGCTGGCAGGTCCGTACATTTGGCAGTGCTGGATGCCTCACCGCATGGCCGCCTGCAGGCACGCCAGGGCCCAGTCGGCGCGGCGGGCCTCGATTTCCTCCCGGTCCGCCCACACACGCAGCTGGATGGTGCGCCCCGATTGTGTGACGTGGCGGCCCTGCGGAGTGAGAGGAACCAGCCAGAGCCTGTCAAATGGGCTCAAAAGCAGCCAACCTGTCTACAACTGCGCCAGTCAGCTGTCCCGACCCTGTTGCTGCTGCTGCTGCTGCAACACATGCATTGGTGGCAAACAGCTTGCTCTGACAACCTTCCACTTCAAGCCGCACCTCCAGGCTGGCCAGCTGGCCGGCCACAAGGCAGAAGAGGTAGGAGGGCTTGGGCACCGGGTCCACCCAGGTGGCAAAGTGCCTGCGGCGAGCCCAGCCAGTTGGGTGAGCATCAGGCTCAGCGGGCACGGCATGTTTCGCACCATGCACTGGTGCGGAGCAGGCTCAGCAGGCATGCTGCAAGCACACAGCAGGCACACGGCAGGCACAGCAGGCACATAGCAGACCCGCTCACCAGCCGTTGGGCAGGTCGCCGCTCTCCTTGCACTTGCCGTTGCTGAGCAGCACGGGGCAGGCGGTCTTGTCGGCCTCCAGGCGCACCGTGTACCTGAAGCAGCGCAGAAAGAGACAGTGAAGAGAATAAGTATACAACAGAAAAAGACATATTCAAGAGACTAGATGGCATGCTATTGATTGAGCTGATTGGAGCAGGAAACGTCAAAGCAACAGTCTCCCAAGCAGCTGTGTGCGCTGACCTGGCTGCCACGTCCGGCCGGTCGATAAAAAATGTGATGCCCCTGCAGATTCAGCATGGTCAAACACTTCAGACAGGGCCTTCAGGCAACAAGAAATCACACCATAATAGATCAGCAGGGTGGGGCTGCAAAGCACAGGCCTGCCGCAGCAACAGTGGTGCAGTGCGGTGCAAGCCAACGATGCAAGGGGAAGGGTGTCTGTCCCCACCTGAACCCCTCCGGCTCGTTGTCGGTCACCAGCAGCCTGCCGCTCATGAACAGGCCCTGCAGCCAGAAACGGACACCATCAATGGGCACTATGAGAACCCAAAACACGCCAGCAGCACACAGCCCGGACGTAGCACCACAGCAGCCAGCAGCCACCAGCCTGCTGCAGCAGTGCACAAGCAGCATCCCGCACACAACCGCAGCCTGCAGCATCACAAGCCAGCCCGTTGTTGCCCCCTGCCCCCTCACCTCCAGGTGTGTGTTGGCCCGCGGGCACAGCAGCACCCGAGTGGCGACCTGAAACTGGGCCCCCGGCTGAGCCGCCGCCGGCGGCAGGAAGTTGGGTGCAATAGTGAGCGCCTTGGGGCTCTGGTGGTACTGCCCATGTGCCAGCTGGCGGCCCTCTACCGCAACGGATACAAGGCGGAGGTCCTTGCGGCCTGGGAGCAAGGGAGTTCAACAGAGTTTCTTGTGTCGGACCCACACTTGTTCTGCGGATATTTTGTCCGGGCACAAAGCAGCGTCACGATGGCTGCGCCAGCCGCGGCAGTGATACGCAGCGTGGGAGCAGCGTCACGCGTGCACAGGGCACACACAGCATCACAAACTCAGCAAGCAGCAGCCTCAGTCACACGCACACCGCAAGCGCCATCCTCACACGCACCCAGCCCAGCACGCACCGTCCAGCACAAGCGGCGGCGGGCCGTAGCCAGGTGCAGCAGGCGCGGCGGCGCAAATGGTCAGCACCGCATCCACAACTGTCTCCTCTGGTTGCAGCCTGAAAGTGAGGTGCGCATCTGTCACTGTGTAGTGCGGCGGGCGGTAGTCAGCCAACCGACGCACTGCGCTCTCATCCTCTTCATCACTGCTCTCCTCCCCATGGCCGCCGCCGCCGCCGTGCGCGCCGCCATAGTGCGCTGCCGCAACCGCCGTCTGCCGGCCGTCTGGCAGAGAGTAGGGCACCGCATAGGCTGGCGCTACAGGGGCACTGTAGGGTGGCGGTGCAGCAGCACCATAGGGCACAGCGACCGCGGGAGGCGCCTGCTGCCGACCGTTTGCCGCCGCCGCTGCCACCGCTGCGCCGGCGGCCACGGCCGCCCCTGCCGCTGCGCCCGCTGCCAGGGCAGGGGCGTGATCAGCTAGGTGCAGCCCCTCCAGCCCATGCCGAGCCCCCTCCTCTTCGCTGCTGCTGCTGTCTTCCTCACTGCCGCTCCCCTCGCTGCCGCTGCTCTCCTCCTCCTCTTCCTCGCTGCTCCCGCTCTCCTCACTCTCCTCCTCCTCGCTGCTGCTGCTGTGCGGCTCCGCCCAGCAGCACCCCCAGGCAGGCATGGTGGCGGGCTAGTGCTTAGGCTGCCTGCGGCATGGGCATGAGAGGAGTTGGGTTGGGAGAGGCAGGCGGCGGCAGGCAGCGGCGGCGGCGGCAGAGGCCCGAGCGGCGAGAGGCCTGAGCGGCAGGGTTGCCTGCGACGATGCCAGTGTGAGCTGCCATGTCTGCGACGAGCAACGCGAGGAAAGCTGGAAGCTCAGCGAAGAACGCGGTGGCAGCGACCGCCGGCCTCAGCACAGTTGGCGCCTTCGCTTGCCTCAAAGCAGTGATAGCCGCGTCTGGGTAAGTTGAGCAAAGTATCGGGCTGTTGCGGCTGCGATGGCCGGAGATGTCCAAGTGCGCAGCGTCGCTGCTCTGGTTTTCACTGGATCCGCGCTTCTGGAGTGTTGCGCGAATTCAGCAGACTGCGCAGCGCGCCCCAATCGCATGGTTGCATGTGCTGCACCTGCCCACCGGGCGCCGCCGCCGCCTGCTGAGCATGGAGCGCTAGACGCTACAAGGGCGGGCACACCAGTAGGTCATGCATGCACTGGTGGGTTGGTCTTGGGTTCATTCAAAGCAAGCGTTCAGTAGATCAGATGAAACATATCTTGGTTATATACATATGCCGTGCAGCCCAGCCGGCCGGGCAACCGCCTCTCTCATGTGGGCAGCAGGGCAGCGGGCAGGGCAGCGCTTGCAGCTGCCGCCTCTCGCTGCCCACTCATCAGCTTGTTGCCCGTCATAGCTCTCGATAGTTAGTCATCAGAATCCCTCCACCTCCTCCTCAACTTCGTACTCTTTGGGGTCCTGCTGCCTCAGCATGGGCAGCGCGGTGCCGCCGCCGTCGACGATCAGCTCTGCGGGGCAACAGAAGGGTGGGAGTTGAGACTGCTGAACAGTGCTGTGCTTTCTGATATGCAGGGTTTTCTTCTGCAGCAGCAAAACCAGGGCTTGCTTGCATGAGCAATGACAGGTGGGTCTGTCCACCGTCAAGCCACTTGGGCAAGCTTGCATGGCATGTGCTTTAGCTGCTACCGCCCCACTCCCACCCACCCGCTCCGCTGACGTAGTCTGATGCGTGGGAAGCCAGGAAGATGGCGGGACCAACCACGTCCTCACCCACACCCAGCCGGCCTGCACAAGTGGGACACAAGGTTTGTGTGTTGGAGGGTGGGTGGGGCATGTCCAGCTCAATCGCAGAGCCTGCTGGGGGTGCGGTTTGGCTAAAACTTGCAGCAGGTGGTACTGACCGGCGGGGATGCGGTCCATCACATAGTCCACCTTCTCCTTCGTGTTCAGCACGGTGTCCAGGAAGGGCGCTGCAAAGAGGAGAGGGCAGACATGTAGGTGGAACGTCACCACAAGTGTCGGTCAAGGTGTCGAGGAAGGGGGCTGCAGAGAGGAGGGCAGAATGTCACCGTGTCGAGGAAGGGGGCTGCAGACGGGGAACCGATCGTGACACAAGGTGAAGGTGGCAGGGGTGGACAT
>VFQO010000693.1_pt1 | contig 32459 bp, 28 predicted proteins | sample 3512331 | NCBI WGS metagenome assembly VFQO01 (sample SAMN10412371, study PRJNA504923) | tailings metagenome | isolation source: Replicate 3 from Balatoc abandoned mine | place: Philippines: Itogon, Benguet | collected 2017-08-28 | reverse complement strand
ACGGGCGCAGCCAGCACAAGAACAAGGAAAAGGCGATGCAGGTGCTGCGCACGCGGCTCTATGACGCCCAGCGCGAAGCAACCCAAGGCGCCGAGGCTGAGGCAAGGAAGGCGATGGTCGGCAGCGGGGATCGATCCGAACGCATCCGCACCTATAATTTCCCCCAAGGCCGCGTAACCGATCACCGCATCGGGCTGACGCTGCATAAGCTGGAAGAAGTGCTCGCCGGGGCAGGCCTAGGGGAAATGATTGACGCGCTGATCGCCGAGGACGAGGGCAAGCGGCTGGCGGCGCTGGCGGAGTGACCGGCGGCATGACCGTCGCCGAAGCCATCCGCGCCGCCGCGACACGCCTGGCCCCCGTCAGCGATACCGCGCGGCTCGATGCGGAATTGCTGATGGCGCACGCGCTCGGCCTCGCTCGCTCCGATATGCTCCTGAGAGCGATGCGCGAGCCAGCGCCGGAAGGTTTCGCGGCGCTGATCGAACGCAGCGCGGGGCACGAACCCGTCGCCTACATCACTGGCACCGCTGAGTTCTACGGCCTTACGCTGGCTGTCACCCCCGCCACGCTGATCCCGCGCGGGGATAGCGAGACGCTGATCGAAGCGGCGTTGGAACACGGGCGCGAACACGGGGACGAGCAGGGCCGCGTGGTGGACCTTGGCACAGGCTCAGGCGCGCTGCTGCTCGCTTTGCTGGCGAACCGCGAAGGCTGGGAGGGGGTCGGCATTGACGCCTCTGAAGATGCGCTGGCAGTGGCGACAGGCAATGCTGCCGCGCTGGGGCTGACGCAGCGAAGCGCATGGTGTCATCGCAATTGGCACACGCCCGGCTGGGCGGACGATCTGGGCACCTTCGACCTCGTCCTGTGCAACCCGCCCTATGTCGAAGTGGACGCGCAGCTTGCGCCGCAGGTGCGCGATCATGAGCCCGCCAGTGCGCTGTTCGCGGGGCCGGAGGGGCTGGACGATTACCGCGTGTTGATCCCGCAATTGCGCGCGCTGCTGAACCCGGATGGCATCGCTATCCTTGAGATCGGGGCGGAGCAGGCCGAGGCTGTCGGTGCGCTGGCGGCGGCATCGGGCTTTGCGACGGCGCTGCGCCGCGACCTCGCTGGCCGACCCCGGGCGCTGATTCTCATGTGACAGAAAAACAAGGCAGGGCTTGGCAAACCGCTTCGGCATCGCTACGTCCCCGATAGGCCAGATGATCTGCGAAGGGCGCAAATCGCTGAGCCAAGCTCCTAAACTCAGCTGATTCGGCCGTCAGGGCGTGTCCCCGACTGCGGCAGCGCGGAGCGCGCAGCACGCCCGGCCTGACATCATGTCAGGGCCTGACGTAAGGCGCAGGGACAAGGGGTCTGTTGACCGCGCGTGCAGGCATTTTTTTGCACCGGGTCACTGATAAGGAACTACTTCCTTGAATAATAACAACAATAATAACCGGAATAACCGTCGTCGTGGGCGCGGTAACCGTAATCAGAGCGGCAATGGTGCCCAGCTCAACCGGATCGACAGCCGGGCGCGCGGCAATGCCCCGCAGATGCTCGACAAGTACAAGAAGCTCGCGCAGGACGCCCACCACAATGGCGACCGCGTGCAGATGGAGTACTATCTTCAGTTCGCGGATCACTATTTCCGCGTGATCGCCGACAACAAGGCCCGCGTGGACGAGCAGCGTGGCGGCCCGCGCCGCAATGACGAGCGCGACCAGGCCGAAGAATACGGCGATGACGATATCGATTTCGGCTCCGGCCGCCGGAACGAGCAGCCGACCCGCTCGCGCTACGAGCAGCAGGATAATGCCCCGCGCTCCGACATGGACGAGGGCGAGGCCGGTCAGGAAGGCGAGAGCTTCCTGAGCGATGATCGCGACAACGGGCGTGATGACGGGCGCAACGATGACCGCAATGATGATCGCGGCGACCGCCAGCCGAACGCGCGTCGCCAGCCGCGCAAGCCCAGAGACGGTGGACGTGACGGGGCCCGAGAAGGTGGACGTGACGACAACCGTCAGGACCGCAGCGACCGCGCGCCGCGCGCTGCCCGTCCAGAACGGACCGAGCGCCCCGAACGCAGCGAAAGCCGCCCTGAGCGGGCCGAAGCGCCGCGGGCCGAGAAGCCCGTTGAGCCGCGCGCCGAGAAGCCCGTTCGGGCACGTCGCCCGCGCAAGGTGGCTGATGATGATCGCGCCGTGATCGATTCGTCGATCCTCCCGCCCTCGATCCGCGGGGACGATGGTGGCTCGGGCGAAACCGGCGGCGCGCTCGAAACGGTCGAATAGGCTGCGATGATGGCGCGGCTGGCTGGGGTTGCGGCGCTCATGCAGCGCCGTCCGGCGCTTGCCGCCATCGCGTTCGGGCTGATCGGAGCCTGCGCCTACCCGCCGCTACACCTGTGGCCGTTGGGCCTCGCCGCACTGGCGGGCTTCGTGTGGCTGGCCCACCAAGCGCCGACCAAGCGCGCGGCGCTTTGGATCGGGTGGTGTTTCGGCTGGGCGCATCTGACGCTCGCCAACAACTGGATCGCGACCGCCTTCACCCATCAGGCCAAGATGCCCGAGTTCCTCGGCTGGCTGGCGGTGCCGCTGCTGTGCATCTACCTCGCGTGGTATCCCGCGCTGGCGGCGCTCGCCGCGCATATGCTGGCGAAGAAGCGCCCGCTATGGGCCTTCGGGCTGGTGCTGGCAGGGGCATGGATCGTCACCGAATGGCTGCGCGGCTGGGTGTTCACCGGCTATCCGTGGCCGCCTGTGGGGCTAATGCTGCTGGGTGGGTGGGACACGCCGGGGTTTGCAAGGGTGCTGCCGTTTATGGGCACCTATGCCCTCTCCGGTGTGACCGTACTGGCGGCTGCTGTGTTGCTGGGCGTGCTTACCGCACGCCGGTGGGTTAATGCGGCAGGTCTCGTGCTGGTGCTGACAGGGCTGATGCTGGCGCCCCATCCCGCTGACGAGCCGACCCAAAAGGGTGTCCGCTACACCCTCGTCCAGCCCTATATCCCGCAGTCGGAGATCAACGACGGTTCCAAGTTCGAGGAGCAATTCGTCCGCATCGCCCGCCTCACCACGCCCGGGCGCGACCAATCGCGGCTGGTACTGTGGCCGGAAAGCGCGCTGCCGGACTATCTCGAGGACGGCTATCCCGATCGCTACTATCTCCAGATGACCGCTGGCGGCGATCCCAAGCTGGCGCGGCGGCGCATCGGCACGGTGATCGGCCCGCAATCGACGCTGCTGACCGGCGTGGTGAACCTCAACATCGCGCCGCGCCCCGGCAACGTCCCCGGCGCCGTCAGCGCGCGCAATTCGGTGATGGCACTCAATGGCGAAGGGCAGATCGTCGGCGGTTACGACAAGGCGCATCTGGTGCCCTACGGCGAATACCTCCCGCTGCGCCCGATCCTCGAACCGCTCGGCCTGTCGCGGCTGGTCGCAGGCAGTATCGACTACCTGCCCGGCCCCGGCCCGCGCACGCTCGATCTCGGCGTGCATGGCAAGGCCGGGGTGATGATCTGTTACGAGATCGTGTTCTCGGGCGCGGTGGCGGACAAGGCGAATCGTCCGGACTACATCTTCAACCCTTCCAATGACGGCTGGTTCGGTTGGTGGGGGCCGCCACAGCACTTGGCCCAAGCGCGGATGCGCGCGGCCGAGGAGGGCCTGCCAGTGCTGCGCTCGACCACCACCGGCATCAGCGCGGTGATCGACGCGGACGGCGTGGTGCGCGGACATATCGCCACGGGCAAGGCCGACAAGCTCGAAGGCGTCATTCCCGCAGCAAAGTCGCCGACGCTGTTCGCCCAGTTCGGTCATGCCCTGACGCTGACATGGGCGGCGCTGTTCATCGCACTGGGCTTGGGACTGCCGAGAGTGCTTGCGCTCACCCGCGCGCGCGGCTAGGGCGGTCGGTAAGAAAGCAGGACATAAAGGTTTCCTTATATCTCTATAAGACAACCTTCGCGCCCACCCCGATCCGCACTCTCCAGCCCCCGGAGTATTCATGCGCAACGACTATCTCTTCACCTCGGAAAGCGTGTCCGAAGGCCACCCCGATAAGGTTGCCGACCAGATTTCGGACGCGATCGTCGACCTTTTTCTGTCGAAAGACCCCGAAGCGCGCATCGCCTGCGAAACGCTGACCACCACCCAGCTGGTCGTCCTCGCGGGTGAAATCCGCTGCAAAGGTGTGTTCGAGAACAATGAATGGGCGCCAGGCGCGCAGGAAGAAATCGAAGCCACCGTGCGCGCCACCGTGAAGCGCATCGGTTACGAGCAGGACGGCTTCCACTGGGAAAAGTTCGAATTCATCAACCGCCTGCACGGCCAGTCGGCGCATATTGCCCAGGGCGTGGACGCGGGCGAGAACAAGGATGAAGGCGCGGGCGATCAGGGGATCATGTTCGGTTACGCCACCGACGAGACCCCGGGCCTGATGCCCGCCACGCTCTATTACAGCCACAAGATTCTTGAGCGTATGGCGGCTGACCGCCACTCGGGCGCGGCGCCGTTCCTTGAGCCTGATGCCAAGAGCCAGGTAACGCTGCGTTACGAAGGTTCGCTACCGGTCGCTGCGACCGCGATCGTCGTTTCGACCCAGCACAAGCCGGGCTATGACGAGAACAATCCGGCCAAGCAGGCCGAGCTTGAAGCCTATGTGAAGAAGGTGATCGCCGACGTGATCCCGCCGGTGCTCCTGCGTGAGACCGAATACTTCATCAATCCGACCGGCACGTTCGAAATCGGCGGACCGGATGGGGACGCCGGGCTGACCGGCCGCAAGATCATCGTCGACACCTATGGCGGCGCTGCCCCGCATGGCGGCGGCGCGTTCAGCGGCAAGGACCCGACCAAGGTTGACCGTTCGGCCGCCTACATCACCCGCTACCTCGCCAAGAACGTGGTGGCCGCTGGCCTCGCCACGCGCTGTACGATCCAGATCGCCTATGCGATCGGCGTGTCGAAGCCGCTGTCGCTGTATGTCGATACGCATGACACCGGCACGGTGGGCGACGACACAATCGAACAGGCGATCCTCGGCATTGCCAAGCTCGGCGGCCTGACCCCGCGTTCTATCCGCACGCACCTTGGCCTCAACAAGCCGATCTACCAGCCGACCGCCGCCTATGGCCATTTCGGCCGCGCGGCAGAGGGCGACTTCTTCCCGTGGGAGCGGCTCGATCTGGTTGCAGATCTGAAGGCTGCACTCGCCTGATTTTGGGGTAAGGGTGCTGTCAGTGACGGCGCCCGCTCCTTCCCCCACACCCCGCATCCTCGCGCTCGATGCGCTGCGGGGACTTGCCGTGATCGGGATCGTGGGCATGAATGTCCACGCCTTCGCCCTGCCGGGGCCAGCCTATTACAATCCGCTGTCCTACGGCGCGACCAGCCCGCTCGATTACTGGGTGTGGCTCGCGAGCTTCGTCTTCATCGAGGACAAGTTCCGCACGCTGTTCGCGATGCTGTTCGGCGCCGGGTGTCTGATCCTGATTGAGCGGAGCGGGGCGGCCCCATGGCGAGCCCATTATGGGCGCATGGCGGTGCTGCTGGTGATCGGTCTGGCACACGCCACCTTGCTCGCCAGCAATGACGTTTTGCGCGCCTATGCGCTGGCCGGTATGGCGCTGCCGCTGCTGGCCGGGCTATCGGCGCGGGCGCTGATCAACGTCGCGCTTGGCTTGCTCTTGGTTCACGTTGCGCTGGGCCTGGTCGCGCTGGGCGCTCCCTTGGTGGCATATCACGTGGGGCAGGGGGGCATGATGCGCTGCTGTGGGCAGAGCGGCAGTTCGGCCGCGATGCGCCGACGATTGCGATGCTGCTTGAACAGGGCCGAGAGGGTCTGGCGGAGCGGGTGGCGCGCCGCAGCCTCGGTATTCCGGCACAACTTGCCACCGTCGCGGCTTCCCTGCCGCTCAACCTGTCAGCTATCGCGCTCGGCATGGGACTGTGGCGGGGCGGAATGCTGAAGGGCGAATGGCGGACGTTCCGGCTGCAACGGATCGCCGGGATGAGCGCGCTGGTGGCACTGCCGGGGCTGCTCCTGCTGGCGCTGTGGCTGGAGGAGACGGGCTTTCCCGCGCCGTTGGTTGGGCCGGTAGCACTGGTGCTGTCGGCCCCGTTCGATACCTTGCTGGGCGTGAGCTATGCCGCGCTGGCGATGGCATTCCTGAACAAAGATAGCGGTTTAAACCGCAGGCTGGCGGTGGTGGGCCGATTGTCGCTGACCAATTTCCTGATGACCAGCGTGATCCTGTCTCTGATCTTTGCGAGCTGGGGGTTGGGACTGTTTGGCGAGGTGACCCGCTGGCAATCCCTCGCGCTCGGGCTGGCGCCGGTGGCAGCGATGCTGGCGTGGTCGCCGCCGTGGGTGGCACAGTTTGGCCAAGGTCCGTTTGAACGGCTGTGGCGCGCCGGAGCGCGGGCCTTGTCCTAGCCGCCGTTCTGCGCCGCGCGTTGCCGCTCCCGCCAACGGCCCCAGCTGGTGCCGGTGACGAGGCCCGCGAAGCCGCCGGGCAAGGCGAAGAACAGGCTTTCCGCGTTGAGTTCTCTTGCGAGCAAGCCGACGATCACTGCGGGCACCAGCGCACCAAGGACAAGCCCCGCCATGGCATAGGTGCCGCCATCCTCCCGCTCACTGCGCGACAGGACCGCGGTCAGCGGCAGGCCGAACAGCACGGCCGAACCCAGCACCAGCGCCGCCGACAGGAGCAAGGGAAAGACAAACAGGATCGTGATGTCGGCTAGGGTGCTCTCACTCATCCATGTCAGCGCCAGCGGCACAACGAATAGGGCCATGTAGGGCGCCGCTCCGGCGAGGGAGCCCCAGCCGATGGCGCGAGCGAAAGCATGAAATCCATTGGACATCGCGTCCTCCGTGGTCGTGTCGGAGCGGGCGACACGCCGTCCGCCCGCTCCGGCCGTTGGTGTGCTCACACCTCGCCCGCATAAGGCCGCGCCTGTGCTGCCCATTGTTCCTCGCGGAACCAGGTGCCTACCTTGCGGCCGAACTTGGCGATGGCGTTCATGTTGAAGAAGTGCATGAAGCCGAGCGCCACCACCACGATGCCGATCTTGGTCGAGAGGAAGCGGATCACATCCGCCGCGGTTTCGGGCGAGGCGCCGAAGCGCAGGGTCAGCAGGATCCAGCCGAGATTGACGAGGTAGAAGCCTACCACCAGCAGGTGATTGGTCGATTCCGCTAGCGTCCGGTCATGGCCGAAGCATTCGACGAGAAAGACGAGGCCGTTCTTCGACAGGGTCTGCGCGACCCAGATGGTGAGGCCGATGCTGACGATCAGGTAGGCGACATAGGCATAGATATCGTACATCTTCTTCTCCTGTTGTTTCTGGAAATTCCGAAATTACTCTGCGTGGCTGTGCTCCAAGAGGGGGTTCTCCTTCGTCAGGGGTTCAGATCAGGATTTCTCGCCGCCGCCCATACCCGGCAGGAAGCGGGCGATGCCGCGGCCGAGCTTCATCAACCGCACCAGCGTCGGCTTGGGCAGATGGCGCACGTCGGCATACCAGCCGGTCAGCGTGCCGATGAATTCGTGCATCCGCCCGATCCGCTCACGCACATGGGGCGGCACTTCGCCGCGCGCCTTGATGCTGTCGGACAGTTCGCCGAGCAGGCGGATGGTCGGGTCAAGCTCGCGCTTCTTGCGCTCCTCGGCAAGGCGCATCAGCACCTCCCACAGGTCGGTCTCGGCAACGAAATGGTCGCGCCGGTCGCCTTCGATATGGACGCGGCGGACGATGCCGTAGGATTGCAGCTCCTTCAGTCCGGTCGAGACATTGGAGCGGGCGAGGCCGAGCACCTCGGTGATTTCCTCGGCATGAAGCGGCCCGTCGCTGAGATAGAGCAGCGCGTGAATCTGCGCGACCGAGCGGTTCACGCCCCAGGCGCTGCCCATCTCCCCCCAGTGGAGGATGAAGGCGCGGGCCTCGGGAATGTCCATCAGATCGGCCACGACTCGCAGCTCCTTTCTCGATTTCTGAAAATACAGAAATTGGAGATGGAGGCAAGTGCAATCCGTTCAGAGGGCGGATTGCGCGGCTTTCCTACGCCCGCGCCGGATGGCAGGTTGGTGCGGATGACACATCTTGCCCGCCCTTCCCTCATGTCCGTTTTAGAGGGGGTTAACGGGGCAGGTTTTCTGCTTCTGGACAGAGTCTCATGTGTCTCCAACACGTGCTCGCGGCGCTGTCAGCCGTCCTGCCCGTGGATCGGCGAGGGCCGGTCGAGCGCCAGTTCCGCGTCCGAGAAGGTGAAGGGGCTGCGCACCCCCGCCATCCCGCCCAGTTCCACCCGCATCCCGCGCGCGATGACCTGCGGATCGGCGAAGACCTCGTCCAGCCGGTTGATCGGCCCCGCCGGAACGCCCGCGGCATGGCAGGCGTCGAGCAGGCCCTGCTTGGTCCATCCCGCCGTCGCCGCAGCAATCTCGGCGTCGAGCGCCTTGGCATTCGCCGTGCGGTCGCCATTGGCGCCAAAGCGCGGATCGCTGGCGAGGTGGTCGAGGCTGAGCACCGCCATCAGCTTGTGAAACAGCCCGTCATTGGCAGGGGCGAGGATCACGTGGCCGTCACTCACCGCGAACACCCCATAAGGCGCGACCTGCGCGTGGGCATTGCCCATGCGGGGCGGGTTGTGGCCGGTGGTGAACAGGTAGGTCGCCTGATTGGCGAGCAGCCCGACCGAGCAATCGAGCAGGCTCATGTCGACCTGTTGCCCTTTGCCCGTCCGTGCCCGCATCAGCAGTGCGGCCTGCACGCCGTTGGCGGCCCAGACTCCGGTGGCGAGGTCGCTGATCGAGATGCCCATCTTGACCGGATGGCCTTCCGGCTCGCCGGTGAGCGACATCAGCCCGCTCATGCCTTGGGCAACGAAGTCGTACCCTGCCTCGTGTGCGCGCGGCCCGGTCTGGCCGAAGCCGGTGATCGAGCAATAGACGAGCCCCGGATTGGCAGCGGCAAGGCTGGCGTAGTCGAGCCCGAACTTGGCGAGGCTGCCGGTCTTGAAGTTCTCAATCACGACATCGGCATCAGCGCACAAGCCGCGCACGCGCGCGAGGTCATCGGCGTCTCCGAAGTCCGCGATGATCGAGCGCTTGCCGCGATTGCAGGCGTGGTAATAGGCGGCCTCGCGGTGGACGCGGCCCTCGGCGTCGGTGCGCTCGACCCATGGCGGCCCCCACAACCGGGTGCCGTCGCCCTCGGGGCTTTCGACCTTGATCACATCCGCGCCAAGATCAGCGAGGATCTGCCCGCAGAACGGGCCGGCCAGCACGCGCGCGAGCTCCACCACCTTGAGGCCGGCGAGCGGCGCGTTGGGGTTGCGGGGGTCAGCCAGCCACATCGTCACGCGCCCAGCCGCGCCTTGAGGAAAGCGACAGAGTCGGCCAGCACCGGGCCCTTGCTGCGGAACGGCACCGAAAGCGCCATCACGATCTCCTCATGATCGAGCGGGCCGTAGTTCTTGACCTCCACCGGCGCGCCCAACGCGCGCAGTTTGGCGGCGAGGTTGTTGGCGTTCTTGGGGCGGACGGTCTCATCGCCTTCCGAGGTCACAAGCAGCATCGGCGGCGCATCGGCGCGGGCGAAGGTGATCGGCTGGGTCTCTTCAGGGCGCGGCCACTGACTAAAGGCCGCAATCGAGCGCGGCTTGTCGAAGGGGTAGAAGTCATAGGGCCCGGACAGGCCGACCGCCGCCTTCACATTGGCTGGATCGGCCCCGGCCGCCACGAGCCGCTTGCTGTCCAGCGCGAGCATGATGGCCTCGTAAGCCCCGGCGGAGTGGCCCATGAAGGCGAGGCGCTTGGGATCGCCGCCGAACTGCGCAATGTTGTCCATCACCCACGCAACCGCCTCAGCCCCGTCATCGAGGAAGGCGGGGAAGTGCACATCCGGCACCTTGCGATAGTCGGGGATCACCACCAAGAACCCCGCCCGCGCCAAGGCCCGTCCGGCAAAGGCGTAGGAGGTGCGATCGCCCTTGGCCCAGCCGCCGCCGTACCAGAAGATCACCACCGGCCGCGCCGCGCCGCCAGCCTCTTCGGGCGCCCAGATATCGAGCGTCTGCCCGTGGTTGCCGAACGCGACGCCCTCGGCCACCTGCTGCGCGCCCGCAGTCCCGCCGCGCGCCCTGTCATAGAGCGAAAGCAGCCGCGGGGGCGAGGTGAAGGCGAGCATGCTCCCGATCACGAGAACCAGCGCAAACAGCCCGAGCGCAATGCCACGCCGCATCAGACCACGTAATGCGCGGTGGTGGTCGCGGCGATATCCGCCTCGGTCACGCCCGGCGCCATCTCGATCAGGCGGAACGGTGAATTGTGGTCGGGGCGCTGGAACACCGCGAGGTTGGTGATCACCATGTCCACCACGCCCGCGCCGGTCAGCGGCAGGGTGCAGGCCGGGATGAACTTGGGCGATCCATCCTTGGCGGTGTGGTCCATCACCACGATGATCTTCTTGACCCCCGCGACAAGATCCATCGCGCCGCCCATGCCCTTGATCATCTTGCCCGGGATCATCCAGTTGGCGATGTCGCCGTTCTCGGCCACCTCCATCGCGCCGAGCACGGTGAGGTCGATGTGCCCGCCGCGGATCATCGCAAAGCTGGTGGCGCTGTCGAAATAGGCCGAGTGGGGCAGCTCACTGATGGTCTGCTTGCCCGCGTTGATGAGGTCAGGATCGACTTCGTCGTCAAAGGGGAAGGGCCCGATGCCGAGCATCCCGTTTTCGCTTTGCAACGTCACCATCATCCCGTCGGGAATGTGGTTGGCCACCAAGGTCGGAATGCCGATGCCGAGATTGACGTAGTAGCCGTCCTTAAGCTCGCGCGCGGCGCGGGCCGCCATCTGGTCGCGGTCCCAGCCCATCATGCCGACTCCCTTTCCCGGACAGTCCGGAACTCGATCTTCTTGTCATAGAGTGCGCCGCAGACGATCCGGTTGACGAAGACGCCAGCCAGATGGATCTGATCGGGGTCGAGCGCGCCGGCCGGGACCACTTCCTCGACCTCGGCAACGCAGATCTTGCCGCAGGTCGCCGCGGGCAGGTTGAAGTTGCGCGCGGTCTTGCGGAAGATGAGGTTGCCGGTCTCATCCGCCTTCCACGCCTTGACGATGGCGAGGTCGGCGAAGATGCCGTGTTCGAGGATATAGGTCTGCATCACTCCGTCACGATCGGGGAAGTTCTTGTGCTCCTTGCCCTGTGCGACTTCGGTGCCGACGCCGGTGCGGGTGTAGAAGCCGGGGATGCCCGCGCCGCCCGCCCGCATCCGTTCGGCGAGCGTCCCCTGAGGGCAGAACTCGACCTCGAGCTCGCCTGCGAGATATTGCCGTTCGAACTCCTTATTCTCGCCGACATAGGAGCTGATCATCTTCTTGACCTGCCGGGTGCGCAGCAGCTTGCCGATGCCTTCGTTGTCGATCCCGGCATTGTTGCTGGCGAAGGTGAGGCCCTTCACGCCCGAGTCGCGGATCGCATCGAGTAGCCGCTCGGGCAGACCGCACAGGCCGAAGCCTCCTGCGGCAATCAGCATATCATCGCGCAGCACGCCGGCGAGCGCGCTGGCTGCGTCGGGATAGAGCTTGGTCATCGGGCCTGTCTGCCTTTTGTGGTCGTGGGCAAGGTCAATCCCTCCGCTCGGGATCGAGGCCGTGACTAGAGCGTTACCGGGCTGCTGTCACGCCCACCTGATGGGTGAAGTCGAATCGCGGTTCATGTTGCGTCGCAATACCGTCACACTCCAGAAATCTGCCTAAATTTTAAGCGACTGCCGCGGCTTTGGGCAGAAATTTGCAAGATTGCGCACGAACCTGCACATTTTCGGGAGTTGTTTGCGTTCTTTGCAACAAAAAACACTTCTTTCGCACTTGCACAATGGGGTCAGTTGCGCCATTTAGAACCTGCCTTTCAGGCATCCTCTCCCAAACTTTTCAAGCCCGGCACCCAGTGCCGGGCTTTTTTCTTGCCCGGCACAAAATCTCATACGAGGGCGCGTCGGGCTTTTTTCTTGCCCGCCCGTTATGCGTCGCTGCGCGCTGGCCCGGCGCTGCCTACCTTCCGTCCGCCCCCGTCGACCACCGCTCCGATTGCATTCGATTGCCGCCGTTCCTAGCTATCGGTCTCGCAAATGAATCTCTTCGAATGCACAGGAACGCCCTATGGCCGACGCCGAAACCGCCACACCCACCCGCAGCGTGAGGCTACAGGTAGCTCCAGCGCGCCAGGAAGAATCGGGAGCCGGGATCGCGCGGATGCCGCGTTCGGCGTTCCAGAAGCTCGGGATAACCGAGGGCGATGTGGTCGAAATCCGCGGTAAGCGCACCACCGCCGCGATCGCAATGGCAGCCTATCCGGAGGACGACGCGCTGGATGTGGTGCGGCTTGACGGTTTGCAACGCGGCAATGCGCAGGGCGGATCGGGTGAGCATGTCGAAATCGTGCGCGGCGAATCGCGGCCGGCTACGCGCGTGGTGTTCGCCCCGGCCCAGCGCGAAATGCGGCTGCAAGGGCCGACACAGGCGTTGAAGCGCAACTTCTTCCGCCGTCCGCTGATGGCGGGTGATCTGGTCGCCACCACCGGGCAGCAGCCGGTGCAAAACATGCCGGCCGACGTACGCCAGTTGTTGCGCGCGCCCGCCTATGCCTTGACCCAGATCCGCCTCACCGTCGCCTCGACCAGCCCCAAGGGCATCGTCCATATCGACGAGAACACCGAGGTCGAACTGCGCGCCGAGTTCGAAGACCCCAGCCACGGCCGTGCGGTGGTCAACTATGACGATGTTGGCGGGATGGAGGAGACCATCCGCGCGCTTCGCGAAATGGTCGAGCTGCCGCTGCGCTATCCCGAACTGTTCATCCGTCTTGGCGTCGAACCGCCGAAGGGCGTGCTGCTCCACGGCCCGCCGGGCACGGGCAAGACTCGGCTGGCGCAGGCCGTCGCGAATGAAAGCGACGCGACCTTCTTCACCATCAACGGCCCGGAGATCATGGGCTCAGGCTATGGCGAATCGGAAAAGCGTCTGCGCGAAGTGTTCGAGGAAGCCAGCCGCGCCGCGCCTGCGATCATCTTTATCGACGAGATCGATTCCATCGCTCCCAAACGCACACAGGTGCCGGGCGAGGCGGAGAAGCGGCTGGTCGCGCAGCTGCTCACCTTGATGGACGGGCTGGAGAAGCGCGCCAATCTGGTGGTGATCGCCGCCACCAACCGCCCTGACGCGATTGACGAGGCGCTGCGCCGTCCCGGCCGGTTCGACCGCGAAATCGTGATCGGCGTCCCTGACCAGCGCGGGCGACGGCAGATTTTCGGCATTCACACCCGCGGGATGCCGCTGCAAGGCGCGGTTGACCTCGATGAGCTCGCCCGCGTCACCCACGGCTTTGTCGGCGCGGATATCGCCGCGCTCGCGCGTGAGGCTGCGATTGAAGCCGTGCGCCGGATCATGCCGCGGCTCGACCTTGATGAGCGCACGATCCCACCCGAAGTGCTCGAAGACCTGTGCGTGTCGCGCGACGACTTCCTCAGCGCGTTGAAGCGCGTCCAGCCTTCGGCGATGCGCGAAGTGATGGTGCAGGTGCCCAATGTTGGCTGGGACGATATTGGCGGCGCGGGCGAGGCAACCGACAAGCTGCGCGAGGGGATCGAACTCCCGCTGAAGAACCCCGAAGCGTTCCGCCGTCTGGGTATCCGTCCGGCCAAGGGCTTCTTGCTCTACGGCCCGCCCGGCACCGGCAAGACTCTGCTCGCCAAGGCTGTCGCCAAGGAGGCTGAGGCGAACTTCATTTCGATGAAGTCAAGCGACCTGCTCTCCAAGTGGTACGGCGAAAGCGAACAGCAGATCGCCAAGCTCTTCGCCCGCGCCCGCGCGGTGGCGCCCTGCGTGGTGTTCATTGACGAGATCGATTCGCTGGTTCCCGCGCGCGGCTCAGGCCAGGGCGAACCGCAGGTCACGGGGCGCGTGGTCAACACTATCCTGGCTGAAATGGACGGGCTGGAGGAGCTGCAATCGGTGGTGGTGATCGGCGCGACCAACCGGCCCACATTGGTCGATCCGGCGCTGCTGCGCCCCGGCCGGTTCGACGAGCTGGTCTATGTCGGCACCCCGGACAAGGCGGGGCGCGAGCATATTCTCGGCATTCACACCGCCAAGATGCCGCTCGCCAAGGACGTCGATCTGGCGCTGCTGTCGGGCAAGACCGAGCGCTTTACCGGTGCGGATCTCGAAGATCTGGTGCGCCGCGCGGGCCTTTCCGCGCTGCGGCGTTTGGGCGGAGATGTCACTGAAGTCGCGGCGCAGGACTTTGAAGCTGCGCTCACCGATTCGCGCGCTACGGTCACGGTCGAGATGGAGGATGAATACAAGAAGATGCGCGGCGAGCTGAAGAAGCGCGCCGCGGCCGTCCAGCCGATCGGCTTCTTCCCGCCGGAGACGCTAACCCCGACGCGGGACAAGAAGCACGATTGAGCGGCGCGCGCCGTGTTTCCTACATGGCGCGCGCGGCTTAGGAGGAGAGCCGGTCGCTCTTTGCCATCGTCGATCCCAGCCGCACGCGGGGCGGAGGCTGCACCGCCGGTGGGTGCCGCCCCCCCCCGCGTCATGCCAAGTGTCAACTTCGATTTCGGTAAAAAAATGCAATCAATTCAAAATGATAGGCCGTGAATTCACGCTTGACACCCTGTCAACTTTGTCAACTTTGATGGCTGCACCAATCCAGCCTAATGCGCTGCATCCCATGACAGGCCGGTGCCGATATCGACCCCGAGCGGCACCGTGAGCTCCACTGCGGGCAGTGCCGCTTCGGCCATCACGCGGCGGATGATCGAGGTGGCAGCTTCGACCCGTTCCTCAGGCAGTTCGAACACCAGTTCGTCGTGCACCTGCAACAGCATCCGCACGTCATGCAACCCGGCGTCAGCCAGCGCGGGCAGCATCCGCGCCATTGCGCGCTTGATGATGTCGGCGCTGGTGCCCTGGATCGGGGCGTTGATCGCGGCGCGCTCTGAGCCCTGCCGTTCGGCCTGATTCTTGGAGTTGATCCGCGGAAACCACGTCTTGCGGCCGAACAACGTCTCCGAATAGCCCTTGGCGCGCACGCTTTCGAGCGTTTCGTGGATATACCGCTGGATGCCGGGGAAGCGCTGGAAATAGGTGTCGATCATCGCCTGGGCTTCTTCCGGCGGCACCTCCAGACGGCCCGCCAAGCCCCAGCGTGAAATCCCGTAAAGTATTGCAAAATTGATGGTTTTCGCCCGCGCTCGGGTGTCGCGCGTGACTTCGCCGAACATTTCGCGCGCGGTACGAGCGTGGATGTCCTCGCCTTGGGCAAAGGCGTCCTTCAGACTGTCCACTCCGGCCATGTGTGCCGCCAGGCGCAGTTCGATCTGCGAATAGTCCGCCGCTAGCAGCACATTGCCGGGTTCCGGCACGAAGGCCTCACGGATCTGTCGGCCAATGGCGGTGCGGATCGGGATGTTCTGCAAGTTGGGATCGGTCGAGGACAAGCGCCCGGTCTGTGCGCCCACCAGAGAGTAGCTGGTGTGCACCCGGCCAGTCTGAGGGTTGATCGCTTCTTGCAGTGCATCCGTGTAGGTTGATTTGAGCTTCGCCAGCTGGCGCCACTCCAGCACCTTGCGGGCAATCGGCGCGCCTTCGACCGCGAGCTTTTCCAGCACCGAAACATCGGTCGAATATTGCCCGCTCTTGCCCTTCTTCCCGCCCTTGAAGCCCAGCTTGTCGAACAGGATGTCGCCCAATTGCTTGGGGCTGCCGACGGTAAATTCCTGCCCTGCCAGTGCGTGAATCTCACCCTCCAGCCGGCCGATTTCGATGGCGAATTCTTCCGACAGCTTGGCGAGCCGCGCGCGGTCGACCCGGATGCCTTCGCGCTCCATCGCGGCCACCACCGGGATCAGCGGGCGGTCGACCCGCTCGTACACCTGGCTGCCGCCCTCCGCCGCAAGGCGCGGTTTCAGGTGGCGGTAGAGCCGCAGGGTGACGTCGGCATCCTCGGCGGCATAGGCGGTGGCGCGGTCCAGCTGGACTTCGCCGAACAGGATCGCCTTCTTGCCGGTGCCGCACACGTCCTTGAACGGGATCGGGGTGTGGCCGAGGTGGCGCTGGGATAGCTCGTCCATCCCGTGGCCGCCCCCCATGCCTTCCTCACCGCGCCCGGCATCAAGCGCGAAGCTGATCACCATCGTATCGTCGATGGGTGCAACGTTGATCCCCAAGCGGACGAGGATGTTGAGATCGTATTTGCCGTTCTGGAACACCTTGAGGACAGAATCGTCCTCCAGCAGCGGCTTCAGCACGGCGAGGGCTGCGGCGAGCGGCACCTGCTCGGGCTTTTGCGCGAACATATCTGTCCCGCCGTGCGCGAGCGGGATGTAGCACGCATCATTCGGGCCAAGCGCGAGGCTGACGCCAACCAGTTCCGCGCGCATCGGATCGAGTGAAGTGGTCTCGGTATCGACCGCCACCAGCCGTGCGGCAGTGGCCCGCGCGACCCATGTTTCGAGCCGTTCGAGCGTCTGCACCGTCTCGTAGACGCTATGATCAATCGGGGCCATTTCGGGCAAGGGCTGGCGGCTTCCCTCGCCCGAGCCATTGCCAGTCGCGCCAGCGGTGGTCGGCTTGGGCGGGTTGAGGTCGGTGGTGCGTGACGGGCTGCCCGATCCCGCATCCAGCCGCCGCAGCAGCGAGGTGAAGCCGTGCTTTTGAAGGAACGCCGCCAGCGGTTCGTGCGGCACCGGACCCAGCACCATTTCCTCGAGCGGCTGGGGCAGGTCGCAATCCTCCTTCAGCGTCACCAGCACCTTGCTGAGTTCCGCATCGGCCCGCCCTTCAATCAGGCGCTCCTTGAGCTTGGAGGGCTTCATGTCGGGCGCCGAATCGAGCGCGGCGGTCAGCGAGCCATGTTCCGCGATCAGCTTCGACGCGGTCTTGGGGCCGATCCCGTAGATGCCGGGCACATTGTCGACTGCATCGCCCATCAACGCCAGCACATCGCCTACCAGTTCCGGGCCGACGCCGAATTTCTCCTCGACCTCTTCCAGCCAGATGCGCTGGTTCTTCATGGTGTCGAGCATGTCGATCTTGGCAGGGCCAAATTCGGTGGCGACCTCGCCGATCAGCTGCATCAGGTCCTTGTCTGAGCTGACGATGGTCACATCCCACCCGCGCTCCTGTGCGCGGCGGGCATAGGTGGCGATCAGATCGTCCGCCTCCAGCCCCGGCACTTCAATGCAAGGCAGGCTGAAGGCGCGGGTGGCGTCGCGGATCAGCGGGAACTGCGGGACAAGGTCCTCGGGCGGTTCTGGGCGGTTGGCCTTGTAATGTTCGTAGAGATCGTTGCGGAAGCTTACGCCGCTCGCATCCAGGATCACGGCAAGGTGCGTTGGCCCGTCCGCCGCGTCCAGATCGGCGGCCAGTTTCCATAGCATCGTGGTGTAGCCATAAACCGCGCCGACCGGCGTGCCTTCCGGGTTCGTCAGCGGCGGTAGCCGGTGATAGGCACGGAAGATATAGGACGAGCCATCGACGAGATAGAGGTGGTGCTTTTCGGCCATGCCGCCTGCTAGCACCCGCGGTGCTTCGCGGGTAGGGGGCTGGGAAAGGCCGATGCGGATATCAATTGCGGCAAAAATACGGCGGAATTGGGGCGGATTGCCTTATTCACCTTGTCGAGCCGGAATTCCCGCCCTATCTTCATCCTTGAACCGGACGAGAGAGAAACCGGTTTCGGCGCGCATTGCCTAGCAACGCGTCGCAAACGCAGAGATAAGGAATTCAAACCATGCGCAAGATCATCCTCGCTGCCGCCATCGCCACTTCGGCCCTCGGTCTGGCCGCTTGCAGCGAATCCACCGAAACCGAAACCGAAGAAGCTGTCGACGCGATGGCCGCCGACGCCGAAGCCGCTGGCGATGAAGTCGCCGCTGATGTGAACACCGCCGCTGACGCGACGGCCGAAGACATCAACGCTGCGGCCGACGAAGCGGCTGACGAAGCCGTGAAGACCACCGACGAAATCGGTGAAGCTGCCGCGAACATCGCTGCCGAAGCTGAAGACGCCGCCGAGTAATCGGTCGAAGGCCCGGCGCTGCCTAGGCGGCGAGGGCTACGAAAAAAGGGGCGGTGCCACCCGGCGCCGCCCCTTTTTGCTGCCTGCCGTAGTGCCGAAAGCTCAGCCGCCGGTGGCGTAAGGCGCGTTCGCCCAATTCCGGGTCGGGTTGGCCTGCGCGCGGACGGCGAAGCCATCGTAGAGCGCGCGCGCAATCGCGGCGATGCGTTGTTCGCGCGCCAGCTTGCTGCCTTGCCCGGTGACATAGATCGCAACCGCAATCGTGCGGCCATCGGGACATTCGATGATGCCAATATCGCTCGAGGTGTTGTTGAGCGAACCCGTCTTGTGGCTCACTCGCGCGTCGAGCGGGATATGCGCCGGGATGCGCCGCTTGCCGGTGACCGTGCGGCTCATCGCGGCAAGAAGGACCTGACGGCTTTGATCCGACAGGAAATCGCCGCGATACAGCCCGGACAGCAGGCGCACCATCGCGCGCGGGGTCGCGGCATCGCGGGTGTCGATGTGAACGGCCGGGTTGTGCTCGCCGTCATCGCGTACCAGCGTGGCAATGTCGCGGTTGATCGAGAAGTTGGTGATCCCCTGTCGCCGGATCCAGTCATTGACCTTTGCCGGCCCGCCCACTGCCGCCAGCAGCGCATCGGTTGCCGGGTTGGAGGACCGGGTGATCATGATCTCGATGAGGTCAATCGCGGGCATATACTGGCCTGCGCGCACTGGGGCCTTGGTCGAGGAATACTTGGCCGACGCGACCGGCATCATCAGCGGAAATTCCGACGTGAGAGTATAGCGCCCCTGCTCGACCATTTCGAGGAAGGTGGCGGCAATCGCGACCTTGCTGGTCGACGCCATCGGGAACAGCTGGTCGCCCAGCACCATCACTTCTTCGCCCGTGGCAAGGTCAACAGCAGCAACGCCGATGCGGCCCTGTGCCGGATCGGCGAGCTCTGCAATGCGTTGGCTGAAATTGTTGGCGTAGAGCGCTTCGAAGCTGGGAGGCTGGCGCACTTCGGTGCCGAAGGTGCTGTCGAAGGTGTCCTGCAGATCATCAGGATTGGCCAAAGCAGGGCTCGCCATCACCGCAAGCGAGGCGGCAAGGCCGGTGAAAGCAGCGAAAAAGCGGGGGCGTGTCATGAGGACAAGCTACTCCAACAGGGTTTCTTGGGGCTTAACGACGCACTTATCCACGCCCAATTCGCCGCGGCAAGCGCTCATCTGGGCGCATGCGACGAAAGGTGCGGCGCACGCGACAGAGCCGCGCGCCGCTGCGTCATGCGGCTGCTCGACCGCGGTAGGAGGTTCGTCGAAAGTCATCTTGCCGACTGTCACATGGGCTTGACTGCGCCCGCTAAGGCGGCAGTCTGCGGGTCAAGCACTTCTTCAAGGGGACAATCATGACCGACACCGCTCACCGCAGCGCCGCGCGCGCTGCCTTTGCCGCTTTGCTGCTGTCCACCTCGGGCGTCGCCTATGCCCAGACCGTGCAGATCGTCCAACCGGGCGCGCCGGGGCAGGCCAGCAAGACGCTAACCGCCGATCAGGCGACCAAGCTGGCGCAGGCGAGCTATACCGCTTCCGACGTCGCCTTCATGCAGCACATGATCGTCCACCATCAGCAAGCGGTCGAGATGGCAGTGCTGGTAAAGGATCGCACCAACACCGCTGACTTGCTCTCGATCGCGGGCCGGATCGAATCGAGCCAAGCTGACGAGATCGCCTTCATGAAAGCTTGGCTGAGCGAGCGGGGCGAGCCGGTGGAAGACCCGATGATGCAGGGTCACGGCGAACATATGCACCACATGATGAAGGGCATGGCCTCGCCCGATCAGATGAAGGCGCTGGCTGCGGCCAAGGGTGTGGAGTTCGACCGCCAGTTCCTGACCCTGATGATCACGCATCATGAAGGCGCGGTGGACATGGTCGAAAAGCTGCTCGACGAAGACGGCACGGCCGCTGACCCCGTGCTCTACCAGTTCGTCGGCGATATCGACAGCGAGCAGGCCACCGAAATCAAGCGCATGGACAAGCTGCTGGCCGGCCTGTCGGGCGATCCGCGCTCAGGCCTCGCCGCCGGGTTCGACAATGCGGGCGAGGCGATCCTGAACCTCACCAAGGTGGCGACCCTGCCGAAGCCCGCCGGGTTCTTCAACCCGGCCAACCCGGCCGATCTGCGCCCGCCGGTGCCGCCCAAGAAGGACAAGGACGAGGCGAAGGAAGAAGCCAAGCCCGAAGCCGCGCCTGCACCGGCCGTCGCCGCTGCCGACCCCGCCGTTGCCGCTCCAGCGCGCGAGGAGGAAGACCTCACCGAATTCGCCGAGCGTTCCCCACTGCTCGATTTCGCCAACACCGACATCGCCTTCTTCGACGATGTGATGGTGACTGGCTCCTATCACGGGTTCAACATCTACAAGCTCGGCACCGACGGCCTGCCCAATCTGATGAGCAGCGTGGTTTGCCCCGGCGGGCAGGGCGATGTCTCGGTGGTCGGCAATATCCTCGTGATGAGCGTTGAGCAGACTCGCGGGCGAGTCGATTGCGGGCTGGAAGGCGCGCCGGGCAAGGTCAACGAGGAACGCTTCCGGGGCCTGCGCATCTTCGATATCTCCGACCTCGCCCGTCCGGTGCAGGTCGGCGGGGTGCAGACCTGCCGCGGCAGCCACACCCACTCGATTGTCAGCGCTGATGCGTCCCGGATCGTGGTCTATAACTCCGGCACAGCCGGCATCCGCGAGACCGAGGAGCTGGCCGGCTGCATCGGCGAGATTCCGGGCGACACCCGCACCGCGCTGTTCTCGATCGATGTGATCGAGATCCCGCTGGCCGATCCTTCCAAAGCGCGTATCGTGAAGAGCCCGCGCGTCTTCGCAGACGAGAAGACCGGCTCGATCGCGGGCCTGTGGACCGGCGGTGATCATGGCGACGGCACCCAGCGCACCGCCCCGACCGATCAGTGCCACGACATCACGGTCTTCCCGGCGCTGAAGATGGCGGCGGGCGCGTGCTCGGGCAACGGCCTGCTGTTCGATATTGCCGATCCGCTCAACCCCAAGCGGATCGACGCGGTGACCGACACCACCTTTGCCTACTGGCACTCGGCCACCTTCAACAATGACGGCACCAAGGTGATCTTTACCGACGAATGGGGCGGCGGCGGGCGTCCGCGCTGCAAGGCGTCCGACCCCAAGACCTGGGGCGCCAACGCGATCTACGACATTGTCGACCGCAAGCTGGTGTTCCGCGCACACTACAAAATGCCCGCCCCCCAATCCGACAAGGAAAACTGCGTCGCGCATAACGGCTCGATTGTTCCCGTGCCGGGCCGCGATCTGTTTGCACAGGCCTGGTATCAGGGCGGCCTCAGCATCATGGACTTCACTGACAGCGCGAACCCCAAGGAAATCGCCTATTTCGACCGCGGGCCGATCGACATGAAGCAGATGGTGCTGGGCGGTTACTGGTCGGTCTACTGGTACAAGGGTCACATCTACGGCACCGAGATCACCCGCGGGATCGACGTCTTCACCCTGAAGGCGAGCGAGCACCTCACCGAAGCCGAAATTGCCGCTGCCGGGGCCGCGAAGTACGAAGACAACCGCTTCAATCCGCAAACCCAGACCCGCGTTACGTGGGACAAGGGGGTGGTCGAAGCCGCCGAGGCCAGCCGCAAAGGCGGCTAGGCCGCCCGGGGGATTTACCGACGGCAGCTTGCTGCCTGGACGCAGTTGAGAGGGGGCGGACCGCTGTGCCTGCCCCCATCACCCTTGCCTTTGCGTCCCTTCCCGCCTAAGCGCGCGCACTTCACTGACACGAATCAATCAGCCAGCCTGGCGACAAGGGCTGCCATGGCCGGTTCCGACGTGTCTCGAACAGGAGATGAAAATGCCCAAGCTGAAGACCAAGAGCGGTGTGAAGAAGCGCTTCAAGATCACCGCCACCGGCAAGGTCAAGCACGGCGTCGCTGGCAAGCGTCACCGCCTGATCAGCCACAACGCCAAGTATATCCGCACCAACCGCGGCACCTCGGTCCTGTCGGCCAATGATACGCCGACGATCAAGAAGTGGGCGCCCTACGGGCTCGATTGATGCGACGGGCCTTGCGCCCCGCGTCCTCAAGATAAGGATATACTAGTATGCCACGCATCAAACGCGGTGTTACCACCCGCGCCAAGCACAAGCGGTTACTCGAACAGGCCAAGGGCTATCGTGGTCGTCGCAAGAACACCATTCGCGTCGCCCGTCAGGCGGTCGAAAAGGCCGGTCAATACGCTTACCGCGACCGCAAGGTTAAGAAGCGCACGTTCCGCGCTCTGTGGATCCAGCGCATCAACGCTGCCGTCCGCATGGAAGGCCTGACCTATTCGCAGTTCATGCACGGCATCAAGCTGGCGGGCATTGAACTCGACCGTAAGGCGATGGCCGATCTCGCGATGAACGAAGGCGGCGCCTTCAAGGCCGTCATCGCTCAAGCGAAGGCCGCTTTGCCTGCATAAAGCAGGCGGGGGCTGCGCTTCGAGCGCAAGCGCTTCGCGGCTTCGATCCGAACACCAGATCAGGGGCGGATTCCTTTGCGGAACCCGCCCCTTTCTGTTGAGCGGCGTGCGACCGTGGATTGTATAAATCCGCCATCGTCCTTGTAAGTCTCCGTGAGCTGCGGCTATCTGACCCGGTGGGGAATGGAGGATACAAGCAAGCCGCGGGCGGGCATACGCCGCCGGTGGGCCAACGGCTGACAGCCGAATTCCGCGAACCGCCAGCGCAGTTCGCAGGGTGCTTTACGACCTTTTATCACCTGACGCTCGATCTGCCCGAAACCGGCACGCTGGTGACAGATTATCTCCAGCCCGAATGGGCCAATATCCGCTTTTTCTGCGGCACTGCGCCCGAGGCGGAGATTGCCTCCCACAAAGTCAGCGGCGCGCCGTTCGTCGGCACCGGGCCGAGCACGTTGCCCTGCCGTTTCACGCTCGGGCCGGTGCGGATGTGGGGCGTCGGCTTCCTCCCGCTGGGCTGGTCGCGGTTCTTCGATGCCGATGCGAGCGACTGCGCCAACATGATCTGCGAAGGGACGGCGCACCCGGCCTTTGCCCATTTCGGCTCAATGACCGATGTCTTGTGCGATCCCGAAGCCACGCTTGACGAGCAGTTCCAAGCGCTGGTGATCGCGATGGAGCGCGCGATGCGGCCCAATCGGGAGGAGGCGCGCATCGCCCGTGTCCACGCCGCGCTGGTGAACGGCGATCACGCCTCGGTCCACGATCTCGCCGAGGCCTGCGCGATGAGCATCCGCACGCTCGAACGGGTGTGCACGCGTTATTTCGGCTTTGCGCCCAAGCTCTTGATGCGCCGCCAGCGGTTCATGCGCAGCCTGGCGACCTTCATGCTCCATCGCGGCCGTCCGTGGACCGAGGCAATGGACGCGCATTACCACGATCAGGCGCAATTCACGCGCGAGTTCCACGAATTCATGACGATGAACCCCAGTGAATATGCGGCGCTGGACCACCCGATCCTGACCTCGTTCATGGAGGCGCGGGCACGGGCAAGGGGCAGTGCGGCGCAGACCTTGGACCCGCCTGCGCCGCGCTGATTTAGCGCAGGTCCTCGACTGAGGCCTTAACGGTGGGGCCGAAATTGTCCTGAACCTCGATGAACAGACAGGTGCTTTGCAATACGGGTGATTTGCCGCTAGCGGGCGGCGGCAAGTTTCCTGCGTGCAGATGACCCGAGGCCATGACCGACATACCATCCCAGACAGAGGCTGCGCTGGCCGCGATTGCGGCGTCAGCCACCCTTGATGCGCTTGAAGCGCAACGGCTCGACACGCTCGGCAAGAAGGGCTGGGTGAGCCTTGCCTTGAAGACGCTGGGCGGGATGAGCCCCGAAGAACGCACCGCTGCTGCGCCCGCGATCCAGTCCGCCCGCGCGGCGATTGCTGAGGCGCTTGATGCCAAGAAGGCCGCGCTGGAAGCTGCCGCGCTGGAGGCGGCTCTGGCGCGCGAGACCATCGACCTGACGCTGCCAGCGCAAGCTGCGCCCAAGGGTTCGGTGCATCCTGTCAGCCAGGTGATGGACGAGCTTGCCGAAATCTTCGCCGACTTGGGCTTCGCCGTGGCAACGGGGCCGGAGATCGAGGACGACTGGCACAATTTCACCGCGCTCAACATGGACGAAACGCACCCCGCGCGCGCGATGCATGACACGTTCTATTTCCCGGACAAGACGGCTGATGGGAAGGAGATATTGCTCCGGACCCACACCTCGCCGGTCCAGATCCGCTCGATGCTGGATCAGGGCGCGCCGATCCGCATCATTGCGCCGGGCCGTGTTTACCGCTCGGATAGCGACGCCACCCACACCCCGATGTTCCATCAGGTCGAAGGGCTGGTGATCGATCGCGACATTCACCTCGGCCACCTCAAGTGGACGCTGGAGACTTTCTTCAAGGCGTTCTTCGAGCGCGAGGACATCACCCTGCGTCTGCGCCCGAGCTACTTCCCCTTCACCGAACCCAGCGTCGAGGTCGATGTTGGTTATTCGAACGAAGGCGGCCGCCGCGTGGTCGGCGGGCACGGCGACGCGCCGGGTCATGCGTGGATGGAAATCGGCGGTAGCGGCATGGTGAATGCGCGCGTGCTGGAGTTTGCCGGGCTTGATCCGGCAGAGTGGCAGGGCTTCGCCTTCGGCCTCGGGATCGACCGCATTGCGATGCTCAAATACGGGATGAACGACCTGCGCGCCTTCTTCGACGGCGATCCGCGCTGGCTGGCGCATTACGGCTTCTCGCCGTTCGATCAGCCGACCCTGTCAGCCGGTGTGGGAGCGCGCGCATGAAGTTCTCGCTGACCTGGCTCAAGGATTACCTTGAAACGACCGCTTCGGTGGCGGAGATTTGCGACGCGCTCAACGCCATCGGACTTGAGGTTGAAGGCGTGGAAGACCCGGCGGAGAAGCTCGCCGGTTTCCGCATCGCTCACGTGCTGACCGCCGCGCGCCATCCAGATGCCGACAAGTTGCAGGTGCTGACTGTTGACACCGGCGATGGCAATCCGCTGCAAGTCGTCTGCGGCGCGCCCAATGCGCGCGCGGGGATGAAGGGCGTTCTTGGTCTGCCAGGCGCGGTCGTTCCGGCCAATGGCATGGTGCTGAAGAAGAGCGCGATCCGGGGTGTCGAGAGCAACGGAATGATGTGCTCGGTGCGCGAGCTCGAACTGGGCGAGGATCACGATGGGATCATCGAACTGCCGGACGATGCGCCGGTGGGGATGAGTTTCGCCGATTACCACGGTGCCGATCCGGTGATCGAGGTCGCCGTGACGCCCAACCGCCCCGACTGCATGGGCGTTTACGGCATCGCCCGCGATCTGGCGGCCAAGGGGCTGGGGACATTGAAGCCGATTGCCATGCCTGCCTTCACGGAAGCAGGCGCGTGCCCGGTCGAAATCCGCACTGACGATCCCGAGGGCTGCCCGGCGTTCTATGGCCGCGTGGTGAAGGGCGTGACCAACGGCGCCTCGCCCGATTGGCTTCAGGCGCGGCTGAAGAGCGCGGGCCAGCGGCCAATCTCGCTGCTGGTCGACCTCACCAACTATCTTATGCTCGGCTTCGGGCGTCCGGCCCATGCCTATGACCTTGCCAAGCTTTCGGGCGCGGTCGTGGCGCGGCGCGCGAAGGATGGCGAGGAAGTGCTGGCGCTCAACGAGAAGACCTATACGCTCGATCCCGAAATGACCGTGATCGCGGATGACGCGGGCGTGCACGATATCGCCGGGATCATGGGTGGGGAGCATTCGGGCGTCAGCGAGAGCACCACCGACGTGCTGCTCGAAATCGCCTATTTCGATCCCGCCCGTATCGGTGCGACCGGTCGGAAGCTGGGGCTGTCAAGCGATGCGCGCACGCGGTTTGAGCGCGGGGTTGACCCGGAGTTCCTGGATCAGGGCCTCGATCTGCTCACTGGGCTGATCGTGGAGATGGCAGGCGGAAGCCCGAGCGAAGTTGTCCGTGCCGGTTCGCCGCCTTCTGAGGCCAAGGTCATCGCTTTTGATCCCGGGCTGACCACACGCCTCGGCGGGGTCAATGTGTCAGAAGCCGAGCAGAAGCGCGTCCTCGAAAGCCTTGGCTTCGCTGTGGGCGCGGAGGGGCAGGTCATCTGCCCGCTGCGCCGCCATGACATCGAAGGCCCCGCCGATCTGGTTGAGGAAGTCGTCCGCATCTACGGCCTCGACAAGGTGGCGAGCGTCGCGCTCCCCCGCGCCGAGGGCGTGGCCCGCCCCACCGCCACCCCGCAGCAGAAGCTTGAGCGGGGCTTGCGCCGGGCTGCCGCCGCGAGCGGCCTGAACGAGGCGATCACGTGGTCCTTCCTCCCCGAATGGGCCGCGAGCCATTTCTCTGACGGCAACGACACCCCTTGGGTGCTCGCCAATCCGATCAGCGAGGACATGAAAGCGATGCGTCCCGCGCTGCTGCCCGGTCTGCTGATGGCCGCCAAGCGCAACGCTGATCGTGGCGCTGCAGCTTCGCGGCTGTTTGAGATCGGACGGCGCTATTTCCGCGCATCTGACGGACTCAGTGACGAGAAGCCGACGCTCGGCATCGTGCTGGCGGGCGAAAAGACGCAGCGTGGCTGGCAGATTGGCAAGGCCAAGGCCTTTGACGCCTATGACGCCAAGGCGCTGGCGCTCCAGCTGCTCGAAGCGGCGGGCGCGCCGGTCGCCAATCTGATGGTGATGGGTGAGGCGGGGCCGCAGTTCCACCCCGGCCAGTCGGCGACCCTGCGGCTCGGCCCCAAGACCGTGCTGGCGCGCTTCGGGATGGTGCACCCCACGACGCTCAAGGCGTTCGATGTCGATGGGCCGATTGCTGCGGTTGAGCTGTTCCTCGACGCGATCCCGGCCAAGAAGGGCGCGGCCTTTGCCCGTCCCGGCTTCACGCCGCCTGCGTTGCAAGCCGTGATGCGCGACTTCGCGTTCCTCGTCCCGGCCACGCTGGCAGCGAGCGATCTCGTCCGCGCCGTGCAGGGTGCTGACAAGGCCGCCATTACCGGCGTGCGCGTGTTCGACGTCTTCGCAGGCCAAGGCGTGCCGGAAGGCCACAAGTCCATCGCGGTCGAAGTGACGCTCCAGCCGGGCGAGACCAGCTTCAAGGACGCCGACCTTAAAGCGATCGCCGAAAAGGTCGTGGCCGCTGCCACCAAGCTTGGCGCGGAGCTACGCGGATGAAAACGGCCTTTGTCACCGGCGCCACTGCCGGAATCGGTCTTGCCACGGTGCGCACGCTGGTTGCGAACGGCTGGCGCTGCGTTGCTACCGGGCGGCGGCAGGAGCGGCTTGACGCACTGGTTGCGGAGCTTGGCGCGGACAAGGTCCACGCGGTGTGCTTCGATGTGCGCGACACCGCCGCGCTTGATGCCGCGCTCGCCGCGCTGCCTGAGGGCTTCCGCGACGTAGATCTGCTGGTGAACAACGCGGGCCTCGCCCAGGGATTGTCGCCCGCGCAGAACGCCGATCTGAATGACTGGCACACGATGATCGACACCAACATCACCGCGATGGTGGTGCTGACCCGCAAGCTGTTGCCGCAGCTGATCGAGCGCAAGGGCGCGATCATCGCGATCGGCTCGGTCGCGGGGAGCTATCTCTACCCCGGCGGCAACGTCTATGCCGGGTCCAAGGCCTTCGTGAACCACTTCACGCTCGCTCTGCGGGCCGACCTTCACGGCACCGGCGTGCGCGTCACCAGCATTGAGCCGGGTATGGTTGAGACGGAATTCACCGTGGTGCGCACTGGCAGCCAGCAGGCCTCGGACGATCTCTACCGCGGGGTCAACCCGATGACCGGGCAGGACATCGCCGACACAATCCTGTGGATCGCGAACCTGCCGCCGCATCTCAACATCAACCGGATCGAGCTGATGCCGGTTAATCAGGACTTCGCGGGCTTCCGCGTCGCACGCGACCCGCAATGACCTCCAACCGCCGTACCTTCGCGATCATCTCGCACCCTGACGCGGGGAAGACCACGCTCACTGAAAAGCTACTGCTGCAAGGCGGGGCGATCCATTTGGCGGGCGAGGTCAAAGCGCGCGGGCAGGCGCGGCGGGCGCGGTCGGACTGGATGAAGATCGAGCAGCAGCGCGGGATCTCGGTCACGTCGAGCGTGATGACCTTCCAGAAGGACGGGATCGTCTTTAACCTGCTCGACACGCCGGGCCACGAGGATTTCTCGGAGGATACCTATCGCACGCTGACGGCGGTGGATTCGGCGGTGATGGTGATCGACGCGGCCAAGGGCATCGAGCCGCAGACGCGCAAGCTGTTCGAGGTGTGCCGCTTGCGGAGCGTGCCGATCATCACCTTCGTCAACAAGGTCGACCGCGAGGGTCGCGATCCTTTCGAGACGCTGGACGAAGTGGCGGACATGCTGGCGCTCGATGTCAGCCCGCAGATGTGGCCCATCGGCATGGGCGGGGAGTTCGAAGGGTTGCTGGATTTCGCAACCGGCACAATCGGCCGCCCCGAAGGGGCGAGCCGCGAATTTCTCGGCACGCGCGACACCGCGACGATCCCCCAGCGCTTCGCTGACGAGATCGAGCTGGCGCGCGGCGGATACCCGGAATTCGATCTCGAAGCCTTCCAGCACGGCGATCTGACGCCGGTTTATTTCGGATCGGCGCTCAAGAACTTCGGCGTCACCGAATTGATCGATGCCATTTCGCGCTACGCCCCGCCGCCCCGGCCCCAGCCGGCGGGTGAGGAACAAATCAGCCCGGAGCGCGACGAGGTCACCGGCTTCATCTTCAAGGTGCAGGCCAACATGGACCCCAACCACCGCGACCGGATCGCTTTCATGCGGCAGGTTTCGGGCACCTTCAAACGCGGCATGAAGCTGACGCCATCGGGTCTCGGCAAGCCCATCGCCGTGCATTCGCCGATTCTGTTCTTCGCGCAGGACCGCGAGCTGGCCGACACCGCCGAGGCGGGCGACATTATCGGCATTCCCAACCATGGCACGCTCCGGGTGGGCGATACCCTGAGCGAGCGCAATCAGGTGCGCTTCACCGGCCTGCCCAACTTCGCGCCCGAAATCCTGCGCCGCGTGCAACTCCGCGATCCGACCAAGACCAAGCAATTGCGCAAGGCTTTGGACGACCTCAGCGAGGAAGGCGTGATCCAGGTGTTCTACCCGGACATCGGCTCGGCGCACATCGTCGGCGTGGTCGGGCAGCTTCAGCTGGAAGTGCTGATTTCGCGGCTGGAGGCGGAATACAAGGTCGAAGCCGTGCTCGAACCTTCGCCTTTTGCCACCGCGCGCTGGATCAAGGGCGACGAGAAGACGCTAGAGGAATTCGCCAGCTTCAACCGCGCCAATCTCGCCCGTGATCGGGACGGCGATTACGTGTTCATGGCCAAGAGCCCATGGGACGTCAGCTATCAGGTCGAGAAGAACCCGCAGCTGACCTTCTCGGCGACCAAGGAACGCTAGTCTTGCAGGGGAACCGGGTTCGCGGCATGGCAAACGTCATGCACGACACCGGCCCGACCTCGCAGACCTTTATCTCGCAGCGCCTTCGCCTGAACTATCTCGACTGGGGTGGTCGCGGGAAGCCGCCGCTGGTGCTGGTGCACGGCGGGCGCGATCATGCGCGGAGCTGGGACTGGACCGCCGAGGCGCTGAGTACGGATTACCACGTCATCGCGATGGACCACCGCGGGCATGGCGATAGCGACTGGGTGTCGGACGGCGTCTATTCCGCTGGCGACATGGTCTATGACCTCGCCCAGCTGATCCATCAGCTTGGTGTTGGACCGGTGCGGATGGTGGCCCATTCGATGGGCGGCAATGTCGCGCTGCGCTATGCAGGTGCCTTCCCCGATATGGTGACCAAGCTGGTTGCGATCGAAGGCCTCGGTCCCTCGCCCGAATGGCGCGCCAAGCAGCGCGCTGTGCCTTATCCCGAACGCCTTGCCGAATTTATCGAGAAGAAGCGCAAGGCAGCGGGCCGCTCCCCGCGCAAATACGAAAGCATCGAAGCTGCCTTTGCGCGGATGATCGAGGAGAACGCCTACCTCACCGAGGAGCAGGCGCGCCACCTGACCGTCCACGGCGTCAATCGCAACGAAGACGGCACCTATAGCTGGAAGTTCGATCCACACCTCAACGTCTGGCCTGTCGAGGACATTGGCGACGAATTCATCGAGGCGCTGTGGGGCGCAATCACTTGCCCGACGCTGCTGTTATATGGCGCGGATAGCTGGGCCTCGAACCCTGAGAAGGACGGGCGGATCGTCCACTTCAAGACCGCCAGCGTGATCGAATTCGAGAAGGCCGGCCACTGGCTTCACCACGACCAGTTCGACCGCTTCATCGCCACCTTGCGCGATTTTCTCTGAGCACACGGAGGCGGCGATGGCGGACTTCTTCGATGCGTTAAACGAGAAACACACCGCCATGATCGCCGCCCAGCCGGTGTTCTTTGTGGCCAGCGCGGCAGCGGAGGGACGGATCAACCTCAGCCCCAAAGGCTATGACGCGTTTCGGGTGCTGTCGCCCACGCGGGTCGCCTATCTCGATCTGGGAGGTTCGGGTAACGAGACTCACGCGCATCTCGCCGCCGATCAGGTCGATCAGGGGCGGATCACGCTGATGTTCTGCAATTTCCAGCAGCCTGCACTGATCCTGCGCATTTATGGACGCGGACGGGCGGTGTTGCCGCAGGATGCCGAGTGGGAGGGGTTGGCCGCGCATTTCACTCTGATGCCCGGCACGCGCCAGATCTTCGATATCGCGGTCGAAAGCGTGCAGTCGTCGTGCGGTTGGGGCGTGCCCTTCATGACGCTGGAGAGCGAGCGCGATACGCTGAAGAAAGCGCATCGCCAGTCCGATCCTGAGGTTTGGGAAGCCAAGATGGCGCAACGCACCCGCAGCATCGACGGCCTGCCGACCCGCGCGACCGACCGCTACATCGTGGGCGACGAAAGCTAAGCAGCGGCGCGCCTCGGCGCAAATCTTGCACAATCGTTAATCACTTGCCTAATTGTTGGGCACACATTCTTGTGCAAGTGCGAAGAAATGCGCTGATTCCGTTGCGTCAGCCCCGTTACACAAATGTGGCACGCTTGTTGCTGTGTATTCCATGGCCGGACCAATCCGGTGCAACAGGGGCCACAGATGAAGTTCATCATCGCCATTATCAAACCGTTCAAGCTCGACACCGTTCGTGAAGCGCTGAGCGGCATCGGCATTGCCGGGATGACCGTCACCGAGGTCAAGGGCTTCGGTCGCCAAAAAGGTCAGACCGAAATCTACCGCGGTGCCGAATACTCCACCAACATGCTTCCCAAGGTGAAGCTCGAGATCGCTGCCAGCGACGATATCGCCGCGCAGGTGGTCGAAACCATCCAGCAGACCGCCAACACGGGCGCGATCGGCGACGGCAAGATCTTCGTTCTGGATCTCGCCTCCGCCACTCGCATCCGCACCGGCGAGTCCGGCGAAACCGCGCTTTAAAGGGGCCATGCAATGAAGCGTATTCTCTCGACAACTGCGGCGCTGGCAACGGGAGCTATCATGCTCGCCACGCCGGCCTTTGCCGCGCCTGTGGCCGATGCGGCCGCTGCCACCGCTGAAGCCGCGCCTGCCGCCTTCACCCCCACCGCCGAGATGGTCAACAAGGGCGATGTCGCCTGGATGATGGTCTCGACCGCGCTCGTGTTGATGATGAGCGTGCCTGCGCTCGCGCTGTTCTATGGCGGCCTCGTGCGCGCGAAGAACATGCTGAGCGTGCTGATGCAGGTGCTCACCATCGTCTGCGTTGCCGCGCTGGTCTGGTTCGGCTGGGGCTACTCGATGGCCTTCACCTCCACGGGCACGCCTTTCCCGGCGCTGTTCGGCGGGCTCGACAAGGCGTTCCTTGCCGGAGTCAATCCGGGCACCTTCGCTGCGACCTTCTCGAACGGGGTCTACCTGCCAGAGCTCGTCTTCGTGATGTTCCAGATGACCTTCGCCTGCATCACGCCGGCGCTGATCGTCGGCGCCTTTGCCGAACGTGTGAAGTTCACTTCGCTGATCATCTTCGTGGTCGCGTGGATGACGCTCGCCTATTTCCCGATCGCACACATGGTGTGGTACTGGGCCGGCCCGGACTTCCTGCACACCGCGCCGACCGATTACGGCCTGCTGTGGGGCTGGGGCGCGCTCGACTTCGCTGGTGGCACCGTGGTGCACATCAACGCCGGGATTGCTGGCCTGATCGGCTGCCTCATCATCGGCCCGCGCATCGGCTACAAGAAGGAGCCCATGCCGCCGCACAACCTGGTGATGACCATGATCGGCGCCAGCCTGCTGTGGATCGGCTGGTTCGGGTTC
>VFQO010000692.1_pt1 | contig 32467 bp, 33 predicted proteins | sample 3512331 | NCBI WGS metagenome assembly VFQO01 (sample SAMN10412371, study PRJNA504923) | tailings metagenome | isolation source: Replicate 3 from Balatoc abandoned mine | place: Philippines: Itogon, Benguet | collected 2017-08-28 | reverse complement strand
TGATACGAATACATGAACTACCTCCTGGTAGTCCAAGTTTTTGTCCGCATCTCCCCCCTGACTTACTGGGTCACTTCTGGGTGGAAATCAACACGCAGTACCGCCGCATGGCGCGCAGCAGGTCCAGATAGCTCACCGTTTCCTGCCTGCTGGCCTGCAGCAGGGTGGCGGCTGAAACATAGGGCTTGCGCTGTCCGTTCTCTCCCCGATCAAAGCGGCGGATCAGTGCCACAGGCGTGTCGCTCTCCTTGCCCCAGACCTCAGCGTGCGCCGTGTCGATGCCCGCACGGCTGGCCAGCTTCATGGCGAGCACCTCGGCCAGCGGAACACTGGCTTTTTCTGAGCGGCGCGGCAACTTGGCCACGCACAAATAGCCCTTGGTGTCCCGCACAGAAACCTTGGGCCGGGAGCCACCAAGCGACACCCCATGGGCCATCAGAAACGGCAAATCGGACTTCATGGTCTTGCCGATCTCAACGGCCCAGGTGGCTCCGATCGCCTGCGGCAGGTCATCCAGGGTGGCAGGCGGCACCTGGATCGGGTGATGCCACCAAGGCAGTGAGCCGTTGAGCACGCGCAACGCGCCCATGCGGCAAGTCTCGTTGACAGCGCACAGGAGTTCGACGTCGTTCAACGAGCGATCGTCCGCGCCGGCAGAGGGAGAACCGCTGCGGGCATATTGGATGATCTGCCGGGCCCAGGTCCCCGGGAGGGTATCGGCCAAGGCGAGGAAGACGCTGGGGTCCTGCGCGCAGCGCGGCTTGTGAATGAAGGCGCCTTGCAGCAGATCCAACTCGGGCGAGACCGCAAAAGCCTTGGGGTGGCGCAACCAGGCGGGGTCGTAGCTAAACTGGCTGAACACGCGATCGCCGTCTTCCACATGGACAAGCTGACCGAGCGGCAACGCCTGCTCCCCCAGCGCCAGCGAGAGCGTGGTGCGATCGGCCATCTCAACCGCCCAGGTCTTCTGGCCCAGAGGGTGCCTTCTGCAAGCGCACCCGCTTGGGAAGTTTTTCGTCCATCAAGGCCAGGCCGACCTGGTCGTTCGCGGTATCGAGCACCTGCGTAAGGGCGTCGAGTTCGCCGAAGGCGTGCAGCGCCCGCGCGATGTTCTCGATAGCCGTGCCGGCTCCCCCCTCCTCCATGCGGCGCACGGTGCTCACCGATGCGCCGATGCGGTCGGCCAGCATCTGCTGTGTCCACTGGCGGCGCCGGCGCGCCAGGGCAATGTTTTGGCCCAGGCGCTGCAGGGCACGCTCAACAGGCAAGGGGGAAAGAGAGCTCAAGATAACTCCATTTTTACGTCTTAATGGCTTTTAAAAAACCAAATATGAACGAAATGACTGGAGTAAGTATCTCCAGGAAATGGGAATAGGCAAAGCGTCTTTCCGAAAATAGCGCCCGCGGGCGCACCCAACCCGCTACGCGACTGGGTAGTCGAAGCGCACGCAAGGCTCGTCATGTCCGCAGGCTATGGGTACAGCGGCAAGACGCACTGCAGTTTGAGAGCGCTGGCGCGCTTCCAATGTCAGCGTCCAGCCAACCCACCTTAGTCCCCCTTAAGCCCCCTTTTCGCGCCTGTTAAACAGCCAACCAGGACCAGAGACCAAATTGGCGCGTTGCTGGCAGTGGTTTTACTGAAGGCTATGCCGGCGACATCAATGCGATACCTCGCGTGATGACCACCGACCCCGCCACCAGCATGAACACCTGCACGAAGCGGCGAATACCCTGCACCGGCATTAGATGCCGGCTGTAAGAGCCGATGAACACCCCGAGTAGGCTGGCGGGCAACAACCAGGCGGCAAGGATCAGCAGGCCCTCTTGCTGGAACAGGCCGCCCATGGCGAATGAGATCAGGCGTACCACTGAACTGAGGAAGATCACGGCCGAGATGGTGGCGCGAAACGTTTCCTGATCGGCCAGGCGCCGGGCGAGGTAAATGGTGTAGATGGGACCGCCAGTGCCAAACAAGGCACTGAAGATCCCACCCACGGTGCCAGCAGGTGCAGCCCAGACAGCCGGCAAGGGGCGAAACTTGGCGCCCAGATTTCGCAGGTTGCGCCACGAGATGATCACGATGAACACTCCCAGGCCGATCAGCAGCCAGCCGCTGTGGAAGCTCACCAGCAAGGTAGCCCCCAGGCCCACCCCGACCAACATGAACGGGAATATCTGCGCGGTGTCGCGCCAGGACAGGTGGCGCCAGGTGCGCAGGCCCACCAAGGACGTGGCCACCAGGTCCAGCAGCACCATCAAGGGCACAGCGAATTTCAGGGGCACCACGAGCACCAGCATCGGCATGGCCATCATGGCCGCGCCGAAGCCGGTGAGCCCGAACACCGTGTAGGCCAGCACCACCGCGCTGGCGGCCCACCAATAGTCAACTGTGCTCACGTGAGCCCCTACGAAGGCCCGGCCCTGCCGGGCGAAGTGAAAAAGGCCGCCCAAGCCAATGGCTGGGGCAGCCCAAGGGACGCAGCGCGATCAGTTGGCCGTGATCTTGCGCACCGCCACCAGCTCTTTCCAGCGGGCGGATTCGCGGGTGATGTCGTCGGTGAGCTGGGCCGGGCCCACCACCGAGGCCAGCATGCCCTGCTCGGCCAGGTACCGCTTCATGCCAGGTTGCTCCATGGCCTGCTGGATGTCGGCGTATATCTTGGCGGTGAGGGCCTTGGGCGTGCCAGCGGGGGCCACCAGCGCGAACCAGCCGGTGAACTCGAAGTTGGGCAGGCCCGCCTCGGCCACGGTAGGCACCTCAGGCATGAGGCCCGAGCGTTCGCGCCCCGTCACGGCCAGCGCCTTCACCCGGCCGCTCTTGAGCAGGGGCGAGATGGCGTTGATGTTGCCCACGGCCATCTGCACCGCGCCGCCCATGAGGTCGGCGTAAGCCGGGCCCTCGCCCTTGTAGGGCACGTGCGTCACGTCGATGCCGCTGGCCTGTGCGAACGCCTCGCCCGCGATGTGCACCTGGCTGCCGTTGCCGGCCGAGGCCATGTTGAGCTTGCCCGGGTTGGCCTTGGCGTAGGCCACGAATTCCTTGAAGTTGTTGGCGGGCACGGCGCTGTTGATGGTGACCACCATGGGGCCGCTGGCCGTCTTGCCGATCAGCTCGAAGCTCTGCAGGCTATAGGGCAGCTTGGCGTAGAGGTGGGGGTTGACGGTGAACATGCTGCCCGAGGCCAGCAGCAGGGTGTAGCCGTCGGCCGGGGCCTTGGCCACCAGCTCGGCCGCGACCGCGCCGCCTGCGCCGGTGCGGTTGTCGATCACCACCGACTGCTTCCAGATCTTGCCCAGCTCATTGCCCAGGGCTCGGCCCAGCAGGTCGGTGGCGCCACCCGAAGAGAAGGGAATCACCACCCGCACCGGCTTGTTGGGCCAGTCGCCCTGCTGGGCCTGTGCCGCGGGCCACGCCACGGCCAAGCCAATGCCGGTCAGGGCCAACCATTTCAAGCCCGCTCGGCGCTTCGCCAAGGCTGGCGCTTCAAGGGCTTGGGGGCTGTTCATCTTCAGGTGGTTCATGCATGTCTCCAAGGGTGGTGTTGCCCAGCCATGACCCGGCGTTCTCGCTCTGTGTGCCATGGGCTGAGATGGGCCGTCATGCGTTCATGACGAAGGGGCTCGGCGGCGCGGGCGAGGTGCCGCAACGCTGAGTAAGGGGGCAGACCGCGCCGAGACCTCTTTGAGGGCCTCCAGCAAGAGCTGCGACAGATGCAGGCGCGGGTTGTCGCGCGGCACCAGCAGGCCCAGGCGGCGGGTCAGCGGTGGTGAGCCGAAGGGCAAGGTGCGGATGGACGAGGGGAACTCGTGCCGCACGCCACGCGAGGGCACCACCGAGCTGCCCAGGCCATTGGCCACCATGGCAATCACGCCTTCCAGGGTGTCGATCTCCATCACCGAGCGAACCGCGATCTGGCGCCGCAAGATCTCTTGCTGCACCAGGTTGCCCACGCGCGCGGCGCGGTTGAAGCGCACATAGGGCGTGGACTCCAGCACCTGCTGGTCGGTGTCGCCCTCGGTGTCGCGGTGGGTGATAACCACGCAGGGTTCGTCGGCGAACGGGAAGAACTCCAGCTCGCTGCGCGGCGCTTCGGGCTCGGTGACCACGGCCACGTCGATCTGCCGGTGGTAAACGGCTTTCTCCAGGTCGTGGGTGAGGCCGGTGGTGAGGTGGATGTCAATGCCCTGCCCTTGCTGGCGCAGGCGCTTGAGTGCCAGGGGCAGCACGCCGGCCACGCTGGTGTGCACGGCGCCCAGCTTGAGCAGGCCCACCGAGGCGTCGCGCTTGAGCGCGGCGCTCATGCTCTCCCAGTGGGCGATCAGCTCGCGCGCCCGGGCCACCAGCACCAGCCCACTGTCGGTGAGCACGGGCGGGCGGCGGCTGCGATCAAAAATCTGGATGCCCAGCTCTTCCTCCAGTGAGCGCATCTGCAGGCTGACGGCCGACAGCGACAGGCCGATGGCATGGCCGGCCTCGGCAAAGCTGCCGCGGTCGGCGATGGCAATGAGGGTGTAGAGCGTTTTGACATCCATGGCTTGGGGCTCGCGGGTTGGTGAAATGCCGCGTATTAGAGCCCCAACAAGCGGCAGGCGTTGCCGCCCATCACCTTGGCCAGGTTCTCGGGCTTGATGGGCAAGCGCTCGAACCAGCTTTTGTAGTCCTTGACCGGGCAGAACGGGAAGGAACTGGCGTAGAGCATGCGGTCGGCCAGGAAGCTGTCGGCCGCCTTCACGTATTCCTCCCAGCCGGGCATGCGCGAGAAATACATGTCGGGCGAGAGGTAGAGGTTGGTGCGCCGGAAGGCGATGTGCAGGATCTCGTTGACCCAGGGCCAGCCACCGTGCGCCACCACCACCTTGAGTTGAGGAAAGTCGGCCAGCACCCGGTCGGTGCGGATCGGGTCGGAGTAGCTCAGGTCAGGGCCGGCTGTGCCGCCCACCATCATGATCACGGGCACGCCCACGTCTTCGCAGTGCGCGTAGATGGGGTAGAGCCGGCGATCGTCGGCGTACATGGGCACGGGGTACGAGCCCGGCTCGATGTTGATGAGCTTGAAGCCGTCGCGCAGCGCCTGGTCGATGGTGGCGCAAGCGCCTTGGCGCGAGGTCGGGTCAATGGAGGCCGCGCCGATGAAGCGGCCCGGGTGTTCGGCCACGATGCGCTGCACGTCGGCATTGGGCACGCTGCCCAGCGTGCCGGCCAGCCGGCCCACCACCACGCCCTTGTGCACGCCGGCGGCGTCCATCTCTTGCAAGAGCAACTCCATCGACTGCTGCTGCGCCGCGGGCGAAGGCTCGAAGCCCACCGTGCGGGTGAAGCCATCGCGGCGCTCGCCGGCCGAGTACATCAAGGTGTCCAGGAAACCGCCCACAGGCGGGCGAAGACGGAAATCCACAATCATGGCTGGTCCCTCTGGCCGTGCGGCCTTACATCACTTCGTTCTGGCGGTTGTCGGTTTCGCCGTAGCGGTGCAGGGCCGGCGGCTTCAGGCCGGCGTAGAGCTGCTCGATGCCGGCGTTGATGGCCTCGCCGTGCTGGGCGAACAACGAGTTGCCCTGCACGTCGCTCTCCACGATGAAGGGGCCGAAGTTCTCCACCTCGAACATCCACATCGCCTGGGCAATGCCCAGCTCGTTGATCCAGTGCGCCGCGCGCACGCCCTTGATGCCGCGCCCCAGCAGCGCACCGGTGCCGTAGCCCACGGTGGTGAGGTACACCGCGCCGCGCGGGGCGAGCACGGTCTTGTAGTCGTCGGCGGGCATGCCGCCTTTGCCGATGATGATTCGCGCGCCGCTGCGGTCGATCCACGGGCCCAACCACTTCGAGAAGCGAAAGCTCGCGGTGGCGGTCACGGCGCCCACGTTGTAGCTGCCCTTGCCGTCTTCGGCCGCCGCCGGCGAGCAGTGGAAGTTCACGTTGCTGATCTCGGCCAGGTTCTCCACCGGCATGGGCAGGCCCTGGTCGAGCACCTTCTTGTAAACGCCCTCGCGGGCGGTGTAGACCACCCCGGTGAGGTACACCGCCGCTCCCAGTTCGAGCTTGGCGATGTCCTGCGGCTGGGCCGGCAATTGAAGGTGGAACACCTTCATCTCGTCATCGTTGGTGCGGTCTACCATTCCACTGTCTCCCGGCGCATGTAAGGGGTGAACCACTGCGGGTCCGTGCGGTACTCGATCGATCCGTCCGGGTAAATGCGGGCGGTGGCCCGGCGCGAGGACAGACAGAAGGTGTGCAGGCTGATGGGCATGCCGCCGGTGTGCGTGTAGCCCACCTCGATGTGGCAATCCACCACCATCTGCGAGCCCACGAAACCCATGGCGCCCATGCCAATCGAGTTGCCCAGCTTCTTCAGCTCCAGCTCTAGCTCGGCGATCTTCGGGTCGGGGTTGCGGTCGCCCACGGTGCGAAGGCAGGCCGCCTGCTTGCCCAGTTGCATGCAGGTGTCTTTCGAGCCGCCCAGGCCGATGCCCACGATGGCGGGCTGGCAGGCCAGGCCCCGCTTGCCAAAGGCAATCAGCGTGTCCAGCACGAAGCGCTTGATGCCGTCGATGCCATCCCCCGGGAACAGCATTCGGTAGTCGGTGCCGAACAAGCCACCCTTGTGCACGGTGGTGATGTCGATCCAGTCGGCCTCGGGCTCGAACGACCACTCGATCTCGGGCGCGTTGATGCCCACGTTGTTGTTGTGATCGGTGCGCCACAGCGGGTGCACCCGGTTCGGGCGCAGCGGAATGGCGGTGGTCGCGTCGGCCGTGGCCTTTCGCAGCGCGTGCTCCACGGCGATGAAGCCGGACTCGACCATGGCCTGGTTGCCCACCTTCACGTAGTAGCGCGGCACGCCGGTGTCGGCGCACATCGGGCGCCGGTCTTGGCTGGCGGCGTCCCAGTTGTCTTGCATGGCGTGGATCACGAAACGCGCCAGCTTGCCGGTCTCGGCCTTCTCCGAGGCCTTGATGCCTTGCTTGTAATCCTCGGGAATGTCGATGGCCGCGCGCTTCATGATCTCCAGCGCCGCTTCCTGCACTTTCTGAATGGGTATCTGCTTCATGGGGCTTTCTCAGTTCGCGACCTGGACGGGCGGGCGGCCCGCCTCACCCGAGATCAGGGATTCGCCGGGGCGCACGATGTCGAAGGACACCGGCACCATCTCCAGCGAGAGGTCTTCGCCATCGGCGCTCACGCGGGTGTAGCAACTGGTGTGCAGGTCACCCGCCTCGGGAAAATCTTCGCGGTAGTGCGCGCCGCGGCTGTTGTCGCGCGCCAGGGCAGACACCGTGATGACGCGCGAGATGTCAATCAGGCTCTCCACGTTGAGCCAGTCGTGCCAGGTGAGGTTGAAGCGGCGGTCGCCATCGGGCACGCCCATGTCGCGCAGCGCGCTGCGGTGCGAGCCCACGGTGGCCAGGCCGCGCTCCATGTCGGCGCGGTTTCGCAGCACGCCCACGTCGTCCCACATGGTTTGCGACAGTGCCTCGCGCAGATCGTGGATCGCCCCGGCCGGGCGAGAGAACGGGTACTCGGCTCGCGCCACGCCTTGTTGAATGACGCGGGCATCCGGGTCGCGCCAGCGCCCTTCCTTCGCCACGAAGGCCGCCATCGAATCGCCGGCAATGCCGCCGAACACCGTGCTGTTGGCCACGCCGTTGCCACCCAGGCGGTTGGCGCCGTGCACGCCGCCGCAGTCTTCACCGGCGGCGTACAGGCCAGGCGAGGCGGTGGAGCCGTCGATGTTGAACTCCACCCCGCCCATCAGGTAGTGGGCCGTGGGCACCACCTCCACGCGGCCGCCGGCCAGGTCAAAGCCGCAATCGCTGCAGCGGTTGACCATGCCCGGGAACGACTTGGCCACCTTCTCTGGCCCAAGGTGGCTCATCTGGATGTAGATGCCGCCCATGGGCCCGGTGCGCCCGGCGCGCATCTCGGCGTAAATGCCACGGCTCACCACGTCGCGCGTGGCGCGCTCGCCGCGGGCGTCGTAATTGGTCATGAAGCGATCGCCCTGGCCGTTGATGAGGTAACCACCCGCACCGCGCAGGCCTTCCTCCAGCACGGTGCCGGTCATGCGCGTGTTGGCGCCCCCCAGCAGACCCGTGGGGTGGAACTGCACCATCTCCATGTCGCGCACCTTCAGGCCGTAGCGCATGGCCATGGCGATGCCGTCACAGGTCTTGTCGCCCGAGGGCGTGTGGTAGCGGTACATGGTGGGGCCGCCGCCCGTGCCCAGCAGCACGGCCTTGGCCTGCACGAAGCGGTACACGCCACGGCGCATGTCGATGAACAGCACACCCGCGATGCCCGAGCCGTCGGCGGCGGGCACCAGCTCGATGGCGCGGTGCTCCTCCATCTCTTCCACGTCCAGCGCGCGCACCTGCTCCATCAGGCGGTTGATGATCTCGATGCCGGTGAGGTCGGCCTTGTGCACGGTGCGGTCAAAGCTCTGGCCGGCAAAGGCTTTCTGGTGCAGCGTGCCATCGGGGTTGCGGTCAAAGAAGCAACCGATCTCGTTCTCCAGCTCGCGCACCCGCTCGATCGCGCCCTCCACCAGGCGCCAGGCCAGGTCTTGGCGGGGCAGCCACTTGCCGCCCTCGATGGTGTCCATGAAGTGGCGCTCCACCGAATCGCCGGCCGACAAGGCCACGTTGTAGCCACCCTGCACCATGCGCGTGCAACCGCACTTGCCCAGCAGGCCCTTCACGGCCACCGTCACCTTCAGCGCGGGGTTGGCCTTCTTCGCGTGCAGCGCCGCGAACAGGCCGGCGCCCCCGGTGCCCAGGATGAGGATGTCGGTTTTGTGGTTCTCGATTTGCATTCAAACAACTCCTGCCAGGAACACCAGGCCAACAACCAGAGACACCAACACGCTCGGCACGATCCACGACAGCTTGGCATCGCGCGTCGAACTCCAGGGCAAGAGCTCCATGGCCAGCAGGCGCAGGCCAAAGCCCAGGTGCACCGACAGCAGCAGCACCAGGCCCCACTCGCCGAACTTCACGGCGGGCATCTCGGACAACTTGAGGAAACCATCCAGGCGCTGCGCGCCTTCCAGGGCCATGCCCAGCACGTAGAAGTGCACCGGCAGAAACAGGCCCAGCAGCAGGCCGGACACGCGGTGTCCGATGAAGGCCCAGTAGGCCTTGTGGCGACGTGGCGAGTTCATGCGGCCAGCCCTCCCACGGCCACCACCGCGCGCAGGCCCAGGCCCAGCAGCAGCAGCCCCAGCGCCAGCGCCACGGCACCAGCGGCGCCGCGCCCCAGGCGCAGCCACTCGATCAGGATGTTTCGCATGCCAATGGGCACGTGCACCGCCACGCACAGCACGAACAGGCCATAGAAGCCAATCCACCAGGCATTGCCCTGGGTGCGCGCCAGGATCTCCGAGGCCGTGAGCCCGCCGCGCACCGCGTACAGAATCACCGCCAGGTGGCCCAGCACCAGGGGTGCCATCAGCATCGCCGTGAGGCGCTGCAGAACGAACAAGCGTTGCTCCACGTCAGTCCCCCTTGAAGAAGCTCAGCAGCGCGTTCTTCTTCAGGCCCGCGATGCTGCCGGTGGGGCTCAGGCTCACCGGGCAATGCGTCATGCAACTGCCCTGGCTGTGGCAAGAATTGCAGCCGCTGCCCGAGGTGGCCTTGTGCAACACGCCCTTGGGGTCGGCGTGGCGCTCGTCGTTGAACAAGGTCCAGGCGCGGTTCAGCGCGGCGGGGCCCAGGTACTCCTTGTCCCAGGCCACCACGTCGCAGGCGGCGTAGCACACGCCGCAGTTGATGCACTCGATGGCCGCGTCGGCCAGCTTGCGCTTCTTGCTCTGCGGCGACACGTTGGCCGGCGGGTCGTGGCGCGTGGCCGTGCCCTTGAACTCATTGCCCGCCTTCTTCCACTTGTCGAAGAACTCGCTCATGTCCACGACCAGGTCTTTGATGCGCGGCATGTTGCGAAGCGGCTCGATGACGATGACGCCGTCTTCCTCCACGCGGCTGACGTGGGTGCGGCAGGTCCAGCGCGGCTTGCCATTGACCGTCATCGCGCAAGACCCGCACACGCCCACGCGGCAGGCGAAGCGGTACGACAAGGTGGGCTCCAGTGAGCGTTGCACCTCGGTCACCACGTCCAGCACCGTCTGGTTCTCGCGCCAGGGCACCGAGTAGGTCACGAAGTCGCCCTCGCTCTCACCACGATAGATCTTCACCGTCAGCGTGCGCTGCGGCGTGTCGGGTTGGGTTTCCATGCGTCTCCTCTTGGGAGCTGGCCATGTGGGCCAGCCACGTTTTGGGGTGTGGAGCGCAGTCTATAGATGCATTTTATTTTTATCAAGTATTTTTTGCTTTTGTTTTTCTGAAGTTAGAGGCGCACCGCCGGGTTCAGGGCAATGGGCCTTGGAACGCGCGACGCCCTAGGGCGGTCAGCCGGCGGCTGAGCCCCTCACACGTCACCGGCAATGGGAAAGTCAGGTCTCGCCGTGAGGGAGCGCAGGCTCGCTGCCCTGCGCCTTGGCCCAACCCTGGCAATGCGCCAGAAAAGCCTGCGCCGTGCTGCCCACCAGCTTGTCGCGGTGGGTGACGATGGCCAAGGTGCGGCGCATCTTGGGCAAACGAGTGGGCACCTGGGCGAGCCAGCCATAGGCCACGGCGTCTTGCACCGCGTGCCACGACAGACAACCCAGCCCCAAGCCAGAGGCCACCGCCCGCTTCACCGCCTCGTTGCTGCCCAGCTCAAGGCCGAGGGACAGGTGCCCCAGCGCCGGGATGAGGAAGCGGTCGGCCGCCTCGCGGGTACCCGAGCCGGCCTCGCGCATGATCCAGGTGGCGCGCGCCAGGCGCTCGTTCGACACGGCCCCAGCTCCCCACGCCACCCCGGGTGCGGAAACCACCACCAGCTCGTCCTCCAGCCAGTGCTCCACCTTCAGGCTGGGGTGGGTGTGCGACCCCTCGATGAAGCCCACGTCGGCCTGCATGGTGGCCACCGATTCCAGCACCGCCCGGGTGTTGGCCACATCAAGCTGCACCTGGGCGCTGGGGTGCAGCCCCTTCCAGCCAGCGATCAGCGTAGGCATCAGGTACTCCCCGATGGTGAAGCTCGACGCCACCCGCAAAGGCACCACCGCCTCGCCATCGAACAGCGCCTCGATTTCCAACGCCTTGTCCAGCAAGGTGGCGGCGTGCGGCAACAGCAGGCGCCCGTTTTCGTTGAGCACCAGGCGCCGCGCCACCCGGTCAAACAGCGCCACGCCCAGACTCGCCTCCAGCTCGGCCAGGGCCACGCTGGTGGCCGATTGCGAACGCGCCACCTTGTCTGCGGCGGCGCGGGTGGAGCCGGCGGTGGCCGTGGCCACGAAGGTTTCGAGCTGCCGCAAGGACAGGCGAAGGCGATGGATTTTGGGCTCAGGCATGCGCGATTTCCGGGGAGTCTGGCGGTGATCGGTCCGCTGGGGACCAGGCTGCACCGCCTCGGTGATCTGCATTTTCGATCAAGCAAATTTAAATTGTTCGATTTTTTTATTCACGCAATCGACCTAGCATTGCCCGCAGAAAAAACACCAAGGAGACACGATGCAAGCAGCGCCCCGCGCCATGTGGGTACAAGCACAAACCGTCTGGCCGGGCCTGGCGCTGTGCGCCGTGGTCGGCTTGGCGGCCGGCTTTCTCTCTGAGCACTACGGCGGCCCGCAACTGCTGTACGCGCTGCTGCTGGGCATGGCACTGAACTTTTTGTCCAGCCATGAGAGCCTGGCACCGGGCATCGTGTTCACCTCCAAGACCTTGCTGCGCGTGGGCGTGGCCCTGCTGGGCGCGCGCATCACGGTGGACCAGATCGCGCAGCTCGGCTGGCAAACCGGCCTGATCGTGGCGCTCGGCGTCGTCAGCACCATCGCCTGCGGCCTGCTGCTCTCGCGCCTGCTGCGCCGCCCCGCCGACGAAGGCTGGATCTCGGGGGTGTCGGTGGCCATCTGCGGCGCCTCGGCCGCGCTGGCCATCTCTGCCGCCCTGCCGCAGACGCGCGAGAACGAGCGCCACACGCTGCTCACGGTGATGGGCGTCACGCTGCTGTCCACCATCGCCATGGTCGTGTACCCGCTGGTGCTGAACCTGCTCGACATCACCGGCGTGCCCGCCGGCATCTTCCTGGGCGCCACCATTCACGACGTGGCGCAAGTCGTGGCCGCCGGCACGATGCTGGGGCCCGAGGCGCGCGACTCGGCCACCATCGTCAAGCTGTTTCGCGTGGCTATGTTGGCCCCGGTGGTGGTGGTGATCTCCATCATCGCCAGCCGCGGCGCCAAGGCCGCGGGGTCTGGCCGTCCGCCCATCGTGCCGGGCTTTCTAGTGGGCTTCATCGCGCTGGTGGCTCTGGGCTCCTTTGGCCTCACCACCCCGGCGCTCACGCAGGCCGCCACCGATGCCTCGCGGGCCCTGCTGGTGGTGGCCATCGCCGGCGCGGCCATGCGCACCCGCCTGCAAGACCTGGCCCTGGTGGGCTGGCGCCCGGTGGCCATGCTGCTGGGCGAAACGGTGTTTCTGGCCCTCCTGGTGCTGGCCGCTCTGGTCTGGCTATAAGCCTTGCGCCGACAGGTGTTGTCGGCCACCACCACCGCCGCCCCGGCCAGTCATCTTCGCACATGGCGGCAGCAGGGGCGAAGTAGCAGCGCGACCACCCGGTGGCCCTGAATCGCCCTCTTCCCACCCGTTCCTCCTAGACACCCATGGACATGAATACCTCTCCCCTGGCATTGCTGGCCGACCCCACACTGCTCAAGTCCGATGCGCTGATCAACGGCGAGTGGGTGCCGGGCAGCGCCCGCTTCGACGTGCACGACCCGGCCACCGGGCAGAAGCTGGCAGATGTCGCCCTCCTGGGCAAGACCGAAGCCGAGCTGGCCATTGCCGCGGCCAACACCGCCTGGCCTGCGTGGCGCGGCAAGACCGCCAAAGACCGCAGCGTCATCCTTCGCAAGTGGTTCGACCTGTTGATGGCCAATCAGGACGACCTTGGCCGCCTGATCACCGCCGAGCAAGGCAAGCCCCTGGCCGAGGCCAAGGGCGAGGTGGCCTACGGGGCCAGCTTCATCGAGTGGTTCGCCGAAGAAGCCAAGCGAGTCAATGGCGAAACCCTGCCCCAGTTCGACAACAACCGCCGCCTGCTGGTCCTCAAGCAGCCCATCGGCGTCTGCGCGGCCATCACGCCCTGGAACTTTCCCCTGGCCATGATCACCCGCAAGGTGGCCCCGGCCCTGGCCGCGGGTTGCCCGGCGGTCATCAAGCCGGCTGAGCTGACCCCGCTGACGGCATTGGCCGTGGGCGAGTTGGCGCTTCGCGCCGGCATCCCGCCGGGTGTGCTCAACATCATCACAAGCGATGGCACGGGCAGCATCGTGGTGGGCAAGGCGCTTTGCGCGAGTGACCTGGTTCGCCACCTGTCCTTCACCGGCTCCACCGAGGTCGGGCGCATTCTCATGGCCCAATGCGCCCCCACGGTCAAGAAGATGTCGCTGGAACTGGGAGGCAACGCGCCCTTCATCGTGTTCGACGACGCCGACATCGACAGCGCCGTAGAAGGCGCATTCGCCAGCAAATACCGCAACGCCGGCCAGACCTGTGTGTGCTCCAACCGCCTCTATGTGCAAGAAGGTGTGTACAACGAGTTTGTGCACAAGTTCGCCGCAAAGGTGGCCTCCGCCAAGGTGGGCAACGGCTTTGAGGCAGGCGTGAACCAGGGGCCGCTGATCGAGCCCGCCGCGGTGGACAAGGTGCAGCGCCACGTAGAAGACGCCGTAACCAAGGGCGCTCGCCTGTTGACCGGCGGCAAGCGCCTGAGCGGCCAGTTCTTTGAGCCCACGGTCGTGGCCGATGCCACCGCCGACATGCTCTGCGCGCGCGAGGAAACCTTCGGCCCCTTTGCGCCCGTGTTCAAGTTCAAGACCGAACAAGAGGCCATCGACGCCGCCAACAACACCGAGTTCGGCCTGGCCAGCTACTTCTACAGCCGCGACGTGGGCCGCATCTTCCGCGTGAGCGAGGCGCTGGAGTACGGCATGGTCGGCATCAACGTCGGCATCCTGGCCACCGAGCACGTGCCGTTTGGTGGCGTGAAGCAATCCGGCCTGGGCCGCGAGGGCTCGCACCACGGCATGGACGACTACGTGGAGATCAAGTACCTCTGCGTAGGCGACGTTCTTACTTGATCGCACGGCCTCCACGTCAACCCAAAAGCGCGCCACTTGCCACGGCCCCACGGGCGTTGACTGCAGCGATCAGATCTCCGCACCCTGGTAAGGGAACTGATCTGAGCCGCATTGAAGGGCGTGGAGGGCGCCCTGCCCTCCTGCCCTGGCCGCCGGGTTCACACCCGCTCCAGCACCACCGCAATGCCCTGGCCCACGCCAATGCACATGGTGCACAGCGCGTAGCGCCCGCCCGTGGCGTGCAGGCGGTTCACCGCCGTGGTGGCCAGGCGCGCGCCGCTGGCGCCCAGCGGGTGGCCCAGGGCAATGGCGCCGCCCCAGGCGTTCACGCGCTCGTCGTCGTCGGCCAGGCCCAGCAGGCGCAGCACGGCAATGCCTTGCGCGGCGAAGGCCTCGTTCAGTTCAATCACGTCCATCTGCGTCAGGCTCAGCCCGGTCTGCGCCAGCACCTTCTGCGTGGCCGGCGCCGGGCCAATGCCCATGATGCGCGGTGCCACGCCGGCCGTGGCCATGCCCACCACGCGGGCCTTGGGGGTGAGGCCATTCTTGGCCGCCGTGGCCTCGTCGGCCAGCAGCAGGGCGCAGGCGCCGTCGTTCACGCCGCTGGCGTTGCCCGCCGTCACCGTGCCATCGGGCCGCACCACGCCCTTGAGCTTGGCCAGCGCTTCCAGGCTGGTCTCGCGCGGGTGCTCGTCGCGGTCCACCACGATGGCGTCGCCCTTCTTCTGCGGAATCGTCACGGCGCAGATCTCGCGCGCCAGGTGCCCGGCCTGAATGGCCGCCACCGCCTTGAGCTGGCTGGCCAGGGCCATGCGGTCTTGGGCTTCGCGCTCGATCTTGAACTCCTCCGCCACGTTCTCGGCCGTCTGCGCCATGGCGTCCACGCCGTACTTGTCTTTCATGAGCTTGTTCACGAAGCGCCAGCCGATGGTGGTGTCGTACACCGCGTTGGCGCGGCTGAAGGCGCTCTCGGCCTTGGGCATCACGAAGGGCGCGCGGCTCATGTTCTCCACACCACCGGCAATCATCAGGCTGGCTTCGCCGGCCTTGATGGCGCGCGCGGCCGTGCCCACCGCGTCCAGCCCCGAGCCGCACAGGCGGTTCACGGTGGAGCCGGGCACTTCAATGGGCAGGCCGGCCAGCAGGCTGCTCATGTGGGCGACGTTGCGGTTGTCTTCGCCGGCCTGGTTGGCGCAGCCGAAGATCACGTCGGTCACGGCGGCCCAGTCCACCTGGGGGTTGCGCGCCATGAGGGCCCTCAGGGGAATGGCGCCGAGGTCGTCGGTGCGCACGCTGCTGAGCGCGCCGCCGTAGCGGCCGAAGGGGGTGCGGATGGCGTCGCAAATAAAGGCTTGCGGGTAGGCGTGGTTCATGGGGTGTCTCCGTGTTTTAGACAGCGGCGGTCGGGGCCTGCACCGGCAGGCCCAGCAGGCGCTCCAGTTCGGCGTGGCCCAGGCCGTCCACCGCGTCGATGAGGCGCAGGCCGTCGGGCGTGCATTCCAGGGTGGCCAGGTCGCTGTAGATGCGCTTGACGCAGCCGATGCCGGTGAGCGGGTAGCTGCAGTACTGCACCACCTTGCTCTGGCCCTGCTTGGTGAGCAGGTCCATCATCACCCAGGTCTGCTTGGCGCCGATGGCGAGGTCCATGGCGCCGCCCACGGCGGGAATGCTGCCGGCTTCGCCCGTGCTCCAGTTGGCCAGGTCGCCCGTGGCCGACACCTGGAAGGCGCCGAGCACGCAGATGTCCAGGTGGCCGCCGCGCATCATGGCGAAGCTGTCGGCGTGGTGGAAATAGGCGCCACCGGGCAGCAGCGTCACGGGCTGCTTGCCGGCGTTGATGAGGTCGTAGTCCTCGCTGCCGGCGGCCGGCGCCGGGCCCATGCCCAGGATGCCGTTCTCGCTGTGCAGGATCACCTCACGCCCTTCGGGGATGTGGTTGGCCACCAGGGTGGGCTGGCCGATGCCCAGGTTCACGTAGGCGCCGTCGTGAATGTCTTGCGCCACGCGGCGGGCGAGTTCGTCTTTGCTGCGGCGGGTGTAGCTCATGGGGGTTCTCCTTCGCCGGCTCAGGCGGCTTGTTTGAAGCCGCCGGCCTGGGTGGCCACGCGCTCGATGCGCACCACCTGGCTGACGTGAATGCCGGGGGTGACGATGGCCTCGGGGTCGAGCGCGCCGAGTTCCACGATCTCGTGCACGGTGGCGATGGTGCGCTTGGCAGCCGTGGCCATCACCGGGCCGAAGTTGCGTGCGGCCTTGCGGTAGGTGAGGTTGCCCCAGCGGTCGCCACGCTCGGCCTTGACGAGGGCCACGTCGCCGTGAATGGGGTACTCCAGCACATAGGGCCGGCCGTTGATGACGCGGGTCTCCTTCGGCGAACCATCGGGGTTCTTGGCCAGTTCGGTGCCGTAGCCGGTGGGCGTGAAGAAGGCGCCGATGCCGGCGCCGGCGGCGCGCAGGCGCTCGGCCAGGTTGCCCTGGGGCACGAGTTCCAGCTCGATCTGGCCGCTGCGGTACAGGCCGTCGAACACGTGCGAGTCGGCCTGGCGCGGGAAGCTGCAAATGATCTTGCGCACGCGCCCGGTCTTGAGCAGGGCGGCCAGGCCGCTGTCGCCGTTGCCGGCGTTGTTGTTCACCACGGTGAGTTCACGCGCGCCCTGCTCGATGAGGCCGTTGATGAGTTCGGTGGGGATGCCCGCGGTGCCGAAGCCGCCGATGAGCACGGTGGCGCCGTCTTGCAGCCCGGCCAGGGCGGCCGATACCGAGGGCGCGATTTTGTTGATCATGAGGTGTCTCCTGCGCGGGCTCAGCTTTGCCCGAGGCCGGGCAGGTAAATGTCTTGCACGTAGCGGGTGTGGATGCGGCCGGCCGCGAAATCGTCGGTGGCGATCAGCGACTCGTGGAACTGCCGGGTCGTCGTCACGCCATCGATTTCCAGCTCGGACAAGGCGCGCCTCATGCGGGCAACGGCCTCGGGCCGGTCGCGCCCCCAGCAGATGACCTTACCCAGCAGCGAGTCGTAATACGGTGGCACCACGTAGCCCGTGAACAGGTGGCTGTCCATGCGAACGCCCATGCCCCCGGGCGGGGTGTAGCTGTGGATGCGGCCCGGGCTGGGTAGAAAGTCGCGCGCGGGGTCTTCGGCGTTGATGCGGCACTCGATGGCGTGGCCACTGAGGCGAACATCGGACTGGCGCATGCCCACGCCCTGCCCGTCGGCGATGGCGATCTGGGCCTTCACCAGGTCAACGCCCGAGATCATCTCGGTGACCGGGTGCTCCACCTGGATGCGGGTGTTCATTTCCATGAAATAGAAGGACTGCGAGGCCAGGTCAAGAATGCACTCGATGGTGCCGGCGCTGCGGTACTTCACGTGCTGGCAGAGCTGAATGGCGGCGCGGCCGATGTCCTGGCGCAGCTTGTCGCTCAGCACCGGCGAGGGGCTTTCCTCGATAAGCTTCTGGTTGCGGCGCTGGGTGGAGCAGTCGCGCTCGCCCAGGTGAACCACCGTCTCGCCATCGCCCAGCACCTGGATCTCGATGTGGCGAATGTCGGTGAGGAATTTCTCCAGGTACATGGCGCCGTTGCCGAAGGCCACCATGGCCTCGCGCGATGCCTCCAGAAAGGCGCGCTCGATCTGCGAGGGGTCGTGCACCACCCGCATGCCACGCCCGCCGCCACCGGCCGAGGCCTTGAGCAGCACGGGGTAGCCGATCTCCTCGGCAATGGTAGCGGCCTGTCTGGCGTCTTCGATCACGCCCTTGGAGCCCGGCGTGGTGGGTACGCCCGCCTCTTCGGCCAGCCGGCGCGCCATGGCCTTGTCGCCCATGGCCCGGATGGTGTCGCCCGTGGGGCCGATGAAGGTGAAGCCTTCTTTTTCCACCAGATCGGAAAAGGCAGCGTTCTCCGAGAGAAAGCCGTAGCCCGGGTGGACGGCATCCACCTTGAGCGCGCTGGCGGCGGCCAGCACCCGCTGCTGGCTGAGGTAGCTGTCGTGCGGGCGGGGGCCGCCAATGCACACGGCGCGGTCGGCCATACGCACCGCCAGCGAGTCGCGGTCGGCCTCGGAGAAGACCTGCACCGCCTCGATGCCCATTTCATGGCAGGCGCGGATGATGCGAACCGCGATCTCGCCGCGGTTAGCCACCAGCACGCTCTTGATTCTGTGGGTGGATGCCATGCCGCTGCCTCACTGGGTGGGGTCGATGACGATGAGCGGCTGGCCGTATTCCACGGTCTGGCCGTCGGCCACCAGTACGTCCACCACCACGCCAGCGGCCTCGGCCCCCAGCGCGTTCATGAGCTTCATCACCTCGATGATGCAAACCGTGTCGTTGGCCTGCACCCGGCTGCCCACCTTCACGAAAGGCTCGGCGCCCGGCTCGGAGGCGCGGTAGAAGGTGCCGACCATGGGCGCCGTGACCACCACCATGCCGTCGCCGATGGTGGCGACCGATGGCGTCACTGGCGCCGCGGCCTCCGGCCTGGGCGCCAGCACGGGGGCCGCAGGCTGGGCGATCACCGCAGGGGCCGTGGTCTGCACCACGGCACGGCCGCCACCCTTGCTGATCTCGATCTCGAACCCCTCGTAGCGCAGCTTGAAGTCGGTGAAGGCGTCGCCCATCTCCACCAGCTTGATGATTTCCAGCACGTCTTCGTGCCGCAGGCTTGTGTTGCTCATGTTGGTCTCCTCGTGTGTGAAAAATTGGGTCGGTGGGGTGGGTCAGTAGCTGGCCATTTCCAGGGAAAAACTGCCCCGCTCGATGTGGATGCGGGCGCGCTTGGGTTGCTGGGCGAGGTGGCGCACCAGGGCCACCACCGAGTGCTCGTGGCGGTAGTCCACCACCGGCACCTTGTCGCGCAGCATGTCGTCCACCTGCGAGCCAGCGAACATGAAGCGCAGCAGGCGCTCGTCGTCGGAAGCGTTGGGGTACTTGCGGCGCAGTTCGGCCACGGCCGGGGCCGGGGCCACGGGGGTCAGGGCGATCTGCCTGGAACCGTTCTCGACGATGCGGTCGAGCACCTCGGGGTGAATGGGGGCCAGCAACTTGCCGTAGTAGCCCAGCGCGTACTTCTTGATCTCGTTGGGCACCACGCGGTAGCGCTCGCCGTGCACCACGTTGAGCACGGCCTGGGTGCCCACGAGTTGCGCGAAGGGCGTGATCATGATCGGGTAGCCCAACTCCTCGCGCACCCGCGCCACCTCTTGCAGCAGTTCGTCAAACTTGTCTTGCAGGCCCGCGGCCTCCAGTTGCGACTTGAAGTTGCTCAGCATGCCGCCGGGCATCTGGTGCGCGTAGTGGAAGGCGTCGTACTCCAGCACCTGGCCCAGGGGCTTGCCCTCGGCCACCGCGATTCGCCGGAAGTGCTCGCCCACCTCTTCCATGATCGAGGCGTCCACGTCCACGTCGTAGCCCAGGATCTTGAGGTTGCGCGCCAGGCTCTGCGTGGCAGGCTGGGCCGCGCCGTTGGCCATGGGCGCGATCGAGGAGTGGATGAGGTCCACCCCGCACTTCACCGACTCCAGGTACACCAGGGGCGCCAGGCCGGTGAGGCAGTGGCTGTGAATCTCCAGCGGCACCGTGCCCATCACCTTCTTCAAGGCCGGCACCAGGGTGCGAACGCGGTCCACAGTGAGCAGGCCCGCCGCGTCCTTGAGCATGATGGCGTCCACCATGCCGCTGGCCACCAGCTTGCGGGCGGTTTCCACGTACAGCTCGTCGGTGTGCACCGGGCTCAGCGAATACGACAGAGCGCCAAAGGTCTTCACCCCCATCTGCTTGGCCACACGCACCGAAGCTAGGATGTTGTCCACGTCATTGAGGCCGTCAAAAGAGCCCACCACGCCGAAGCCGTTGGCCACGATGCGCTCCACCCACAGGTCCATGATGTCGTCGGGCAGCATGTCAAAGGCCATCAGGTTCTTGCTTCGCACCAGATAGCGCAGCGGCGTGTGGGTCACGCGCTCGCGCATCAGGCGCACCCGCTCCCACGGGTCTTCCTTGAGGTAGCGCACGCACACGTCAAACTGGATCGCACCGGCCAAGTCGATCTGCTCGAAACCGGCCCGGTCCATCTGCCGCGCCACGGGCAGCATGTGCGGGGTGGTCATTCGCGTGGCCCAAAGGCACTGGTGGGCGTCGCGCAGGGTGGTGTCGATCACCCCAATTTTTTTGTTGCTGCTGGTCATGAGGTCTCCTGTCAAAAAATCCGTCTTTACGCTTGGGCGAATCCCGAGGCGCATCGCCGATCCACGGCCACCACCGCGCGCCCATCGCCCATGAGGCCAATGGCCGACGCTGGCCCATAAAACTCTTCCGGCCCCAGCACCCGGTGGGGCCCTGGCCAGTTCGCCTCGGGCTCGGCCTCCACCTCGCCCTGGGGCGATACCGACACGCGCGGGCGGTCCATGGCCGATGCCAGCTCGCCGCCTGGGACCACCGAATCGATGAGCAGCTTGAGCACGATGGCAGGGATGCGACTGCCCCCTGGCGCACCCATGGCGTACCGGTCGCCCGACTCGGTGCACACCAGCACCGGCGTGAGGTTGTTGATGGCCAGCCAGCGTCCGTGGGGCTTGGAATACCGCGCCAGGTTGGTGCCGCAATTCATCACCACGCCAGTGCCCGGCACCAGCACACCCGAGCCAAACCACAAAGGGCCGTGCGTAAAGGTGCAGGACACCAGGCCGCCCCGGGCATCGCTCACGCAGAAATGCGTGGTGTGTTTGGTGACCGATTCGGGCGATTCGGTATTGGCCGCGCGCCATTGCCAGGCCGTTTGCAAAGCGGCCACAAAAGCACTCGCCTCCCAGACCAATGATCCGCCTTTGAATGATTCGGCGTATTGGACCAATGCGGGCAAAAAGATGCCATAACCCGATTCATCGAGCGAAGGCCCCGCCACCGAAAAACCGGGCCCCTTCCATTGCTCCGCCGACACCACAAAAGAAGGGGCAATTGGCATGTCCTCAGACCAACCCAGCATTTCATTCTGGCCCATGTATTGGGCGATGGCGCGAAACACAGCACCCGAATAGAATCCTTCCGGTTCGGCCGCAAAATCGACCAAGGTTTCGGCCAGGTCTTTTTGCACCAAGCCATCCCCTTGCTGGCACAAATGTCCATTCTGGCCAAACACCTCGCGAAACGAATCCCCCACCGAAGCCAATCGTCGTTCCATCCAGCGCAGGGCCTTGTGAAGATTGGCGTCAATCAAAAAGCCGTCCCGCGCCAATTGAATGGCGCCTTTCGCCAGATCGGCCATGGGCATCGAAGCAAATTGGCGATGGGCCTGCGCCAGACCGCTGGGCACCATAGGCAGGGCAATCGAATGCTCGCCATTCACGAATGGGCCGCAGCGACTGGCACCCGCCAAGGCGCGGCCACCCCATCCCTCGGGCATGCGGGTATTGAAATCCACCACCATCGGCGTTTCACCCGGCGCCATTTGAACGGTCATGTAACCGCCGTAGCCGCCAAATCCACCATTGGCCGGGTCCACAACGCACAAGGCCAATGCGGTCGCAATGGCGGCATCCACTGCATTGCCTCCGTTCTTCAACACCGCCGCCCCGGCCTGCGCGGCCAATGGGTGGGAACACACCACCATGCCCGCGCTCATTTCAGCCCTCCCGCCGCCGCAATAGCGGCACCAGTCAACACAAGGGGCAAGAAAATTACATTGGACAGCCTACGGGGATGGCGGCCTATAATGCCCAACTCAAGCCTTCCAACGCCCCCTTCAGGACGCACACCATGGAAAACGACGGTTTCTACGAGCGGTACAAGTCGCACATAAAAAATCAGCAGCCCAAGCACGAAGCGCTGAAGCAGGTGTTGATCGCGGCAATTGAAGATGGCCATTGGAAAGACGACGAAAAATTACCCACCGAACAAGTTTTGGCAAAAATCACGCCCTTTAGCCTTGGCACGGTGCAAAAGGCCATTGGGTTTCTGGTTAGCGAGGGATACGTGCAGCGAAAGCGGGGTCAGGGCACGTTCATCATTCCTCGCGAAAAACGCATGGGCGAGCCCTGGATCTACCGGGTGCTGTCGCCCGACGAATCACGGTACGTGCCCATGACGACGAAGGTGCTTCGTCGCGTCGAGGTGGAATCCGACGCGAGCCGGGCCACTTGGCTCAGGAGCGGCAAGACCGATCAGCGCATCATTCGCCTGGAGCGGATCATCCACGCCGAAGGCTTCTCGTTCTTCAGCCAGTACAACGTGTGCCCCGAGCGCTTTCCGCTGTTCGAGACCATTGAGCTGAAAGACCTGGACAGCGAGAACTTCGTGAAGCTCACGGCCGAGGTCTACCGCGTGACGGCCTCCAAGATCATGCGCACCGTGCGCGCGGCGCCGCTGCCCAAGTTCGCGACCGACGCCCTGGGCATTCCCCCCAAGAGCTTCGGCACCTGGCTGGAGGTGATGGCCAACAGTTCTCATGGCGTTCCCATCTTTTTTCATCAGCTCTACGTGCCGTCGGGTGGTCTGAAGATCGCGTTCTGAGCGGGCAGAGGCGCGCGGCTCAGCGCCAGCGCAGCAGGTGCGCCTCGATCTTGCTGGCCACCAGGGTCAGCATGCTGCCCATGAAGGCCAGCAGGATCAGCACCGCGAACACGCCATTAGTCTTGAAGCTGCCAGCCAGAAAGCTCAGCAGTTGCCCCAGGCCTTTTTCGGCCGCGATGATCTCGCCGGCAATCACCCCCAGCAGCGCGTAGATCAAGCCCAGGCGCAGGCCGGAGAACATCGACGGCACGGCGCTGGGCAAGGTGATCTTGCGAAACACCGTCATGGGACTGGTGCCGATGGTCTTGGCCAGGATCAGAAAGTCGGTGTTCACGCCACGCGCGCCGGCCACGGTGCTGCTGAGCACGATGAAGAAGGTCAGGCTGAACCCCAGCGCAATCTTTGACGACAGACCCAGGCCGAACCACAGCAGAAAAAGCGGCGCCAGCGCAATGCGAGGCAAGGCGTTCAAGCCATCGAACACCGGCTCCAGCAGCTTCTCAACCGATGGGTAGGTAACGAAGAGGAAGCCAAATAGAATGCCCATCACGCTGCCCAGACCGAAGGCTGCGGTCGTGGCCAGCAAAGTCCAGTAGGCGTGGACCAGCAACTCGTAGTTGATGAACAGCCCATCAAACAGGTAGAGCGCGATCTGAGTGGGGCGCCCGATGAAAATGGGGTTGATGATCCCCTTGATGGAGACGTATTCCCAGGCCAAGCACAGGCCGATGAGCAGAACGAAGCGAATGAGTGCGATCACCTGTGTACCCCTTACATGACCCGGTCGTGTTGTTTCATGCCCTCTTCCAGGCGCGACCACACCTCGGCGTACAGCTCGTGGTATTGCGGATCGCGCTGCAGATCGCTCACCGAGCGCGGGCGCTTCAGCGGGATGGGAATGTCGGCCACCACCCGCCCAGGGCGGCAGCTCATCACGATCACGCGATCGGACAGCAGCACCGCCTCGGCCAGGTCGTGCGTGATGAAGATCACCGTGCGCTGCATGCTGGCCCACAGCTGCAACAGCACGTCTTCGAGCTGCAGCTTGGTCTGGGCGTCCAGCGCACCGAAGGGCTCGTCCATCAAGAGAATCTGCGAGTCCAGGCAGAAGGTGCGCGCCAGCGCCACCCGCTGGCGCATGCCGTGCGACAGCGCCTTGGGCAGCTTGCTCTCGAAGCCCTTGAGGCCCACCGCCTCCAGCAGGCCCATGGCCTTCTTGCGCCGGGACTCCACCGGCTCGCCGCGCAGCTCGGCACCGAATTCGGTGTTTTGCAGCGCGGTGAGCCAGGGAAAGAGGGAATCCCTGGCCAACATGTAGGCCACGTCGTGACGCCCGGCGGTGGGCGGCGCGCCATTGGCCATCACCGTGCCCTGCTCCACTGGCAGCAGGCCGGCCACGATGTTGAGCACCGTGGTCTTTCCGCAGCCGCTCGGCCCCACGATGGACACGAACTCGCCCGCGGCGATGGAGAGGGTCACGTCCTGAACCGCGAACACCTCACCCCCGAAGCGGTGCGACAGGTTGTTGATTTCAATCATTGGCGGGACTCCGTCTGTTTTGGTCGCTCGGCTCAGGGCTTGGGGGCCTTCTCGTACACCACAGAGGCCGACGACACCGGCTTCTCCGAGAGCTTGTTCTGCATGAGGAAATCAGAGGTCGCGTCCACCGCCTTGCGCTCGATCGTGTAGCCCAGGCTGGTGGTCTGCCCCTTCACGAGCAGAGCGAGCACCTTGTCGGCATCGGGGATGTCGCCCATCGACATCTTTTTCTTGGTGATGGCCACCACCTCGTCGTAGTTTTTGGGGTCTTTGACCCAGGTGATCGCATCACGCACCGCCGCGATGAAGGCGTCTGCCGCCTTGGGGTTGGACTGCACAAAGTTCTTTCGCATCGCAAAGCTGGCAAAGCCGCCGTTCATGGCCAGCATGTTGGCCGGCCCTTCACCCTTGCCTGGGCTCACCAGCTCCACGCAGGTCTTCTGGGCCAGGCAAAGCGTGTTGAAAGGCTCGAACGACACTGAAGCGTCGATCTGCTTGGCCAGCAGCGCCGGGTACGAGGTGGCGGGGGCACCCACGGCCACGTAGGTCACGTCATCACCCTTCATGCCGGCGCCCTGCAGCAGCGCCCGCGTGACGATCTCGATGCCCGAGCCGCGTGCGGTCACGCCCACCTTGGCACCCTTGAGGTCTTTCATGGACTCCGGATACCCCTTGCTGCGGTTGGGCAGGGGGTAGTCGCTGCTGACGTTGAGCGTGTAGTAGTTGTCGGGGCTGTGGCCCACGACCAGCTGGATCTCGTTGCCGCGCGAGGCCGCCATCAGGTTCACCTCGTTGGAGGCGAAGGTGGCCTCAATGCTGCCGGCCGCCAGGGTCTGCAGCCCCAGCGGACCGCTGGCCAGGCCCACGGTGGAGCAGCGGATGTTGTAGCTCTTGCAGAACCCCTTCTCGATGGCCACCCACATGGGAATGCCCAGGATCGAGCCGGGGTACTCCTGCACGCGAATCTGGGTGTCACCCCCGTTGGGCTTGTCCTGAGCCAAGCTGGCCGAACTGGCCGAGATCGCCACAACAGCGGCGCACACGATCTTGGTGATGGTCTTCATGTTGTCTCCTGCTTTGAAAGGTGGGCTATCGCCCTCTGTGTTCGGCCTGCCTTGCCGTGCACCTCTGCCGAGGAAACCACGGACATGGTTTAACCTATGCCTTCGCTTCTACACCTGCCTCACGCAACACGACTCATCCATCAGGATCAGCCGTTACTACATAGTAAGATCGCGCAATTTGCAAATGTCATAGTGGTTTCCCTATCAGAACAAACTATATTCAACTATATAGTTTTGATTCAACCAAAACAGGATCAACCCGTGACAGCAAGCAGGCCGTTCGCGCGTGCCCTCCCCCCAACCGGCTGGCCGCCAGCGCAATGCGCACCGGGCCAACCCTTCAGGAGATCTCATGCCTTCATCCCACGCACAGGCGCCCATGTCGGTGGTGGTCACCGGCGGCAGCAGCGGCATTGGCCTGGCCCTGACCAAGTTGCTGCTGCAGCGCCAGTGCCACGTCACCCTGATCGACCTGCAGACGGAACGGGCGCAGGCCCTGGCCGGGCAGTTTCCCCATCACCTGCGGGTACACCAGGGCAGCGTGACCGATGAGGTCCGGCTGCGAGCCATCCTGGACGAGGTGAAGGCGGATGGCACCCCGGCCATCAACGGCTTGGTGAACTGCGCCGGCATTCCGCCCACGGCCACGCCGATCGAACAGTACGCATCTGCCGACTGGATGCGCGTAATCGACTCTCACCTGAACGGCACCTACCTCTCGTGCCAGGTGTTCGGCAGCGACATGGCAGCCAGCGGACAGGGCGGTTCCGTGGTGAACCTCGCCTCGGTGCTGGCCTTTCGGCCGGGGCCGGTGCTGGCCTACGGAGCGGCCAAGAGCGCCATCGTGAACCTCAGCCAGTCACTGGCCGCCCACTGGGCTGGCCGCGGCGTGCGGGTCAATGCGGTGGCCCCGGGCTGGACCGACACGCCCTTTGTGCGCCGCAAGGAGCGCGAGAACAGCGACTTCAAATCCATCCTCGACGCAACGCCGCAAGGCCGGCTGCTGCAGCCGCTAGAGATTGCCGAGGTGATCGCCTTCCTGCTGTCGCCTGCAGCCAGCGCGGTCACGGGCTCCACCCTGGTGTGCGACGGCGGCTACATGGCCGGGGCGGGCTGGGCGCCGTACGGCGGCCCCCCCAACCGCCACTACGTACCCCTCTGAGTCCCCCGTGCCCCTCCGAAAAGGCGAAGCGACATGGAACGCAACATGAACGGACAGGTGGCCGTCATCACCGGTGCGGCCGGCGGCATTGGTCACCAGGTGGCACAACTGCTGGGTGAAGCGAGCGTGCGCCTGCACCTGCTGGACATTCAAGACCCGGCCACCACGCGCCGGGTCAATGAGCAGGTGCCGCAGGTGGCCTCGGTGCACCGCTGCGACACCAGCCAGCGCGCCGAGGTGGAGGCCATCGCCCGCGCCTTGGGCGACGTGGACATCTTGGTGGACACCGCCGGCATCTGGCCACGAGACGACTGGATGGCCGACGACTGGGACGCCGCCTTTGACCGGGTGATGAACATCAACCTGCGCGGCCCCATCAACCTAGCCCGCGCCTTCCTGCCGGGCATGATGCAGCGGCGCTACGGCCGCATGGTCCTGTGCGGCTCAATCGCGGGTTGGACCGGCGGCCTGATGTCCAGCCCCCACTACGTGGCGACCAAGGGTGGCGTGCACGCCCTGGTGCGCTGGTTCTCACAACACGGTGCGCCGCACCGTGTGTGCGTGAACGGCGTGGCCCCCGGCCCGGTGGCCACTGGCATGACCCACGATGCCGGCCATGACCTCGACAAGTTCCCGCTCAAGCGCATTGCCCACCCGCAAGAGGTGGCCAGCGCCATCGCCTACCTGTGCAGCCCGGGGGCGAGCTTCATTACGGGCAGCATCGTGGACGTGAACGGTGGCATTCACATGCGCTGAGGGGCACGGGGCGTCAGGCCCGCCCGAGAACCTGCTCGATGCTCACTGCACCGTGATGCCGGCCTTCTTGGCAACTTCAGCCCATCGGCTCACTTCGTCGAGCGTCAGCTTCTTCAGTTCATCTGGTGTGCCTCCTCCGGTGTCCGCTCCCAGCGACACCCATTTGTCAGAAAAGGCCTTGTCCTTGAAGGCGTTGTTGATGGCGAGGTTTAGCCTGTCCACCACGTGCACGGGGGTCTTGGCCGGCGCAAAGATGCCGTACCAACTGGTGGCGTCGTAGTTCGGGGCGCCGCTTTCCATGACGGTGGGCACGTCCGGCAGGTGCGGCGAGCGCTGCCTGGACGTCACCGCCAGCACGCGCACATTGCCCGCCTTGATGTGCTGCAGGGCAGAGGGCATGGTCTCGAACATCATGTGCACATTGCCGGACATCACGTCCACGATGGCCGGCGCCGATCCCCGGTAGGGAATGTGGCCCATCTTGGTGCTGGTGACGTTCATGAAGTACTCCGTCATCAGGTGCTGCATGGTGCCGGCGCCCGGCGTGGCGTAGCTGTACTTGTCGGGGTTCTTTTTCAGCAAGGGAATCAGCTCGGCCACGCTCTTGGCGGGCAGCGCGTTGTTCACGATGACAGCGTGGTTCACCCGGCCCAGGAAGCCCACCGGCGTGAGCTCGCGAATGTCGTAGCCCAGCTTGGGGTAAACCGATTGCGCGATCGCGTGGTGCACCGCACCAAACAGAATGGTGTAGCCGTCGGGCTGGGCCTTGGAAGCCACGTCTGCCCCCACCGTGCCACCCGCACCAGCGCGGTTTTCCACGATGACCGACTGCCCCAGGTCGCGGCTGAGTTGCTCGGCCAAGGTGCGCGAGAGGATGTCCACCGTGCCGCCCGGAGCGTAGGGCGCGATCAGGCGGATCACCTGCGCGGGGTATTTGGCCTGGGCCATGGCCTGGCCCATGGGGGTGAGCACGCCAGCGGCTGAAGCGCAGCGGCCAAGAGGTGTCGGCGGTTCATGGTTGTCTCCTTTGTGGTTGTGGTGAAAGTGGTCAGGAATCAGGTCTTGTCGCCCGCAGCGAGCTTGAGGTAGCCATCGCGCGTCTGAGGCAGCTTCATGCCCAGCACCTTGGACGCCACCTGCGTGCGCAGGATCTGGGCGGTGCCGCCGGCGATGGTGAACATGCGCGCGTCGCGCACGTGGCGCTCCATGGGGTGGTGGCGGCCGTAGCCGGACGACCCGTAGAACTGCAGCGCGTCGTTGGTGACCTTGTTGGCGGTCTCGGCGGCAAAAATCTTGGCCCGCGCGGCCTTGTCGATGTCGGGGAAGTCTTCGCCGCTGGCCGCGGCGTGGCGCAGCATCAGGCGCGCGGCCTCCAGTTGGGTAGACATGTCGGCCACCATCCACTGCAAGCCCTGGAACTCGGCAATGGGGCGCCCGAACTGCTCGCGGCTCTTGAGGTAGGCCACACCCTCCTCGAACGCGCCCTGGGCGATGCCCAGCGCCACCGTGCCCGCGCCCACGCGCTGCGCGTTGTAAGCCGACATGAGCGCCGCAAAGCCCCGCTTGAGCCCGCCGGGCGGCACCACCAGCATCGACTTGTGAATGGGCAGATCGCGAAACTCCACGTGCGTCTCGGGAATGCCGCGCACCCCCATGGCGTACAGGCGCCGGCCAATCACCAGCTCGCTGGGCTTGTCGTCCTCGCGCACGCAGATGAAGGCGCCGATGCCCTGGTCCACGCCATCGTCAAACACGCGGGCGAAGATCAGGTGCAGCTTGGACACACCGCCACCGGTGATCCAGTACTTTTCGCCGTTGAGGATGTAGTGGTCGCCCTTACGATCGGCGCGGGTGGTCATCTCGCTGGCGGCGCTGCCGGCGTTGGGCTCGGAGATGCAGATGGCCGGCTTGTCGCCTGCCAGCACCACCGCCGCCGACAGCTTTTGCTGCTCGGGCGTGCCGTACTTCATGATGGCCCCGATGGCGCCCATGTTGGCCTCCACCGTGATTCGGCCCATGGTGGCGCAGGCCTTGGCCATCTCTTCCACCACGATCACCGCGTCTAGGTAGCTCAGCCCCTGGCCTCCCAGGTGCTTGGGCAGCGTCATGCCCATGAAGCCCGCCTCGCGCAGCATGGCAATGTTGTCCCAGGGGTATTGCTCGGTGAGGTCGGTCTGTGCGGCGGTGGCGGCGAAGTGACCTTGGGCCAGTTCCCGGGCGCGGGCCTGCAGGGCCTGCTGGGCGGGGGTGATATCAAACATTGCGTCTCCTGTGGTGGGTCATTGGGGGTTGAGCCAGTCGTTGAGCACCTCGGCCTGGTGCTCATTCAGCCGGGGTGGGGGCATGCGGTAGCTCGCGGGGGTGCGCGAGAGCTTCAAGGGGTTGGCCAGCAGGCCAATCTCGCCGTCCTTGGCCCAGGCGCAGGGCATGCGCAGCTCGGCGCCGCGTGCCTGCACGTGGGGATCGCTGAACACATCGCCCAGATGGTTCACCGGGCCGCAGGGCACGTTGGCCTGCTCCAGCACCTGCAGCCAATGGGCGCGCGAGCGCGCTTGCAGCAGGGCCTGTACCCGCTCGCACACAGCCTCGCGGTGGCGCACGCGCGCCACGTTGGTGGCGAAGCGCTCGTCCTGCGCCAGCTCAGGAGCGCCCGAGATCTCGCAGAAGCGCCGGAACTGGCCGTCATTGCCCACCGCCAGGATCATGGGCTCGTCAGCCGTGGCGAACACCTGGTAGGGCACGATGTTGGGGTGGCCATTGCCCAGGCGGGTGGGCAGCTCGCGGTTGGCCAGGTAGTTGGTGCCCGCGTTCACCAGCCAGGCGATCTGCGTGTCCAGCAGCGAGATGTCGATGTGCTGGCCCAGGCCACTGCTGTGGCGGTGCTGCAGCGCGGCGAGGATGCCCACGGCGGCGTACATGCCGGTCATTACGTCGGCAATGCCTACCCCCGCCTTCATCGGCGTGCCGTCGGGCTCACCCGTGAGGCTCATGATGCCGCCCATGCCCTGGATCAAAAAGTCATAGCCGGCGCGGTGGGCATAAGGGCCGGTCTGCCCAAAGCCTGTCACCGAGCAATAGTTCAGGCGCGGGTAGCGTTCTTTCAGTTGCTCGTAGCCCAGGCCGTACTTGGCCAGCGTGCCCACCTTGTAGTTCTCCACCAGCACGTCGGCGCGCGAGAGCAATTGGTGGATCAGCGCCCGCCCCTCGGGCGCGGCCAGGTCGATCGCGATGGAGCGCTTGTTGCGGTTGGCGGCCAGGTAATAGGCGCTCTCTTCGGTGTCTTCTTCGCTGGGGGTCTGCACATAGGGCGGCCCCCACTTTCGGGTGTCGTCGCCCTCGCCGGGTTTCTCCACCTTCACCACGTCGGCGCCCAAGTCGCCCAGCAACTGGGTAGCGCTCGGGCCCGCCAGGATGCGAGACAGATCCAACACTCGGATGCCGGCCAGCGCGGCGGGAGACATGGGGCTCATGGGCGCGCCCCCGAGAGGCCCGATGGGCCCGCTAGGCCATAAGAGAAGTGAATGAGCATGGTCGTGATGTCCAGAATGAGGCCAGTCTAAAATTCACATGCTTCATGCTCAATTGAATTTGAATTCAACTAAAGCCATGGCCATGTCTGACGCCACCAGCGGGGGCCCCACCCTTCGCCAGCTTGAACTGCTGCTGACCCTGGCCTCGTCCGACGGCATCGCCAGCGCCGGGGCGCGGCTGGGCATGACACCCTCGGCCACCAGCCACTCGCTCAGGGCGCTGGAGAAGAGCCTGGGCATTGCCCTGATAGACCGCAACGCCCCGGGCGTGAAGCTCACCCACGCAGGCGAGGCCATCCTGCCCCACGTGCGCGATGTGTTTGCCTCGCTGCAGATCGTGCGGGCCACGGCCAGCGCCGGCGCCAAGCTCGACACCGGGCTGCTCACCATCGGCTCGCACGGGGCCAGCTCCTCGCTGAACGTGCTGCCGCCCATCCTGGAGGCCTTCAAGAAGCGCTACCCGGGCGTGGACGTGTTCGTCACCGAGAAGCCTGACGTGGCAATCGCCCGGGACATCATCGAGCGCCGCATCGAGATTGGCGTGGTGGCCCTACCCAAAGACGAGCTGGACACCCAGATCCTGGCAGTTGACGAACTGCTGGTGGTGCTGCCGCCCGATCACCCCCTGGCCGCGCTGGACACCGTGCCCGTCAAAGCCTTGGCCGACTACCCCATCGTCATGACACATGCCGGGTCACAGCCCGTGATCGCGCGCATGTTCGCCAAGGCCAAGGTGAAGCCTCGCATCGTGCACGACCTCACCCAGATCCTGTCGATCCTGGAGTTCGTGCGGCGCGGCCAGGGCATCTCGATTCTGGCCTCGCTGGTGCTGCCGCAGGACTACCAGGGCCTGGTGTACCGGCGCATCCAACCCACCTCCACGCGCCGGGTGGGCCTGGCCTGCCTAAACGAAAAGCGCTTGTCGCCCGCGGCGCGCGCCCTCTGGACGCTGGTGCGCGACGCCAAGGCCCACGGCCACGCCTTCATGCCCGCGGCCCATGTGCAGGCCCTGACCTCCCGGCGCTGAGCGCCTCGCCAATCCAATTCCTGCGGGACGAACGGCCCGCGCCAAGGCAAGCTCCTGCCCGCTCAGGGTTTACCCAAATCTTTTTTTGTTCAACTATTTTTTTCTTGTTCTACTTTTCTTAAATATATAGACTCCCGACACATCCCGTCTCCCCAGGCGGCCACACCTCAATGGAAGAAGGCAGGAAAAGCATGTTGGGTTCTGAATTGGTGATTCGCGCGCTGGCTCGCGAAGGTGTGCGAACGATCTTCAGCCTCTCGGGCAACCAGATCATGCCGCTCTACGATGCCTGCATCGACGCTGGCATTCGCATCGTGCACGTGCGCCACGAAGCCGCTGCTGTGTTCATGGCCGATGCCTGGGCCCAGGTCACGGGCGAGATCGGCGTGGCCATGCTCACCGCCGGGCCGGGCCTGTCCAACGGCGTGGCGCCACTGTTCTCGGCGCTGCACGCCGAAAGCCCGCTCCTGCTGCTCTCAGGTGACTCACCCACCAGCGAAGACGGCATGGGGTCGTTTCAGGAACTGGACCAGGCCACCATGACGCGGCCGGCCACCTGTTGATTCATTTCCAAAGCTGGGCCATTTCGGGACGTGTTCACGTTGAAATCTGAGCCACGTTGCCGCTCTATCGTGCTGAGTTTTTCAGCACGGGGGAGCAGGAGTGATCAACGTGAGCACATTGAGCAAGTTGCGCCGCCTCGTG
>VFQO010000691.1_pt1 | contig 32532 bp, 27 predicted proteins | sample 3512331 | NCBI WGS metagenome assembly VFQO01 (sample SAMN10412371, study PRJNA504923) | tailings metagenome | isolation source: Replicate 3 from Balatoc abandoned mine | place: Philippines: Itogon, Benguet | collected 2017-08-28 | reverse complement strand
AAGCACCATTACCAAATCGTTACCGATTGCAATTCAATCCATCGTAAACTACTCATGATAAACCTACTTGTCTTTTTTTAAAGTTTTTCTAAAAAAATTGCGGCATTTGAAGGGGAAGAACTAAGTTTGACGTTCAAACATTTAATGATATGAAAAAGACTTTACTTGCAGCTGCCTTATTGAGTAGCGTAATGGGTTTTGCACAAATAAAAATGCCCCAGCCTAGTACTACACAGAAAATTTCTCAGGATTTTGGAATGGGAAAAATTGAACTTACTTATTCCAGACCCAATGTAAAGGGCAGAGCAATGTTAAAAGAAAATTCAGAATTGGTTCCATTGAATCAATTATGGAGAACCGGTGCCAATGCTGCCACCAGAATTCATTTTTCCGATAAAGTAACCATGGGTGGTACCACATTAGATACCGGCGCCTATGTACTGTATACTGTTCCTGGCGTTGACTACTGGGAAGTTGTGGTAAACAAAGGATTAAGCAACTGGGGAACCGATGGTTATAAACCAAGCGAAGACGTAGTTCGTTTCAAAGTAAAAGCAGCTAAAACAACCAGCAATACTGAAACTTTCACATTCCAGTTTGCGAACGTAGAAGCGGAAAGCATTGACTTGCAATTAAGCTGGGGTAAGGTAGCGGTTAGCATTCCCATCAGCACCAATGTAAAAGACAGAATACGTGCACAGGTTGAAGCAGCACTTGGTGCAGAAAAAGTAAACCCTAATGTTTACCAGGCAGCAGCTAATTTCTACTATGAGTGGGAAAAGGATTACGCCAAAGCTTTACAGAATGTAAATAAAGCAACAGAAGCAAATCCAAAAGCGTTCTGGCTGTTCTTATTAACAGCAAAGATTCAGAAAGACATGGGACAGAAAGCAGATGCAAAAGCCAGTGCGCAAAAATGTATTGATATTGCTACAGAAGCAAAGAATGCAGATTATGTAAGAATGGCAAAAGAATTAATCAGCAAATTATAAGTTCAAACAGTTTGAATTGAATCATTTTCAATCCTTCGAAACATACTCAATAAAAAACCAGGTCAATTGACCTGGTTTTTTTATTCTCTAATCGGATTAAACTTCATGAAAAGAACAATCCGTATTTATGCAAAAGTACTATACTATTTAAGACTGCTTCTCCGCCATATCAGGAATCACTTCCACTTTATAAGCACCTGCATCCAGCTTTGCTTTAGTTTCGCTAAAGGCTTTCAGCGTTTCTTCAATATCTGTATCAGTATGAGCTGCCGAAGGAATCAAGCGGAAAATGATATGTCCTTTAGGAATTACCGGATATACAACGATAGAAGCAAAAATTCCATAGTTTTCTCTTAAGTCCATCACCATAGCAGTAGCTTCTTCTACCCCACCCTTCATATAAACAGGTGTTACAGGCGTGTTGGTATTTCCTATATCAAATCCTTTTTCTTTCAATCCATTTTGAAGCTTCAATGCATTACTCCATAGCTTTTCCTTTAATTCAGGCATGGTGCGCAACATTTCCAGTCTTTTCAGGTTGCCAATTACAATGGGCATTGGCAAGCTCTTGGCAAAAATCTGACTACGAATATTGTACCGGATAAAATCAATGATGGCTTTATCGCCCGCCATAAATGCGCCGATAGATGCCATACTTTTGGCAAAAGTAGAGAAGTATAAATCAATAGCATCCTGACATCCTTGTTCTTCTCCAGCACCCGCACCTGTTTTACCTAGGGTACCAAACCCATGGGCATCATCCACCAATAAACGGAATTGATATTTTGATTTCAAGGCAGCAATTTCCTTTAATTTACCCTGATCTCCTGCCATGCCAAAAACACCTTCTGTAATTACTAGGATTCCACCGGCTTTTTGCTTTTCAATTAATTGAGTAGCTCTTACTAGTTGCTTTTCACAATCCTCTACATCATTGTGCTTGAACACATATCGATGTCCGGGATGTAAACGTAACCCGTCAATAATACAAGCATGGCTTTCTGCATCATAAACAATTACGTCATGTCTGCCACAAACTGCGTCAATGGCACTCATAATGCCCTGATAACCAAAGTTCATTAGAATAGCATCTTCCTTATGTTCAAAAGCAGCCAATTCTTTTTCCAATTGCTCGTGGTAATTGGAATTTCCACTCATCATTCTGGCCCCCATTGGATAAGCCAACCCAAATTCCTTTGCTGCATCCGCATCAACTTGTCTGATTTCAGGATGATTGGCAAGACCCAAGTAATTATTCAGACTCCATACAATCATTTCCTTGCCTCTGAACTTCATCCTGCTATTAATCTCTCCCTCTAATTTAGGGAAAGCAAAATAACCATGGGCACGTTCGCGGTGTTGACCTAAAGGGCCGGCATTTTTTAATAATTTCTCAAAAATATCTGCCATAAACAATGGGGATTGATTAGATTAAAATTTTGCAAATTTAATAAATTAGCACCAAAGCACAAGGCATATTATAGCACAAACAGTATCTTGCAACCTTTCAAATCATTAAATCAAGCACTTTGTACACATTCAAGTTTAACAGCCAAATAGTCAAGGCAATGAGTATTGCATTGATGATTGGGAGTTCGGTTTCTGCTCAGAAAACAAACAAGGTTAATACCCCTCAGGAAAAAGCCCCCAGACTGGTAGTGGGGATTGTGGTAGATCAAATGAGATGGGACTATCTGGAACGTTTTTCTCCCTTGTTTAAACCCAATGGTGGTTTCAAGCGAATGATGAACCAGGGATTTAGCAATGATAACTGTCAGATTGGATACACTCCTTCTGTTACCGCTTGCGGACATACAGGAATTTATACGGGTACAGTACCAGCTATTCATGGAATTACCGGTAACGCCTGGTACGATGCACTATTAAAAAGATCCGTTTATTGCAGCGAAGACAGAACCGTTGATGGCGTTGGTGCCAAAGGTGCCAGCGATGGTAAAATGAGCCCCAGAAATATGCTAACAACAAGTATAGCAGATGAATTAAGACTGGCAACCAATTTCAAAGGCAAAACCATTGGAGTTGCCATAAAAGACAGAGGAGCCATCCTTCCGGCAGGTCATAGTGCCAATGGCGCATACTGGTTTGATGCCAAATCGGGCAATTTCATTACCAGTACTTACTACTACAAAGAATTGCCGGAGTGGGTTGCAAAATTCAATACCAGACAAGTACCAGATTCACTTAGTAAATTGGGCTGGAACAAATCATTGACCGACCAGGCTTACCTCCAATATGCTACAAGTGACGAAAAAAATTATGAGGGCAAACCCTTTGGAGCCAATCAGACCAAAATGCCCTATGACCTAACTAGAAAAGAAAATGAAGGTTTTTCCAAAATAGTAAGCTCTCCATGGGGCAACACTTTAACTGCAGAAATGGCAAAAGCAGCAGTACTGGCTGAAGAGCTGGGAAAAGACGCTATTACCGATATGCTTGCAGTCAGCTTTTCTTCTCCTGATTATGTAGGCCATAGTTTTGGACCTAATTCATGGGAAGTAGTAGACAACTATATTAAGCTTGACGAAGAACTAGGCAAAATGTTCGACTTCCTGGATGCTACCGTTGGAAAAGGAAAATACACCGCATTTTTAAGCGCAGACCATGCCGTTGCCCATGTACCAGGTTTCATGAAAGAAAACAAATTGCCAGGCGGAACCTTGGATGACAAAGCAGCTATGGATGAAATGAACAAAGCCATTAAAAACAAATTTGGTATTGATAAAGCGGTTGTAAGCCTTTACAATTATCAGGTGCATTTTAACAGAGACTTATTGGATAGTGTAAATGCCGATAAAAAAGCCCTTAATCAATTCATGGTAAGCTATCTAATGAAGAAGGAATATATTCTCAATGCCTTCCCTACCAGTGAAATTCTTACTTCTCCAATGCCACAGTATATCAGGGAAAAAGTAGCCAACGGTTTCCTTTATAACAGAAGCGGAGACATTCAAATGATTTTAAAATCTGGATATATTGATGGAGGAGCTACCGGCACCACCCATGGACTCTGGTACTCATATGATGCGCATATTCCATTATTATGGTATGGATTTGGCATTAAGCAGGGAAGATCGAGCAAGAGAGTGTATATGCACGATATTGCTTCTACGGTGGCAGCACTATTAAAAATTCAGGAGCCCAGCGGTAATATCGGCAATCCGATAGAAGAAGTATTAAAGTAAAAAAACATTCATAATAGTTTTAATGTTATTATGGATGGATAAAAAAAGGTTGTATCTTGCGATACAACCTTTTTTTATGAAGAAAATTAGTATGATAAGCAGATTCATATTACTGATCTGCCTGACTGCTGTGTTAACTGCTGATGCACAGCTGAATTTGTCAGAAAGAATTCCAGTGGATCCAAAAGTAAAAATTGGCAAGTTGTCAAACGGACTAACGTATTATATCCGACAGAATGCCAAACCAGAAAAAAAAGTGGAACTGCGATTAGTTGTTAATGCAGGCTCAATTTTGGAAGACAATGACCAGCAGGGGCTTGCACACTTCACAGAGCATATGGCTTTTAATGGAACCAAAAACTTCAAAAAGAACGAATTAGTTAATTTTCTTCAAAGCATTGGTGTTGATTTTGGCGCTGATTTAAATGCCTATACCGGTTTTGATGAAACTGTATATATTTTACCTATTCCTCTAAGCGACCCCAACAATTTTACCAAAGGACTTCAAATTCTGCAGGACTGGGCTAGTGGCATTAGCTTTGAAGGAAAGCAGATAGATGATGAAAGAGGCATTATTCTGGAAGAAAGCAGATTGGGGAAAGGAGCAGAAGACAGAATGTTCCGGAAAATTTATCCCAAACAATATGCAGGTTCCAAATACGCACAACGATTGCCAATTGGTAAAGATAGCTTGTTAAAAACCTTCAAGCACAGTGCTATCAAGCGCTTTTATGCAGACTGGTACCGTCCTAACCTAATGGCAGTAATGGTAGTTGGGGATATTGATGTTGCGGCCACTGAAAAATTGGTACAACAGTATTTCGGGGGATTAAAAAATCCAGCCAATCAAAGACCCCGTACTTACGCAACAGTGCCTGCAAGAACTCAGCACGATGGAATCGTAGTAACCGATAAAGAAGCCACTAATTTTACAGTGGAGTTGAATTATTCAACGGTAAAGACCCAACCTGAACTTACCATTGATGACTACAGAAGAAACAGCATCATCAAGTCTTTATTTACCAGCATGCTTAATCAGCGGATGAATGAGCTGGCACAAAGCAGCAATCCCCCTTTCAGTTTTGCAGGAGGTAATTTTGGATCCTATGCAAGAGGTCATGAAGCATTCAATGGTTTCGCCGTTCCAGGTCCAAAAGGTCCGGATACAGCTTTAATGGCTATGCTAACAGAAATAGAAAGAATTAAAAAGTTTGGATTCACACAGTCCGAACTGGAGAGAGCAAAAAAACAACAACTGGCAAGTATTGAAAGATCTTATAACAACAGAGACAAAACAGAGTCCAGTGTACTGGTGGAAGAATACATTAGAAATTTCTTACAACAGGAACCAATTCCCGGCATTGAAACAGAATTCAATTACAAGAACAGTCTAATGCCAGGTGTTCAATTAGCAGAAGTAAATGCACTGGCTAATGAACTAAAGAAAAATGAAAAACTCTTTGTTTCCGTGCAGGGACCTGAGAAAAGTAATTTCAATTTACCCAACAAGGACAAATTGCTGGCTTCTATTCAAATGGCTGCAAATAGCACATTGAAAGCATATGAAGAGAAAGCCATTGCCAGCTCCTTGCTGGAACAAATGCCAGTAGCAGGTCAATTGGTAAGTGAAAAAAGAAATGAGGCACTGGACATTACAGAATTAACCTATAGTAACGGAACCCGGGTTATTATTAAAAACACCAATTTTAAACAAGATGAAATTATCCTTACCGGATTCAAAAAAGGTGGCATCAATGGATACAATGTAAACGATAAGCAAAGTGCAGCCTATGCCACAGCAGCCATTCAGCAGATGGGAATTGGTGCATTCAGTCCGGTTGATTTAAGAAAATTTCTTTCAGGTAAAATTGCCAATGCCAGTGTGGGATTGAATGCCCTTAGTACAAGAGTAAGTGGCAACAGCAGTATTAAAGACATGGAGACCATGTTCCAGTTGATGTACCTAAACTTTACGCAAATAAGAAAAGACGAAAGCTTATTCAACAGCTGGAAAGAAAAAACAAAAACACAGATACAGTTTTTGATGTCCGATCCAACAACCGCATTTATCGACACCGTTTATAAAGTAATGTACGGCGGAAACCCATTGGCTCCTTCGGTTGTTCCTACTGCAGCTGATTTTGACCAGATTGACCTAAACAGAGCCATGGAAATTTATAAGGAACAAACAAATGATGCCAGCGATTATACATTTATCATGGTGGGAAATATTGACCTTAATACAGTAAAACCAATGCTGGCTACGTATATTGGAAGCCTGCCCTCCAAAGGAGCAAAAGGAGCTTTCAAAGACAATGGAGTTAGAATTCTACCCGGTCAGAAAGACTTGAAATTCTACAAAGGAAAAGAACCGAAGAGTTTTATTTTTCATGTTTACGCTGGACCCGTTACTTATTCAGAATCGCTGGCCTTGCATACCGAGATGCTATCAGAAATACTGAATATTAAAATCATTGAAGAGCTCAGAGAAAAGATTGGTGGTATTTATGGCGGAGGTATTAATGGTTCCGTATCTAAATATCCTTATGAAGGATATACCATGGCATTGCAATTGCCTTGTGGTCCTGAGAACGTAGACAAATTAACAGCGGCAGCCAATGCAGAAATTGAAAAAATAAAGCAGCAGGGTCCAGAACAGAAAGACCTAGACAAAGTAAAAAAATCTTTATTGGAAAAATATGCCGTTAACAGTAAGGACAACCGTTACTGGAGCAATGTACTTCAGGGTATTTACTTTTCTGAAAATGATCCGGAAAGAGTGTTGAATTATACAAAAATTGTAAATGAAGTAAGCATTGAAGACATTCGTAAAGCGGCTGGATTGGTGCTTAATAATAGCAATATTATTAATGCAGTGTTATATCCAGAGAAGTAACTTTACTGGATGAATAAGCTGGCAAAAAAAGCGGGAAAGCAATTCTTTTATGCTATAGGTGCAAGCTCACTGCTAAATGAAATGCATTTCCGCTTCCAGCAAGGCAAACATTATTTTGGCAATCGCCAGTTCAAAAAAAAACACGAGCGCTTTGTCTTTCCTGAAGACAGAGCGCTTTTTAATACCTTCCAGCTTAATTATCAGCGGTATTACGAAGACGGATTACAAGCAGCAAAAGAGTTAATAAAATGGAGTCAAATCTGCAGTGAGGAAAAACCAGTCATTTTAGATTGGGGTACAGGTACCGGCAGAATCATCCGTCAGGTTCCCCTCCTCTTATCCAATGCAGTTTGCTATGGCGCAGACATTGATGCCTCAGTAATTGAATGGTGTAAAAAAAATATTGATGCTATTTTTTTTGATACCATCACTGATAAATACCTGCCTTATCCTTCTCAGTATTTCAATGCAGTCTGGGGTATCTCAGTATTCACGCATATTCCTTCTCATGAAACTGCCCATTGGCTATCTGAACTGCAAAGAATCATGAAAGACAATGCCACTGCAGTTCTTACTACCCATGGCAGCCATTATACTGACCAATTAAACGCCACTGAACTGAATCAACTAAATACAGAGGGATTCTACACTAGGGATTACAAAGAAAAAGGCCATCGTTTAATGACTACTTATCATAAGGCTGAGGCGCTTAGCGCAATACTCAAAACAAAATTTTCTATAGAACAGTTTTGGGAAGGCTGCACCCATCCTCACAAAATGGGAGGTCAGGATTGCTGGGTCATAAAAAAGTTCCGGCCACCTAAGCAACCGGAACTTATAAAATAATTTTCGTCAAAATTATCGTAATCAACCAATGATTTTGGAAGATTACAAGGCAACTGACTTATTTAGCGGCTTTCTGAATCTCAGATAAGCTGGCTACATACAGGCTTCTGCCATGAGTACCCAAAACAATTTCATTGTCTCTTGACTGAATAGCAATATCATGAACAGGAATACTGTAAGGCAATCCTTTGTTCCACATGATGCAACTGCTACCACCGTTTAAGCTTACATACAAGCCACCATCTGTTCCTATGTAAAGGATGTTCTCGTTTACAGGATCTTCTCTAATTACATTCACAGATTCATAAGGAAGATCTTTGGCAATCTGCTTCCAGGTATTTCCATAATCATCACTTACATATACCAATGCATTGAAATGATCATTTCTGTATCCGTTTAATGTAACATACACACGGCTTTCTTTAAACTTGCTGGCAACTACCCTACTCACATACAGTCCTTTAGGTAATTTACCATTGATATTGGTCCAACTATAACCACCGTCTTTGGTAACATGAATCATACCATCATCAGAACCGGTGTATATTAATCCAAAACGAACTGGGCTTTCACTAATGGTAGAAAGTGTACCAAACGGAACGTCTCCCTGTTGTGGATTGGTAGTAAGATCTCCGCTCATGGCCACCATATTTTCCCCTTTATTGAAAGAGCGATGGAACTTGTTACTACCAAAATAAAATACATCCTGATTGTGTCTGCTCAATACAATAGGAGACTGCCAGTTGAATCGTAGGGCTGATTCACCTAAAGCTCGATTCGGCTTCACCATAGTGCCTCTGGGACCTCTTTCTCCGGAAGCAGGAGCCCCAATTGTCTGACGGTTATAGTTACCAAATTGTGAGCCACTGTATACCGTGCGATTGTCTCTCCAATCAACCTGTACCTGCATCCCATCTCCGCCATTGATGCTTTTATAAGCATAGTTACCCGTACCATGCCAGCCAATATTTTCCACATTCTTGCTGGAACCATACCAGGTACCATTATCTTGTAAACCTCCGTATACATTGTAAGGAACAGCCATGTCTACTTCAATGGCATAGAATTGACCTACAGAAGGTGAATTTAATTTAGACCAGTTCTTTCCATAGTCATAGCTCATATTTAATCCACCATCGTTCCCATTAATTACATGTCCGTCCTTGGTTGAACTGAACCAGAATGCATGGTGATCAGAGTGTACAGAAGGTCCATCAATGGAAGTAAACTTCTTTCCGCCATCGGTACTCATTAACAAATCTACCCCAGTTAAAACGACTTTGTTTTCGTCTACCGGGCTTACAAATACTTTACCAAAATAGTACCCATAAGAGCTATAAATATTGATAAAGTCATTGTGCGTTTTCTTCCAAGTTTTACCACCGTCGTCACTTCTGTACAATTCACAACCCTTAACTGCTGCGGCTGTAATAGCCGCATTGGCATCATAGAAGTAATCCCAAATTACATTGGGACTATATTTACCATTGGCCACACCTTCTTTAATAGATGCTGCCGTATATTCTGCAGGTAAACGGTATCGAGGACTGCGAATAAAAGTATTCAGTTTCTTTTCGTCCAAAGCTGTAAATTGTTCTTTTGTAATACCTTGAAAAGTATTCAAAGTATAGGCACCTGTATCAGAACTTGCTGCATTGGTTGCACGTGTGGTAACAGGTCTTGGTTCATTATTATCTACAACGGCATACACAATATTCGGATTCTTCGGATATACGGCAAGGCCAATTCTACCCACTCCATCCCCAGTAGGGAATCCAGCACCTTCTACTGAAATTTTCTGCCAGGTTTCACCTCCATCGGTACTTTTGAAAATACCACCAGACTTTCCGCTTTCTTCAAAATTCCAAGCTTTGCGGGTACGGTACCACATGCCAGCATACAATTCATTGGGATTGGATGGATTGATATCTAAATCTACTGCTCCTGTATTTTCATCCACATACAAAGTTTGCTTCCATGTTTTACCCCCATCGGTGGTTTTATAAACTCCTCTTTCTTTATTAGGTGAATACAAGTGCCCCAGTACTGCTACCCAGGCAGTATTTGGATCGGAACTATGCAACTTAATTTCTCCAATATGATGACTCTCTGGTAAACCCAACCAGGTCCAGGTTTTTCCATTGTCAGCTGATTTATACACGCCCAATCCTGCATAGGTAGAGCGGCTGCTGTTTACTTCACCGGTACCCACCCATATTTCACGGGTTTTCCAGTTGATTGCTATATCCCCGATTCCAATAATGTCTTCAGAATCAAAAATTGGAGTGAAACTCATTCCATTATTGGTGGTTTGCCATAAACCTCCTGTTGCATACGCCACATAGAATTCGGTAGGATCAGCTGGATTGATATCCATGTCTACAACCCTTCCACTTTGCACGGTTGGACCAATATTTCTGAACGCAGTTTTATTGGCGGGGGATTCTGTACTCAGCTGCTTTCTGATTTCAATACTTTTCAGTCTTTCGCTTGCTGGCGTTGGCTTTACCTGCGCCTGCGCAAAAAATGATGAAATCATTAACAGCGATAAAAATGTTTTTCTCATATCGGCTTAGTATTTTCGAGTCCCAATGTAAGTAATATGAGATTTCTATTGCTACCGCTGTTCATTTTTTCGGTGAATTCCAGTTTTGCGCAGTGCAAAACCTATGAATTATCTGCTAAAGGAGATACACTTAACTGCACAGACTTTAAAGGGATGAAGCAAGGTAAGTGGATTGTTTCTAAGCCCAAATTAAGAGGCGAACCAGGAACTGAATCAGAAGGCATATTCATTAACGATAAGAAAGAAGGTATTTGGCGAACTTTTAATTTAATGGGCGATTTAATTGCTCAGGAAAATTACCGTTGGGGAAATCTTCATGGCAAACAAAGCTATTTTACATTAGCTGGGCTGGAAAGAGAGGAAAGCTGGAGGGCTGTTAATCCCAATAAGGCATTCGATACTTTAGACGTTCCTGATCCCACCAATCCCCTACAATTTGAAAGAATTGTCGTTAAAAATGAGGGAGGATCTATTAAACATGGGGTCTGGAGAACCTATAATCCAAACACTGGGGCGCTCATAGAAACGGAAGAATATATGATGGGGCAATTGAAATTGGAAAGGGACCACGCGAAACTGGTGGACAATGCTGAAACAAATATCCGCAGCAATACAAACAGTCTTACAAAAACTGAAGGGTACAATAAATCAGGAGCCACCGCGGATAGTTCTTCTAAAAACAGGGCAAAAGTTTTGCCAAAAGAGGTTGCAGAATTCAATAAAAAGCAAGCTAAAAAGAATAAGCCTGTGGTTACCGGTAGAACCGGTCAATAGCCTATTGCTATTTTGCTTTACTTATTTTTATATTCATTGGAGCTAATAATTGATTGACTGTCTTCATTATTCCTCTGCTCTTTTGTACAGGCTTAGCATATGAACAGGTTAACCCAGTAAAGTAATCCCAACCATTTGCTTTTACCTTTTCAATGTAGTCTTGCAAAAGGGATTGCAAAATGGGAAAAGAAGAAAGATGATGCCTATTCTGATGCCTGGACAATTGATTGGGCTGATTAAAATTGTAGCCACTTATATGCAGAAATAACAGTGGATGCACTTCGTTTACAAAATACTGCCCATCTTTTACACTGAGCAATCTTTCGTGCAAATTCCAGTAGGCTACATTAAGCCCTGGATCATTGGCAAGATAAACCCCTTCATAAAACAGGGGCACCCAATTCAGCCAATTCTGGTCTACTCCCATTCCTTCTTCAAAATTATAATGGCATTCTGTTTGCATATGACCCGACCACCAAGAAAGAAAACGATGAGTCACTTCTGTGTTTCTGAATCCCATAAAGCCGGCATTGTACAAACCAGATCTCAAAATATCCCGTTCTCTTGGCAACCATCCGTCTAACGGAAGAGGAGTTGTATAATGCGGAGTTAATACAATACTACTTTCTATTAAATAAGATTCAACATTATTTAAATTATTGAAAATCAATGTGTCAGAGTCTATATAAAGAAGAATATCTGGTAAAAAATCCCGGAATAAATACTGCGCAGCAAATGACTTTACCGCACAGTTCAACTCTATAACGGTATAACGCTGAGTGAAATCCACAAAATTAGGTATCCCTAACTTGCTGATTTCTATTATATTATAAGGGCTAAATGAACTTAAATCAAATCTATTATCAACGCTGTCTACCAAAACAATATACAGGGTATATTCGGGATGGTGAGCCATAAAGGAATTGGCCATTGTTTTTGCATGCGCCAGGTGATTGGCCGAACAAACCGTATATACAATCTTTTTCATGACTTAGGTGTTGGGCTTTTTAACGGCCAATACAATGGTATTTAAATAAAAACGATCCGATTTAGGCCAGAAAGGTTCAAACAAACGAAAACCTCCATTCAGCATAGGAACACCAATCTGGCGGACCGCTTTTTTAAACCAACCCAATTTTCCAAGAAGGGGAACTTTATGCATCCAGTGGTCGTGAATGTACAATACAAATAATTGAAACAAAGCCAGTGCAAAATGTCCGTTCTTGTCTATCACTTGAATTTCATAGCCGTTTTGCTCTAGCATATCCTTTAAGGCAAACTGCGTATAGCGGGCATAATCCACCGGCATCTCATGTTCTTCCCAGGCAAAGGGGCAGGTAACAAGCAATTGCCCGCCCGGCTTGGTAACCCGGCTTATTTCAGGCAATATCTGTGAGAGTCCAAAAACATGTTCAAATACTTCGCTGGAGAAAACGGCATCAAAACTTTCATCAGCAAATGGAATGGTCTTGCCATCATAAAAGACATCTACATTTTCATTCTGATGATCATGCCCCTCCCCCTGATAGTCCAAACCCGTATAAGAAGAAACCTGTGTAAATAAAGATTGATAAGGCTTCTCCCCGCATCCAAAGTCGAGTAGTTTACCCTTGAGTTGTGGTGCATAAAAACTAATTTTACGGAACAATCCCTTTCTGATAAAATAAAGCGGATGTTTGAGGGAAGGATTGAAGTTTTTAGGCACCATATTTAAAATACAAATATTGCTGGCAAGATACGGAATATGACAATTAGGTATGATTATCAGATTTTTTGCGAACAACCCTATGGCGGTATCTCCCGTTATTTCTATGAATTGATTCAACATCTTCAGCAAAAGCCAGGCATACATATTCAGCTGGATATATTGTCTGCCGATAATATTTTTCTGGAACAGTTAAGAGGCAAGACTGCATGGAACGAACTACAATTCAAAGGAAAGAAAGACCTGAACAAATTATTATCTAATGTGTACGATAGTTTTGCCTCCAGGATGCAGCCTTTTGATATATTTCATCCTACTTACTACAACAAATCCTCTTTGTCTAGAACAGCCGGGAGGCCCATGGTGATCACCATTCACGACATGATTGATGAGCGCTTTCACAGCAACAAAAAAGAGTTTGAGCATATTCTTTCGGTAAGAGCCAAACATATACAACAGGCTACCAAAATCATTGCTGTTTCTCAGAATACGCGCAATGATTTGATTGAATTATGCAAAGTACCCGCTGAAAAAATTGAAACCATTTACCATGGTAACAGTTTTGATAAAATTAGTGAAAGGCATAGTCTCCCTCGATTGATAGAGGCTGACTATATTTTGTATACAGGGAAGAGATATGCTTACAAAAACTTCAACCGATTTGCAGAGAGCATGGTACCCATATTAAAAGAAAACCCATCATTGCAACTGATTTGTTCGGGAGGCGGTCCTTTTAAAGCATCTGAGATAAATCAGTTTACACAATTAGGGATTAACTCACAGGTGTTGTATCAACCCATCCCAACGGATGAAGTGCTGGCATCGCTTTATAACCATGCGATTGCATTGGTATATCCCAGCATTTATGAGGGATTTGGGTTGCCGATTATAGAAGCTTTTGCCTGCAGCTGTCCGGTTATTACATCGGCAGGATCCAGTACCGGTGAAATCGCTGGTGACGCGGCTATTTTAATTGACCCCAATAGTACAGTAGACCTAACAGAAAAAATTTGGGAGGTGATGAATAATAGTACCTTGCAGGCTGAATTAATTCAAAAAGGTCACGCAAGAGCGGCTCAGTTCAATTGGAATAAAACGACTCAGCAAACGCTTGAATTATACCAGTCACTGGAAAAACAATAATAAAGGTTTTTAAGCATCTCATATGAAAATTAAACCCATCAAAGCAATTAGAGTACTATTTGGGCAGGACGAAAAAAGTCAGCAATTACCTCCCGATTTTGAAAAAATACATAGCTCCATTATTGAAAAAGTTAGGCCATATACCATGACCAGTCCTGAGCGGCTTTATGGATTGATTGAGAGTGTTCAATACCTTATCAAAAACAATATTAGCGGTGCTTTTGTGGAATGTGGCGTTTGGAAGGGAGGCTCAATGATGGCCATTGCTGAAACCTTATTAGCATTGGGGGTAAACGACCGTGAATTGTATTTATACGATACTTTCGAAGGAATGACAGCACCTACTGAAGCCGACGTTGACCAGCTGAACAGAGATGCCGCAAGTCAGTTAAAACAGGATGCTTCTAAAAAAGCAGAAAGCGTGGTATGGGCTTATTCAGGTCTGGAGGAAGTAAAACAGAATATTGCTCGCACAGGTTATCCTTCCGATAAAATTCATTTTATTCAGGGTGATATTCTGAAAACCATACCAGCACAAATGCCTGGCAAAACAGCCCTGTTAAGGCTAGATACAGACTGGTATGAATCTACCAAACACGAAATGGAACACTTGTATCCGCAATTGGTTTCAAAAGGCATTTTAATTATTGATGATTATGGATTCTGGAAAGGCTCAAAAAAGGCAGTGGATGAATATTTGCAACTACATCAAATTCCGCTGATGCTTCATCGAATGGATGAAACAGGACGCTCAGCAGTAAAGCCTTAACAATCCAACCAAATTAAATTTACTACTAAGCATTGGCCAAGCCCAGTGCTTTTTTTATACGGAAAAGCCATTTGCCAATTGGGGTTTGCAAAAGCAGGTGTAAAATATAAAGCCTCAGTTGCCAAAGTCGGCATAGGAAAGAAAAACCAAAATAAGATTCATAAATCCGGATATTGTCTTTCAGGGATTGCACATAATTTTTAGTACTGATACCTGTATCGTCAAAAATACTGATGGTATGATCAATGTAGCCGTATGATTCTGCGTAAATACGACACATTAAATCGTAGTCCATGGCAATTTTATACGCATTATTAAAATTACCTACGCGATTGTACACTTCTTTTTTCACAAACCAAGTTGGGTGTGCCACGCTGCGCATGCCTCTGTATAGTTTGCTTGCCTCAAAGGGTTTTCCAATCACAATCTCCTCACCGGCCCTGGTGACTTTGATGTTTCCGCTGCTCCAGGTAATATGGGGATGAGCATTATAAAATTCCTTTACAATTTTTAATACATCGTTTCCTGCATAGCAATCTCCTGCATGTAACAGGTGCAGCAAAGGGAAACGAGCATGTTCAATTCCTTTATTAAACGCATCCCCAATTCCCTGATCCCTTTCATTAATCCATCTTCTGTAAGCAGGCTGTGGAGCGTCTGCTAGCCAGTTCGCAATATCGGGACTGGTAGATCCATTGATGATCAGGTGTTCATCCGGTAAAACCAATTGCTTGTCTACCGATGCACAGGTTCTCTGCAAATCGGCCAAGTTGTTGAAGCAAATACTAATTACCGTTACTTGTATCATGCCAGATTGATAGGGCTAAGCGTCTTTAATTTTTCATGAAACAGCTGAATCGCTTTTCTTTTATCCTCGTTCAGTTGATATTGAATATTTTCTGTGAAATAGGTTTTCAGGTCGTAGGCTTCAAAAGATAAGTCAGCCACCACTTCTTCAATATGCTGAAGTCCATACCCAAGCGCACGATTGAATGCATCAATAAAATCTGTATCAATGGGCTTGTTGGCTACCCAGGCAGCAAACACAAAGGGCAATCCGGTAAAATTGTTCCAGGCTGTAGCAAGATCATACATATAGGGGGATTGTAACCGCTGCTCCAAAGCGCGGTCTCCTATTACAACAGCTGCAGTAGTTCCCTTGATTTGCTCCCTGAAATCGGGGCCAGCTGCTTCCATACGCAGGTCTAGTTTCCAGTAATCGCGAACCAGTATCCTGGCAAGGTTTACCGAAGTCCGGCTCTGGTAATCAAGCAGCAATGTCTTTACTTCATTAAGAGGTATTTCACTGAAAATGGCTACAGAAGCCACATCTTCTTCAGCAGAAATACAATAATCTGAAACAATCTCTGCATTGGGTATTGAGGGAATAATAGCCACCGGAATCAATCCAATGTCAATCCTGTCATTTTGCAGGTCGGCAGCTACTCGGGCGGGGTAATCTTCGGTTAACTCAATTTTATCGAGCAGACCCGATCTTTTGATGCCCAACATCATGGGCTTGGTATTTAAATAACTTACGGCTCCAATTCTTATCTTCTTGTTCAATTCAGCTACTTTTGTACAAAGAAAAGATTAAATCTAAATATTTAACGTTTACCCCTTAAAATTCCATGGAACTGACTCAATTAACCGCTATTTCTCCTATCGACGGAAGGTACAGAAGTAAAACCGCCCCATTAGCAGACTATTTTGCCGAATATGCTTTAATTAAATACAGGGTTTTAGTAGAGGTAGAATATTTTTTCTTTCTGGCCGATCAGCGTTTTTTTAAGCTGGCAGCCAAACCCAGACAGGCGCTCAGAGCCATGCTAGAAAACTTTAGTGTGGAAGATGCGCAGCATATCAAACAATTGGAGCAAACCACCAATCACGATGTGAAAGCAGTGGAATACTTTTTAAAAGAGCAGGCAGACAAAGCGGGAATCGGGCATTTAAAAGAATGGATTCACTTTGGACTCACTTCTCAAGACATCAATAATACCGCCATTCCATTAAGTTGGAAACATGCCATGGAACATGAATACCTGCCGGCATTGATTAATCTACAGAATGGCATTTACAATTTGGCAAATCAATGGAAATCGGTTCCGATGCTTGCCAGAACACATGGACAGGCAGCTTCTCCAACCAGATTGGGAAAAGAGCTTATGGTATTTGTAGAACGATTACACAATCAGATTGAACTATTTGCTAGTATACCCTACGCCGCTAAGTTCGGAGGAGCAACCGGAAATTTTAATGCACACCATATTGCCTTTCCTAAAAAGAACTGGGTTGCCCTGGGCAACCAATTTGTAGAAGAAACACTTGGATTACAGCGCATGCAGTTTACCACACAGATTGAACACTATGATGCCCTCGCGGCTCATTTTGATGCACTAAAGAGAATCAACAATATTCTGATAGACTTATGTCGTGATATATGGACCTATATTTCTATGGATTACTTTAAACAAAAAACAAAAAAAGGAGAAGTAGGTTCTTCCGCCATGCCACATAAAGTAAACCCCATCGATTTTGAAAATGCAGAAGGCAACCTAGGGATGGCCAATGCATTGTTGGAACACTTGAGTGACAAATTGCCTATCAGCCGCTTACAAAGAGATTTAACCGATTCAACAGTGTTAAGAAATATAGGAGTACCTATTGCCCATATCCAAATTGCTTTTCAATCATTGGAAAAAGGGTTGTCGAAATTGATTTTGAATGAAGCAGCTATTCATCAAGACCTCGAAAACAACTGGCCAGTTGTAGCGGAAGCCATTCAGACGATTCTTAGAAGAGAAAACTACCCCAACCCATATGAGGCATTGAAAGATTTGACCAGGGGAAAACAAAAAATTGACAAAAAAACCATTCATCAGTTTATCCAATCACTAAAAATAAGTGCCGCACTCAAAAAAGAATTAAAAGCCATTACACCTGCTAATTACACGGGAATCAACCCAAATTATTAGAATGGCATCATGATTGTATCCTTATCACTTTATTGATTCGAAAAATTTACCATTCTGCAAAAAGCACTCAACATATTCAGAAAAGTAATACTGATTCTTGTAGCAGTATTACTCCTCCTGTTTGTAGCCATTCAGACCGATATGGTGCAAAATGCGTTGGTAGAATATGCAACCGGAAAATTAAGTGCTGCATTGGGAACCGAAGTGCGAATAAAAAAAGTAAGCATTTCCTTCTTCAGCAAATTAAGCATGGATGGAACTCTGGTAAGAGATAAGAAGAAAGATACCCTACTCTATGCTGGCAGTCTTAAATTAAATATAACAGACTGGTTCTTTCTGAAAGACAAGGTAGAATTAAAATACATAGGGCTTGAAAATGCAGTAATAAAACTTCAGCGTGTAGACAGCACCTGGAATTACCAGCATATTGCAGATTATTTCAGCAGCCCCACTCCCACCAAGAAAAAGAAAAACAATATCAATCTGAACCTGAAGAAAATTGACCTAAAGAATATCCGATTCTTTCAGAACGATTTATGGGTAGGAACACAAAATACTATTGAACTGGGAGCATTAATCATAGATGCAGAGCGAATAGACTTTAACAGGAATCAATACATCATCAACGAGTGTTTGCTTACACAACCCAATATTATACTTCAAAATCTGGAGGGATTAAGACCGCCGAAATTAAAAAAGAAACCCCCTTACTACGACGGCAAATCCTTTTACTTTAATCCGGGAAATATTGGCATACAGGTAAAGAATATTCAAATAAAAACTGGGCGACTTTTCATTGAAGGAAATACAGAGAAAGCAAGACAGGGATTTGATGAATCACATATTGAATTGTATGCATTAAATGGGAAACTTCAGCAGTTTGAACTGAATAAGGATACCATGAGCGCCAAAGCTGTTCTGAGCGCTAAAGACAGAAGTGGCTTTGAATTAAAAAAACTGGCGGCCAATATTCGGTTTACTCCACAAATAATGGAGTTCAGCAATCTTGATTTGCAAACCAACAAAAGTAGGCTTGGCAATTATTACGCCATGCAGTATCGCGATTTCAACGAAGACTTTGCCCATTTTCTGGGTCAGGTTAAATTAAAAGCCCGTTTCTCCAATGCAAAAATTCATAGTGATGATATAGCTTATTTTGCTCCTGAACTAAAAGGATGGAATAAACAGATTACACTGGGCGGAAATTTTGACGGAACGATTGAAGACTTTACCGTTTCCGGACTAAATGGTAATGTTGGAGCCAATACCAGTATTACAGGCTCCCTCTCAATGAAGGGACTTCCCGATTTTAATACCACTCAGATCAATTTCAGTAATGGGGTACTCAATACCAATGCATATGATTTAGGCATTTTTATACCTGGCATGAAAGAAATTACCAATCCTGATCTTCCTGCATTGGGTGCAATTGTATTTCGCGGAAATTTTAAAGGGACCATTAATAACTTCAATACGGCTGGTGTAATATCAACCAGACTTGGCGGTGCACAAACCAATATCAGCCTAGTATTCCCTGCAAAAGGAGAGCCCAGTTTTGAAGGTTTTTTAAGCACCAAAAAATTCCACCTGGGCAAATTCCTGAAAGTGGATTCGCTGGGAATGATCAATTTCAGTGGAAAAGTTACCGGGTCCAGCTTCAATATAGACAAGCTCAAAACCCAGTTTGATGGAATTGTTCATAGCCTTGAATACAATGGCTATAAGTACAGCAATATCATTGCAAACGGAACCATCCAACGAAAAGCTTTCAATGGTGAACTGGAAATTGAAGACGACAATATTGGATTTACCAGTAACGTAGAAGTAGATTTCAGTAAACAGGAACCGCTTTTTAATATTGTTGGTGACTTGTCAAAAGCAGATTTACAAGCGCTTAAACTAATAAAGGATTCCATAAAAATTGCAGGGTTGCTCGATGTGAATTTTACCGGTAGTAATATTGACCAGTTTATAGGTACTGCCAAATTACTGAATGCGAATATTCAAAATGCCAGCAATAGCATACAGTTCGACTCTTTGAACCTGAGTTCCTATTATAACGATTCTATCAAGACCCTTCATGTAGGCAGTAATGAATTCAATGCCACCATCAATGGAAAGTTCAATATTAAGGAACTGCCTTCTAGTTTTCAGGCATTTCTGCATAACTATTACCCCGCATACATAAAGTCGCCCAAAACAACTCCCATCAATCAACAATTTGATTTTTCCATCAACACGTTCTACATAGAACCTTATTTTAAGATTTTCACCAATAAAATTTCAGGGTTCAATGATGTAAGTATAAAAGGGACGATTGATACCCGGAATATTGCGCTGGGCATCAATGCCTATATCCCCTATGGAAAATTTGATCAGTATGCAGCTACCGGATTTCAACTAGAGGGAACCGGTGATTTTGATTCCTTAGCTGTAATTACGAACATTAAAAATTTTGAAATTGGTGACAGCCTGAGCCTGCCCAATTCTGTTATTGATATAGTTGCCGCCAATGACCATTCAGTAGTATCCATTAATACCAAAGCCAACAATACATTGGATGATGCGGCCCTTCTTGCCGATGTGTATACCCTAGAAGATGGAGTGAGAATTCAATTCAAGCCCTCCACATTTGTTTTGAAGGAAAAGAAATGGAGCATTGAAGACAATGGGGAACTGGTGATTAGAAAAAATCTCTTAAGTGCGAACAATGTTAAAATTTCACAGGGAGAATTCCAAGAAATCAGAATTGTTACAGAAGAAGAAGATGGAGGCAACACGAGTAATTTGATTGTGAAATTGAAAAATATCGTATTAGGCGATATTACTTCCCTTTTCATGAGAAAGGAAACATTAGAGGGAATCGTAAACGGCGAAATTAAAGTATCAGATTACTTTGGCGATTATCAGGCTGCTGCCAGTTTAAAAGCAGCTTCCTTTTATTACGAGCAGGATTCCATAGGTGTAGTAGATATTAAAGCAGCCTATAATAGCAAAACCGGATTACTGCCTTTTGAAGTAATTTCTCCCAATAAAAATTACGACTTAAGTGCAAAGGGGTCATACAATATCAAAGACACCAGTGGCAATTCATTCAATACCAAAATTCATTTGAATGAGACCCAAATTAATGTAATAGAGAACCTGCTTACTGGATTGTTCAGTAATTTGAAAGGTATGGCATCCGGAGATTTGGAAATCAGCGGAGATTTAAATGCGCCTCAATTACTTGGAGCCATCAGTTTAAAAAACGCTGGCTTAATGGTAGATTTTACGCAGGTAGAATATAGCATTGACTCAGCCAATCTTTTATTTGAAGAAGACGGAATTAATTTCGGCAGTTTTACCCTAAGAGACAAGTATGGGTACACGGGTACGGCAAGTGGTAAATTATATGAGAATGGCTTTAAAGACATGGCATTTGATTTTGACGTAAGAACCGACAAATTGCTCATGATAGATACCAAGGCCAAAGACAATGAACAGTTTTACGGCAAAGCAATCGGCAGGGCTAACCTAAGTTTTAAAGGGCCAGAAAACGATTGCAAAATGACCATTGTGGCAGAAGCCAACGACAGTTCTCATATTTATATCCCCAACAAGGAAAGCAAGGAAAGCGGAAGTGCCGACTTCATAGTTTTTAAATCGTATGGAACAGAGCTGGAAACGAGTTCAAAAAAGAGTAATTTCAATTTAACGGTAGACCTGGATGTAACAGCCAATAATAAAGTATTGATTGATGTAATTTTAGATGAAGTTAGCGGGGATATCATTAAAGCCGTTGGCAATGGCCGTCTATTAATTAAAGCAGGCACTGTTGAACCACTTACCATAAAAGGACGATACAATATTGAAAGCGGAAATTATGATTTCAATTTTCAATCCCTATTAAAAAAGCCATTTGAGTTATTACCCAATTCCAATAACTATATAGAATGGAATGGCGATCCTTATAAAGCTACCATGAGCATTGATGCTCAATACACAGCAGAACGTATTTCCTTATCCGACTTAATCGGGAATAATATATTCAGTGGTTCTGTAAGAGGATATAGGGGCGATGTGTATGTAATTGCCGAATTAAGAAATCAGCTGAGTCAACCAGATATTAGCTTCAGGCTTGATTTTCCACAGGGAAGTCCTGTAAAAAATGACAACGAATTTTCTGCCTTCCTGAATAGAATTCAAAGAGATGAAAACGAAATTTTGAAACAGGTTTCCTTCCTGATTGTATTTGGAACCTTTGCCCCTCCGGGTGAATTCAGTAGCAGAAGTGGTGGAGCCAATCCTTACAATATCAGTTCCCTGGGTATCAATACCCTTTCACAGGTATTAACCAACGAAGTAAACAAAGCATTGTCAGGTTTGCTATTTAAAATTACCGGAGACAGAAGCTTACGATTTGACCTGGGCGCTTCTTTGTACAATAGCTCCAGCATTTTCGGGGCCACTACAGGAGGAGTACAAAACAATAGCAATGTACTGGATCGTTCCAGGGTCAATTTTAAATTCGGAAAATCCTTTTTAAACAACAATGTAACCGTAACATTTGGCGGTGACCTAGATTTTAATTTAGGAGCTCGTTCCGGAGTAGGCAATAATTTTCAGTGGTTGCCCGATTTAAATATCGAGATTATTCTTTCAAAAGACAGAAAATTAAGAGCCATCATTTTCAATAAAAACAGCCTTGACATCAGTGGCTCCAATTTTGGAAGAAGGAATAGAACTGGCGCAAGTATTTCTTACAGAAGAGATTTTGAAAAACTCTGGGGCAAGAAAGAAAAAGAAGTTTCTGTTACAGACCCAACCCAAAAGAAATAAAATTCCCTGCTGATTTTCGTTAAGCTAAAAGAAGCAACCTAGATAAAATATTGGCTTAGGGCAAAAGCGGAACAGGTACTTTCTTGCAGTTTCTTAACCGATAAATGTAAAAGTAGCGAACTACGCCCCCTCCTCTTTGTTGTTTTAATTTTTCAGCAGGTTCAATTTTATCAAAATATGCGCCATAAGCCTCTTCAATGTTCAAGGGCAAATTAGAAGGTACAATGGCATAAGCATCCATACCCATTTGCAATCGGGGTCGCTCTTGATTCAACCAGGCAAACTGGTGCAGGTCTTGCAAAGTCCCTACTCCTATTAATGGAACACCAGAAATGCGGGATACATAAAATTCCAGATGCCCTCCAGGGAACCATTTATTGGTTAACAGTAAGGGATTAGACTGTATCTGACCTTCAGCAATATCTTCTTTTACAATACTTGAAAATTGTTCCCCTAAAGAAGCCCAGCCGGAGAGATCGAGCGTAGGACAATATTCCCCATAAGCTTCTTTGGATTTTGAACCAAAATGAACCGGCGAATAGCGAATCAAGACAATGCCTGTTAACAGTGAAACAGCAACAAAACCAATAGCCCATTTAAGAATGCCAGGAAAGAAAACATTTTTTCTTTGATCCAGCCAGGCAGCAACTATAAAATATAGCGGAATATAAGCAGGCCCAGACCAATGCGGCAATGTAGGATTAAACAATGCAATGCCCCAGAAAACCAACAACATAGGAATACTCATACTTAACAACCAAGTTTTAATTCTTTGTTGTCTGAAACGGAACTGTTTCCTGAGAAGGAGAATAACCGACCACCAAACCAATACAAAAACAAATGGATTCTGATAAGCGAATTCCCCTGCAATTTCCTGCAAAAAAGCATCGGTATTAATGCCCGTATGGGTTACTCTACCCGAATGAAAACGATACGTTATAAAATCATTCTGAATGTTCCAGTATAGGATAGGTATTAGAAACAACAGGGTAATACATGCGGATACATACAATCTTGGATTGCTTAACCAGTGGCGCTTCTGCAATAAAATATACAACCCAAATCCAGCCCAGAGAAACAGTCCGTGGACTTTGGCCAAAGTAGCCAGGCCAATTACCACTCCTAGAAAAATCCAAACACTCCAGTTTTTTTCTTCCGATTTGTGAATAACCAAATAGACCATAATATACAATGCCCCAGTCCAGAAGGGCATCTGGGGAGAATCTGGCAAAACAAAAAATCCGGCAATAAAACCCGTGTAAACAGAAGCAGTGTACAATAGTGCCGCAAACCAGCCCATGCGTTCGTTCCCAATCAACTTGCCCGTTTTAAAAATAAACCAGGTAGAAAAAGCTGCTCCAATAAAACTTCCAAGCCTTAAAGACAATTCAGAAGCCCACCAACCATTTAAACTGAAAATACGTATCATCCAGGCAACCATTGGCGGATGATCAAAATAGTTCCAGTCAGGTCTTAACACATAAGTCCAGTAATAAACTTCGTCATTACCCAGCTCAATTGTGGAAGCTAGCAGGAGTTTAATAACAAAACTAATGCCTATTAAATAGAGAACTGGTTTAGTATAGGATTTCATCAGCAGCATTCAGAAGCTGGATAGTGAACAATAAAAGTAAGAAAAATAAAGCGGTTGAAAGCTTATTAAGCCTTTTGCCCCATCAACCATTGAACTGCCAATGCATACCCAGCCAATCCAAGACCAGCAATGGTACCTTTTGCCTTTGCAGAAACATGAGATAATTTTCTGAAATCTTCTCTGGCGTTAATATTACTGATATGTACTTCTACAACCGGAACAGAAATAGCTGCAATGGCATCACCAATGGCAACGCTGGTATGTGTATAGCCCCCGGGATTCAATATAATTCCATCAGCCGTTTCTCGTGCTGCCTGAATGCCATTAATGAGTTCTCCTTCAATATTAGATTGAAAATAAGTAAAGTGAATTCCGGGAAACTGCTCTTTCATTTGCTCAAGGTATTGCTCAAAAGAAAGGCTGCCGTATACCTCCGGTTCTCGCTTTCCCAGCAAATTCAAATTCGGCCCATTGATGATTGCAATATTCATGGAATGAAATTACTGCATCATTTCAACAAAACGATCAAATAAATAACGGCTATCGTGCGGACCAGGCGTACTTTCAGGGTGATATTGTACGCTAAATGCAGGCCGGTCTTTTAATCGGATACCTTCAATGGATTCATCATTCAGATTCACATGGGTTACTTCCACATTCGGATGATTTTTCACCGCAACAGGATCAACTCCAAATCCATGGTTCTGAGTAGTGATTTCACATTGACCGGTAATAATATTTTTTACGGGGTGATTCAGACCTCTGTGTCCATGGTGCATTTTGAAAGTCGGAATATCGTTGGCCAGTGCAAGCAACTGATGGCCTAAACAGATACCAAAGACCGGCTTTTTTTCTGCCAAAACTTCTTTCACTGTTTCAATTGCATAAGGCATGGCGGCCGGATCGCCGGGTCCATTCGAAATAAAATAACCTGTTGGATTAAACTCTTTAAGACGGTCAAATTTTGTTTTAGCAGGATGCACCCTCACATGCGCCCCTCTGCTTACCAGGCACTGAAGGCTATGTTGTTTAACTCCAAAATCCAATACAGATACTTTAATGGGAGAAGCAGGATCTCCCAACTCGTATTCTGCAGTGGTACTCACTTTACTGGCCAGTTCCTGACCATCCATACTGGGCACTTCCTTTAAACGGGCTTTTAATTCTTCTACAGAAAGATCTTCAGAAGAAATAATACAGTTCATTGCACCTTCAGTTCTGATATGTGCCACTAATGCACGTGTATCAATTCCATCAATGGCAACAATATTATTTTGAATCAGATAGGCATTTAAATCCTGATTTGCCTGGTGTCTGCTGTATTGCTCTTCCAGGTTTCTGGCAATCAGGGCATGAATTTTAACGGAACTACTTTCTACATCAGTATCCTTTACTCCGTAGTTTCCAATATGTACCGTATTCATGATAATTACCTGACCGGTATAACTGGGATCGGTAAACACTTCCTGATAACCAGTCATCCCTGTATTAAAACAAATTTCACCTGTAGCGGTTCCAATTTTACCAAAAGAAAGACCATGAAAAACATGTCCATCTGCAAGTACAAGTGTTGCGGGTTTACGGATAAGTGTAGAATGAGGCATATTGAAAATTATGAGTGCAAAAGAAAATCAATTTTATTAAAAAAACGAATGAAGTTGCTAACAGACAGATTAAAAAAAAGGCAAAACCGAAACGATTTTGCCTTTATGTTAATACCACTTCATTTAATTTATTCAGCGGCTTTTTCTTCAGTTGAAGCAGCTTCAGGAGCTACAGTGGTTTCTTCAGCAGCTTCTGCTTTTTTAGGAGCGCGGCTACGACGGGTTTTCTTAGCAGGTTCAGCAGCAGCTGTTGCAGACTTACCATAGATTTCGTTGAAGTCAACCAATTCAATCATTGCTTTTTCAGCATTGTCACCAGGACGAATGCCTAGTTTCAAAATACGGGTGTAACCACCTGGACGAGAAGCAACTTTAGGTCCAACTACAGTGAATAATTCTTTCACAGCAGCTTTGTCCTGTAGTTCAGCAAACACCAAACGGTGATTGTGGCTGATTTGTAAAGCAGAATCGTTCTTTTTAGTCTTGGTAATCAATGGCTCTACATATGCTCTTAAAGCTTTGGCTTTAGCCAAAGTAGTAACAATACGCTTGTGCGTGATTAACTGACTGGCAAGGTTCTGCAACAAGGCCACTCTGTGTGCCTTCTTACGACCGAGGTTGTTGATTTTGTCTCCGTGACGCATGACATTTAATTTTTAGCTCCACACCGGGTCAGGATTTGTGGAGGTTGTTTCGCTTACATGGTAAGTGAAACGTGAATGAATAATTAGTTATCTAAATTGTCTAAACCTAGTTTACCTAGATCCATACCAAAGCTTAAACCTCTTTCGGTTAATACCTGTTCAATTTCAGACAATGATTTCTGACCGAAGTTTCTGAACTTCATCAAATCTTCCTGTTCGTATTGAACCAGTTCGCTTAAGCTGTTAATTTTGGCTGCTTTTAAGCAGTTGAAAGCACGCACGGAAAGGTCTAAATCTTCCAATGGAGTTTTCAATACTTTGCGCAATTGCAATACATGTTCATCAACTACATCTTCTTTCTTATCTTCTTTGTTATCGAAAGTGATGTTTTCATCGGTGATGATCATCAAATGCTGAATCAAAATTCTGGAAGCCTGTTTTACTGCTTCTTCAGGATGAATAGTTCCGTCAGTAGCCACATCCAAAATTAATTTTTCGTAGTCGGTTCTTTGTTCAACACGGTAGTTCTCAATAGCGTACTTAACGTTCTTGATAGGTGTGTGAATAGAATCGATTGCGATATATCCAAATGGCGCATCTTTTACTTTGTTCTCTTCAGCTGGAACATAACCGCGACCTCTTGCAATGGTTAGCTCGATGTCTAATTTAGCGGTAGGATCCATGGTGCAGATTAACAATTCAGGATTCATTACCTGAAAGCTTGGAGTAACTTCTCCAATCATTCCTGCAGTGAATTCGCTGCGACCTTTGATAGATAAGTTGATTTTCTCAGAAGTAAGATCCATATCGGCGTTCTTCTTAAAACGAACCTGCTTTAAATTCAGGATCATTTCAGTAACGTCTTCGGTAATTCCTTTGATAGTAGCAAACTCGTGGTCTACTCCATCAATTTTGATTCCTACGATAGCGTATCCTTCTAAAGAACTTAAAAGTACTCTGCGTAAAGCATTACCAATGGTTAAACCATATCCTGGCTCTAGCGGACGAAACTCAAACTGACCTTCAAAATCAGTTGCTTTCTGTAGAACGATTTTGTCTGGCTTTTGGAAGCTTAATATTGCCATGTTAAAACGTGTTTTATTAATTGTGTGAGTAGATAAATTACTTAGAGTACAATTCAACGATCAATTGCTCCTTAATGTTTTCAGGAACATGCTCGCGCTCTGGCATGGTGATGAACGTACCTTTCATTTCAGATTCGTTCCAATCTAACCAACCAAACTTAGGGTTCTTACCACGGGTTTTGCTGGTAATGCCAGAATTGTGTGCACTCTTAGGACGGTAAGCAATAATATCACCTGGCTTACAAGTGTAAGAAGGTACATTCATGATTTCACCGTTAACAGTAATATGCTTATGGTTAACCAACTGACGAGCTTCTGGACGGCTGGCAGTTAATCCCATACGGAATACTGTATTGTCTAAACGTGCTTCTAATAATTTAATCAGATTCTCACCGGTAACACCTTTTAAACGCTGAGCTTCTTCAAAAGTCTTACGGAACTGGCGCTCCAATACACCATAAGTGTATTTTGCCTTTTGCTTTTCTCTTAACTGTAGGGCATATTCGCCTAAAGTCTTACGCTTACGGGCAGCACCGTGCTGTCCTGGAGGGTTAGAATTTTTGCCTAACCACTTGGCGTTTCCTAAAATAGGTTCGCCGAAGATTCTGGAGATTTTGGTCTTTGGACCTGTGTAACGTGCCATAATTTAAATTTTCATTTCGATTTTTTTAGCATTCGTTGCGTCGATCGGTTAAAAATCGTAAAAAATGAATCGGGCAACCTTTTGATAAATGAAACCTTTTGGCTCAATATTATTTCCACTACCCCGGTTGGGGCTTAGGTATATTAAACTCTTCTTTGTTTTGGAGGACGACATCCGTTGTGAGGCATAGGGGTAACATCTTTAATGGAAGTTACTTCAATACCAGACTGAGAAATAGAACGGATTGCACCTTCGCGACCAGCTCCTGGTCCTTTAACAAAAACATCAACACGCTTTAAACCAGCGTCCAATGCTACTTTAGCAGCATCAGCAGCAGCCATCTGAGCCGCATATGGAGTGTTTTTCTTTGAACCTTTGAAACCCATTTTACCGGCACTGCTCCAGCTGATAACCTGGCCAGTCTTGTTGGTAAAACTGATAATGATGTTGTTGAAAGTAGCAGAGATTCTTACTTCACCTGCAGCATCAACTTTTACTACTCTTTTCTTGGCAGCAGCTTTTGCACTGTTCTGCGCTTTTTGTGGTTTAGCCATTTTTGCTTTTTTAGGTAATCTTCCCCGAAGGGATGGTTAAAAAATATCCGTTGGAACGGAACCCTGCAGTCTCCTTCTTTTCAGAGATCCAACCGACAGGGATTTATGTAAGAAAGCCCGAATGTTCATTCGGGCTGACTAATTATTTCTTAGCTGCTTTTTTCTTACCGGCAACTGTCTTACGTTTACCTTTTCTGGTACGGCTGTTGGTTTTGGTTCTCTGACCACGAACAGGAAGTCCTTTACGATGACGTAAACCTCTGTAACAGGCAATATCCAGCAAACGCTTGATATTCATAGAAACCTCACTTCTAAGTGCACCTTCTACTTTAAATTCGTTATTGATGATGTTACGGATAGCAGTTTGCTCCTCATCATTCCACTGGTTTACTTTCTTATCAAGGTCAATACCTGCTTTTTCAAGGATATACTGAGCTGTTGAACGTCCAATACCAAAAATATAGGTTAGACCAATCTCTCCTCTTTTGTTTTTTGGCAAATCAATACCGGCAATACGAGCCATATTATAATTGTTTTATGCTGTTAATTTGATTAATTGGATTATCCTTGACGCTGCTTAAAGCGAGGATTCTTTTTGTTAATCACAAATAATTTACCCTTGCGCTTCACGATCTTACAATCGGCACTGCGTTTTTTAATGGAAGCTCTTACTTTCATTGTTTGGTTGTTTAACTGTTATTTTCCTGTTACGTTCGTTGTTCTTATTTATACCTGAAAATGATTCTACCTCTGCTCAAATCGTATGGGCTCATTTCCACACCCACTTTGTCCCCCGGTAAAATACGGATGTAGTGCATCCTCATTTTTCCTGAAATAGTGGCCAATATTTCGTGGCCATTTTCTAACTTCACTCTAAACATAGCATTACTTAATGCTTCTAGAATGACTCCGTCCTGTTTAATCAATGGTTGTTTCGACATACTATTTTTGGGGCTGCAAAGATATTATAATACAACCGAATTATAAAAAATAAGGGGAGAAAACTCCTGAAAATGTGGAAAAAAAATCTAAATTTTAAGTTTTCCACCGAAAAAACTCCCATTTAGGGCTCATTTTTCCCTGAATCCTGCCATCTAAGGAGCAGAAAAAAAAATGCGCCAGGAAAATCCTGACGCAAAAGTACAATTTATACAGAATTATAGAATGGTTTACATGGGATCTCTGGTAAGGTGAATCTTAACCATGTCCAAATACTGATTTTGCAATTGATGCACAAAATGAACATTGGGATGATGCCTTCTGTCTTCCCTGTACCACATTTCTATGGACGAGAAATCGCCCGCTTTCGGGGCAACGAGCCGGAATGCTCCTTTTGAATACTTTACAGATCCGTCCTCTCCTTCCTGTTTACTGAAGTTCAGATTCAGCAAGGCATTCTCATCCAATGCTATTGGATGCAAATGATCGGTTGAAAACCAGAATTCCTGTACAGAGGTGAGCAGGCAAACCTGCTTTTCATCTCCGTTTAATCGGGTGACTTCTCCTTCCCACATTTTTCCTTCAAACTCGCCCATCATGTAGTCTCCAATTTTGATGTCGTTGAATTTAATCATATGGCAATTGTTTATGCCATAAGGTAAGGAAATTCGTTGATTATTTCAACAAGCATTTTCCTTTACTCAGCCCAACTCATGGTGTAACCTTCATTTTCAATGCGAATGGCTTCCTCAGTAAGCTGAAGTGGATGAAAAGTGTCTACCATTACAGCCAGCTCTAGGGTCTCTTTTTTCCCGATACTCTTTTCAACAGCTCCCGGATGGGGTCCGTGAGGAATGCCTGCCGGATGCAGGGTAATCATTCCCCTAGTTACGTTTTTACGGCTCATAAAATCTCCATCAACATAATACAATACTTCATCGCTGTCAATATTGCTATGGTTATATGGAGCCGGTATGGCATCCGGATGATAATCGTATAATCTGGGGCAGAAACTGCAAACCACAAAATTATGCGCATCAAAAGTCTGATGCACAGGTGGTGGCTGGTGCACCCTTCCTGTTATGGGTTCAAAATCGTGTATGCTGAAAATATATGGATAGCAGCAACCATCCCATCCTATTACATCAAAGGGATGTGTACCATAATGCAATCCATAAAGCACCCCTTTCTTTTTGGTTTTAATTAAAAAGTCGCCTTTTTCATCAATGGTCTCCAGGTCCTTCGGGCCTCTGATATCACGCTCACAATAGGGAGAATGTTCCAGTAATTGACCATGCCTGCTCAAATAACGCTTTGGATAGCGAAATGGACTAAAACTTTCTACAATAAAAAGACGGTTATTGGAATCATTAAAATGAATCTGATAAATAGTTCCTCTGGGTATCACTATATAATCACCATAAGAGAAGTCTAGTTTCCCGTATTGGGTTTTTACGGTGCCTGTTCCCTCATGTATAAAAATCAATTCATCTGCATCCGCATTTTTATAAAAATAATCAGACATGCTTTGCTGTGGTGCAGCCAGTACAATATGACAATCATTGTTAACCAATACTGCTTTACGGCTTTCTAAATAATCCGACACCGGCTTCACTTGAAAGCCTTCAAAACAACGGTGCTTCAGCATCTTTTCTTCCGCCACTTTCGGAGCCACATCAATCGGGGTATCCGTTTTAATAATCTGGGTTGGAGGATATATATGATACAATAAGGAATAATCGTCGCTGAAACCCTCTGTAGAAAACAATTGTTCGGAATACAATCCACCATCTGGCTTCCTAAACTGTGTATGACGCTTATGGGGGATGGTTCCTAATTGAATATAATGTGGCATACAATTAATTTTAAAGCATATTGTATAAACAATGTTAGCAATAACAGCAGAAAGTTTTCAAATGCTTATGCACCCGGGAAAAGTGGCCTACCAATGATTTCACCTCTAAAAGGCCAGGGTACCCCTGCCAATATCAGCAATGCAGCAATCAAAAAGAAAATAAATGCTTTCTTATATTTAACTTCATCTGCAACTGACTTTTTAGCCATTCCATGTGCAAGGGTTATAAAAACAATGGCACCAATCATGGTAATGGGGTGTTCCATCCAGAAAAAACGATAGAACTTATCTTTCATAAAAGAAGTTCCTTCTGGCAACTGAGTAGTAAAAATTCCATAGCGTCCCATAGCTACTTGGTATAAACCAAGCAATAAAGTAATATGAGAAGCAATCATGGTAAATAACCATACTTTTTTATCGCCAGGCTGAAAGGTTTTTTTAGCAGACCATCCGGCATATGCTTTCACAATAGATACCACTAACAATATCACAATCACCCAACGTAAAAAATTGTGTAAATGAACAAATCCTGTTTGCATAAAATAAGTTTAAGGCAATAATAATAGAATAAAGAAGCAATATACAACAGAAATGGTTTACGCTTTCGCGTAAACCATTCTAACCAAACAAACAAATAAACAAACCTTATTATTGCTTAACCCAGTCGGCAACAAACAAATTGGTATCACGTGTTCCACCATTGTTTCTGTTAGAACCGAATATAATTTTTTTACCGTCTGGACTAATCATGGGAAACGCATCAAATCCCTGATCTCTGCTTATTTTTTGCTTATTGTTTCCATCCAGATCCACTAGATACATATTGAATGGAAATCCTCTTTTGTATTCATGGTTACTGGAAATGATAATGCCTTTGCTATCTGGAGTAAAATTAGGCGCCCAATTGGCCTGTCCCCAACT
>VFQO010000690.1_pt1 | contig 32552 bp, 36 predicted proteins | sample 3512331 | NCBI WGS metagenome assembly VFQO01 (sample SAMN10412371, study PRJNA504923) | tailings metagenome | isolation source: Replicate 3 from Balatoc abandoned mine | place: Philippines: Itogon, Benguet | collected 2017-08-28 | reverse complement strand
GGCGTGCGATGCTGTTGCCGCTTGTCGGAACACCTCTTGCATTTAGTACGTTGTCCAAACGCAGTTCAACACCGCTCATGGACACGGAACTGTTGCCGTTGTCGACGCTCGAGCCACCAATGTGTTCGATCGTGGCAACGATCTCGCCAAAGCCGTGGGTAGTGTGATCAATGGTCATTAGGTCTTCTTAGTAGGGGCAGTTGAAGAAAGGGGGACCGCTTTCACTTCCAACGCTGTCAGTGGAAAGTGATCAATTCTTGTCCTCATACAGGAACTTGTCGTCGCGCTCGTAGACATCCTCTTCCAAGATGCTGCTGTCCGAACGGTTGCCGTCGTAGTCGCGGCTTTTCAGCGCCGCCCACAGGAACAAACCGATGAACACAAGAAAGCCGTAGGGGTTGAGGAGGAAATCGATCACCAGAAATTCCTTTGCATCAGGCGAAAGACCATTCGGGCAGCGGCTCGCCTCGGCTGACTGCCAACATCGAGCGCGAAGCGATCTTCATGAACTTGAGGGTTTCCCACGTCGTTCGGGGCTTGGCCACCTCGCGCAGCCCGAGGTCGTCGACCATGCGCTCCAACTTCGGGTCCAGATGGGCAGCGTATTTCCACTCGGGCACATTCAGATCGGGTTCGACCTGGCGCAAGCGCATCTTGAGAAGATCCCGACCAAAGGCCGTTTCCAGCAGCCAGTGGGGATCAGGGGTGTAGTGCTGGCGGAAGTCAGCGGCGGTCATGTCGAGTTCGGTCACGTGGGGCATTGCAGCTCCTTGCTTTGTGTTTGGTTGAAATCAGGTTCTCACGAAACAACCAGTTGTCAACAGGTCAAAAAAAAGGACCGCACGCGACGGTCCTCGGTCTGCAAGCGATAGTTCCTAGTCGGCCGGCAGCATCGCCCCCAATGCGCCGATTCGCTCCAGGGCAGTCGTCCGCGCTGCCGAAACTGCCTCTGACACAGCCTTGTCGGCGCCATCGTTAGGAACCGAGCGCGGGCGTGGTCCGCCCGGTGTCCGCTTCGAGCGGGTCGGCATTGTCGGACCGGGTGCGTGCTGAACCATCGGCGAGGCCGCGACTGCGCCCCCTCGATACAACTGCGACTCGTACATGTAGCCCAGAACGAGCAGCTGCTGGATACGAGCAGCGCGCATGGAGGTCGGCATCGCAACCAGGTGGTCGTATACCGGGCCTGCCGCCGCCGCCAGGCGAAAGCGTGCGCGAAGTACGTCACGCTCATCGACTTCAACAGCTGCTTCTGCCCGAGAGGTGTCGTTCATGCCAATCTCCTATTCCAACATCAGCGAACTTCCTCACGCACCAGTTCGGCAACGACCTGGAAACCTTTCACGTTGGCGTACAGGTTGTCCGGATCCACATGCAGGATGGGTTTCAGCTGCGGGTAGTTGTCGCAGAGGAAGGCGTAGAAGAGTCCTGCCGCTCCACCTGTAACCAGGATGTAGTCCAGGTTGTCGGTCTTGGTCACCGAGGCCATCATTTTGTTGACAGCCTCGCGCAGCACCACGTCCACGGCTGCGCGGTACTTGACCAGTTGGTACTTAACCCCTTGCACCTCGAAGTAGTCCGATGAGTTGCGCAAGGCAAAGTCAATTCGATTCACGATCTCGAACTGATCTTTCCAATCGGGGTTGATCTGATCGGCCACTGCGTAGCAGCAAGCCAGCATCGACTTGTTGTGGGCGCCCGAACGCGGCCAGTTGGGTTGCATGCGATGTGAGACGAACCAGTCGAGCGTACCCCCACCGGCGTCAACCACCATCGTCCATCCCTCCAGAGCCTTCTCACTTGTGCCAATTCCATGGTGATAGAGGGCACCAAGCGGCTGGACGATGACGGAAACGTGTTTGACCTGAACCAGAAGCTTCGCTTCGCCGTCACCCAAAGCCCCCAGAACATGTTCGCCGGTTGCGCGAGCCGCAAGAGCTTTGTGATGTTGGCGCCAGGTCGACAGCGGCAGGCCGAGCACAAGCGTTTCGATCACCATCGATTGCTTCGCCCCAACGTCCTTGGCGATGTAGTGCAGGGCGCCACACAGCAAGGCCATATATTCATCCGACTCACAGTAGTTACTAGGAACTGTCCGTGGCTCAGATCCACTGGAATGGAACGCTACGCCCTTGCCAGCGAAGTAACGCGTGCCTCCCAAGGTGACCACCGCACCATCGGCGGCCTGCGAACCCTCGCGAATCTGGAAGCCATCGTTTGACAGCACGGGCGCAAGGGCAGGGAAGACGCCGGTGCGGATCACGACCTGGCCACCGACTTGCGCACGCCCAGCGCTGTATTTGACGTTGGCATAGCCGACGTCAACCGCACAAGACGAGACGACGGTGGGATTCATATCACGATGCATTGGGACTCTCCGAAGTTGACATACACGACAGGTGCACGCGGCGATTGTCCGAATCGAGGCGTGATCTGTCGCGCGACCTGGCCCACCACTGCCTTAGTGGGCCAAAGTGGGCCAAGGTGGGCCACGGGCGGCCCAATCTGGCCCACTACGGCGATTGCGGTGGTGGTCGATGAACGTCAGATGGGCCAAAGTGGGCCGGCAGTGGCCCAATCTGGCCCAGCACGGCGACTGCGGTGGTGGTCGATGAACGTCAGATGGGCCAAAGTGGGCCGGCAGTGGCCCAGTTTGGCCCATCACGGCGAATGCGGTGGTGGTCGATGAAGGTGAAATGGGCCAAAGGGGGCCACCAGCGGCCCAGTACGCCCCAACAAGGCATGCGCGGGGGCTGCGAGGCTAGTGTCTGAGCCCAAGTGGGCCTCGCGAGGCTCAATCGTGCCCACGCACACCGGCAGTTCGCGTGGCTGATTGGTGGTGATCCTGCTCGCAGCAAACAGGCGGGAGGGGCTTGGATGGCAGATCCCCCTCAAGCGCGACCATCACCAAGAGACGGCTCATCAGCAAACCGCAAAGCGATTTGTCCACACCTACCCTCTACGGGGCTTTGGAAGGAAATAGCGGAGACGGAGTGAGGACAAGGCCCAGGATTGGCGCGGCCTGCCAGTCGATAGCGGAGGCATTGTCGGCAGTAGGATCGATTTGTCCGTTCGGTGGATAACTGCGTCGGTGCGCTGCCATGTTCACAGGAGGGCCAGGTCGCTGGCACACATGCCCAAGCGTGGATAGAGTACGCGTCACTGCATCCACGTGATGTATCGAAAGCCGAGCGCTTTCAGAAAACGGCTCCCATGCAGGAGCGACTGCCTCGCCCTCCAAGTTGAGAGTCGCAGTGCAAGGACCACAAGGTCCAGAACCGGGTCAGCAGACCCAGCTGCCTTGTCCCTAGATGCGGACAGGAAGTGGCGGCCCCGCATGGGGTTCAGCCCGCTAGTAATCCACCCGGTCCAAAGAATGGACCCGCCATCACGTGCTGTTCTCTACAGAAGCACCTGAGCCGGCGCCCTTCGGGGAATCAAGCAATCGCTTCACGTTCCGACGCACGCATCCACCGAGAGTGGCAAGTCAACCCGCCTGGCACAGCTGGGAGCCCATGTGGCCTACAAAGGGGGAGACGGGAAAACATGCGTGCGGACCGGGTCAGTCGCAACGTCCGACTGACAAGTGAAGAAACGGGGCCCGCGAATAGCGGGTCGAGGCTGGCCACCGGAAACGGCCCTGACTTCCGAAGTCAGTCACCCCCCCTGAGCTGCCTCACAGGCTCAGGGTGCCCCTTGCAAGAGGGTTGCCCAACGGAGTCGCTTCCCGTGACGGCAGGATGGATTACTAACGTCCTCAGCGAAAAACCAAGACGAGTGATGAAAGCCCGCCAGGGGGTGCAAGACCTGGAAGCTGTTCTGTAGAGGAGCGTCACGATGGGGTGCGCGTTGTTCTTTTGCGTTTGCGAGGCGGGGCCAGTGGCCGGCGGCGTCGGCAATAGCAAGAGAAGAGCGCGCATCTGGCGCGCGATCGCCTGATAGGCGGATCTGCAACTGGCCCTGCAGGGGATTCGGCGTTGGCCGGGAAAGGAAGGTGAAGGATGGATCGAGATCAACACATGTCAGAAGACGACTTCGAGTTACCGGATCCACGAGAGGTGAATCGCCAGATCAGCGCGGAGCTGCGGCGCGAGAAGCTGAAGGAGCGGGTAGTACGGCGCAACACTGGAGTGCTGGCCAAGTCCGTACGGCAGGCGCAGCAACGCCACGCGAACGACATCATCAAGCAGGTGGTGTACGTGATGACGAACGAAGATCTGCCGGTGAGCACGGGTCGCAAGCGCAGGATGTCGGAAGGGACGCAAACGAGCGCGAAGGAGGGAATCTTGCGTGCGGTGCGCGAGTTGAAGCAGGAGCGGATGGTGATTCGCAACCTGGACGAGCTCGGACGCAAGCACGTTCTGGCTTTGATCAAGCGATGGATGGCCGATGGCCAGTCGTACCAGAACATCCAGAACAAAGTGAGCATCTTGCGCACGTTCACGACCATGATGGGCAAGCCCAGCATGATTCCCCGCAATGAGGAGTACTTCGCCTGGCTGGAGCGCGAGGGGGTGGATTTGCTGGAGCGACGCAAGAGCAAGGTTGCGCTGGAACCGAAGACCTGGATTGCAAAGAACGTGGACCCGATGGAAGTAATCGGGAAGATGCGGGAGGAGTACCCGGTTGTCTCACTGTGTCTTGAGGCGATGCTGGCGTTCGGGTTGCGGGCGCGGGAGGCGACCCATCTGGAGCCGATTGGGGGAGACCTTGGCGACTCGCTGCACATCCGGGAGGGAAGTCGTGGTGGTGCAAAGGGGGGGAAGTCACGGACAGTGCCGCTGTCGGAGGACGTCGCGCTTCGGACCTGGCAGCGGGACGTGTTGGAGCGAGCGAAGGTGCTTGCGCGCAAGCATCGACAGCTGAAGCTGGCTGTTCCTGGCAAGGACTACGAAAAGATGCTCCGCCACTTCTACTACGTGTGCGAAAAGTACGGGGTGACTAGGGCGGGCCTGGGCGTGCTGCCACACGGTCTGCGCCACATGTATGCGGGCCGGCGCCACCTGGAGTTGACCGGTCTGCCGGCGCCTGTGGAGGGCACGGTTCCGATGGCGATCTACCGGGCAAACGCTGATCTTGTGCGTGAAGGAGCGCAGCGGCTGAGTCTGGAAATGGGCCACGTGCGCCCGACGATCACGGGGGCGTACAACGGAAGTGTCTATACGCAGTCCAGGGAAGAGATTGCCCGGGCCAAGGCTTGGGTGGAGCGAGTTGAGGGATGTGCTGGCCTGGCAGCGGTGCTGAAACTGTGCGGGGTGCGCACGGTGTACCTGGGCGGCAAGGCGGCGCAGGGGGTGAGGCTCGTGAGCGGTGACAACGTGCGGTTGCTCGTTGAGCGCGAAGGGGTGAGCCCCCGGGCGAGCAGCATGGAACTGCTGCAGCAGGCGGCGGCTGCGGTCCTGCGCCCGGGAGATGGGCTTGGGGTGGAGGTGCTGGACGTTTCGCAATGCGAGGATGACCGGGACAGCTACCTGGAACTGAACGTGCGCGGGTGATGGCTGTGCAGGAGACGCCGAACTTGGAACGCGACTCGCGCACTGGCGCCCGGGATGAGCGGTCGTTCGAAAGGCAGCTTGACGTGATGCAGGCGCAGATTGCGAAACTGCTTCTGGAAGGGCTGGGGAGGCCGACACCGCGGGCGGCTGGAGCCGCTGAGGTGGCGCGATCGCGGTAGGGCTTGGGCGGCCGGGGCGGATAGGCGAAGAAGGGGGGACTGCGAAAGCGGCCCCCCTTTCTCGTTTGGGCGAACGCGTTTTGAGATAGCGCGGGCTGAGCGACTCGCTGGATGCAGAAACGACACCTGAGCGGCAATGGCAGAGGGTACGGGCGGGCGTGCGGTCCTTCGATTGCTCGGGCGGCGCGCCGGCGCAGTGGACAAACGCGCCTCTGGGTGTAGCTTGGAGCGCAGGTAACGACAGAACGCACATCAACCCACACGCACCCCCTCCCATGACCAATCCCCACCTCACCCCGGCCGTCTTCCATCTCGACGGCAGCGACGCCTGCTACTACGGGCTGCACGACAGCAAGCAGACGCATTCGATGGGTCTTTGCCCCGTCTTTGCACGCGAGGAGGTCGCGCGCATGAACGAAGAGCAGGGCGACACGTGGGACGCGCTCAGGGAAGCCGGCATTGCGAGCGATGGGCCGCTGATCGGCTTCGCGGATCTGGGTTGGACGTGGAGCATCGTGCCCATGGGCGCGGGCCGTGAGTTCTTGCTGCAGCCCTTGCTCGATCGGGAGCAAGCCGAGCAGTTCATCTTGCGCCTTGAGCGCGCGGGGCTGAGTTTTCACTTCGACGACCCGGCTGAGGAGATCGAGGGTCCGGGCGGCGAGCGTGTGTTCACCGATGCCGAAGCGGCTGCGGTGCGCGTGCGCGTGAACGAGCTGTTCGCGCTGATGGGTGACCCTCACGGCATGGCCATCGCGGCGGTGCAGGCCGGGGAGGGCGCTGCCGTCTACCGGCTGGAGCCTCTGACACCGGACGGTGCTGATGTGGACCACGACAAGGGCGTGGAATACCACACGCGTGAATCACTGTGTGAGGCCTATCCCGAGGCGAAGAACGGGCCCGAGCTCGACTTCTCGGTCGGGGAGACGGTGGGCAACTACCGCGCTGAGGCGATCGGGCTGTTTCATCTGACCCGAATCGCGTGAGGTAGCGCCGCCCTGCCATCGTCCGACGAGGGCAGGCAGCTACAGCGCCGGGCCGCCCCAGCTGGATTCGCCCAATCGACGAACGCGCCCCAGCGCTTCCAAGGTCTCCAAGATGGTTGGCAGGCGCTCACGCCAGCGCCCGCGCGCGGTGAAGTGGCCCGCGATGTCCTCGAGCTCCATGGGGCGTGAGCCTGCCCCAAGGACGTCGGCAACTGCCTTGATCTGCTCGGGGATGCCCGATGGCCAAGCCCGCCGGCTCACGACGGGTACGGCCGCCGTGGGCGAGGCGGAGCCTTCTTCTTCCTCTTGCTCGGGTGCCACGCCGGACAGCGACGCCTGTGCGCCGCCTTGGGCGAGTTGCTGCAGGTCCGGGCGCAACCACCGCACTTGCCCGGCAGCCTCCTCGCTCGCGCGGCGCTGGTTGAGGTCCACCAGACGCGAAAGCAACTCGTCAGCGTCGGCGGGCAGCGTGAGGTCTGACCAACCGTAGGCGGCCAGGACTGCCGCGTCCAGGTCATCGTGCAGGGAGCGCAAAACGGACAGCAGCCCCTTGGAGTTGATGCTTTGCTCCTTGCTCGTGAGGGCCTCGCCGGCGCGCAGCTTGTCCAGCACGTTGTACATGCTGGTCATCGTGAGGTCGGGATGGGCTGCCTGTTGTGTCTTGCGGTGGGAATCGATCTGCTCGGCAAGGCTGCGGATGCGTCCGGCCAGTTCGGGCGTGAGTCCACTGTCGAGATCGGGAAAAGCGAAGGTCTCAAAGCAGGTGGACTTGCTGTAGACGGGGTCGTTGCCCACGCCAAGGCGCCCGCCGGCGCTCAGCGCCCAGAGACCGTGCACGGCACTGGAGAGCACCCCCAGGTGCAGCGCGTCGGCGCTGGCCACCGCGATGAGCTTGTCATCGGGCAGGATTGAAGCATCCAGCCACTGGAAAAGCCGGTGCTTGGCGACCTGGCCGGTGACGATGTAGCGGGGCAAGCCATTCAAGGCGCGGCGCATAACTACGCGAGCCTCGGCGAAGATCCACCACAACTCGCGCACGCGCTGGCGGTTGTTTTCGTCCCGCTCGGGCTTGACCCGCTCAAGCAGCCACTGATAGACGGCGGGGAAGCGCTGGCGCACCTCCTCGGATTGCAGGCCAAACAGATCGATGACCATCACGCCCCGAGGCGTACCGGTGAGGTCACGCCCGTTGCGGTAGGGGCGGATGTGCTTCTCCAGTCCGCTGACTGTGCCCAGGCCGAGCGCGCGCGCCTCCTCGGGCGAGACGATAAAGCCAGCACCGTGTGGGATCACCCCCCGGTTGGACACCCCGGCGTTGGCCTGCAACTGCCTGGCTGAAGCCACATTGGCGCCCACCTTCAGGTCCGCATGGATGACGCCTTGACGGGTGGCCACCTCAACCGCCACCTCGCCACCGTCAGCCTCAGCCTCCCGGGTGACGCTCTGCAGGCGGCCTTCGACCTGGCCGCACGCTCCGACCGACATCGAGATGCGCACCGCCGCGCCGTCCGCGCTGTCCACCCAGGGGTGGTCGGGGATCGCGAACACCAGACTCAGCGGGGGTGTCGCGTTCTGATGTGCCTCGATCACCCGGCGATTGAAAATCATGGTCAGGCTGTTGGTGGTGATCAGCCCGAAGCGCTGCGCCTGCCCGTGGCGAACCGTCTGCGCTGCCTTGTGCCACCAGTACATGACGAAGTCAGCGCTCTCGGGCACCTCCGGCCAGGCGTCGCGCAAGGCGTCGCAGTAGCCATGTCCCAGCGCCAGGCGCATGCGCTTGTTGCCGATGAAGGGTGGGTTGCCAACGATGAAGTCGGCCTGAGGCCACGAGGCCTTGCTCGGCTTGAGATACCGCAGCTGAACCACCCGGGCCGACTCATCCGGCACCGGCTGGCCAGTGGCCGGGTGCGGCTTGAACGTCACGCCATCCCAGTGGGTGAGGGGCTGTCCGCTGGCGTCGGTGTCGGGCTCACAGCGCTCGTAGGCGAGCACCGCGTCCCGATGCTCGATGTTGCCGTAGTCATGCACAACCGGCTCCGCAACGCTGGCCAGACCACGCGTGCGCACCTGCCACTGCAGCCAGCCGATCCACAGAACCAGTTCGGAGAGTGCCGCCGCGCGCTCATTGAGCTCGATGCCACGCAGCTGCTCCAGCGTCACCGTCTCCCCGCTCAGCCCCAGTCGGGCCTGCGACTCGCCCAAGGCCTCCAGCTGGATGAGCACCTCCCCCTCCAGGCGCTTCAAATGCTCCAGCGTCACATACAGGAAGTTGCCACTGCCGCAGGCCGGGTCAAGCACGCGCACCGTGCAAAGGTGGTGGTGAAAGCTGCGGATCACCTCGCGCGCCTCGCGCAGCTTGTCGTCGCGCTTCTTGCCCTCGAGTTCGCCCGCCTCCTTGGCCAGCAAGAGCGCCGCGGCCTGGACATCCGACCACTGCTGCCTCAGAGGCTCGATCACGGCAGGTAGCACCAAACGTTCAACGTAAGAGCGCGGCGTGTAGTGCGCCCCCAGTGCGTGGCGCTCACCCGGATTGAGCGCGCGCTCAAGCAAGGTACCGAAAATGGAGGGCTCCACCTCGCGCCAACTCGCACTCGCGGCAGACAGCAGCCCGGCGATCTGGGCCTTGTTCAACCGCAGCGCGTAGCCATCGGCGCGCGGCTGCTTGAACAGCTTGCCGTTGAAGTGCAGGACCTTGGTGGCCAGCGCAGCTGAAAACCCGCCCCGGTCCATGTCAGCCCAGAGCGCGCCCATCATCTGTTGCAGCGTGGCGGGATCGTCCCCGAAGCGCTTGAGCAGCGAGACGAACGCGCCATCCCCGTTGGGATCGGCCGGCAGCAAACCTACGTCCTCCGCGAACATGGAGAACAGGCAGCGCGTGAGGAAAGAGGCCACCAGCTGCGGCGCGTGCCCATCGGCCTCCAGACTGCGCGCAACCTCTGCCAGGTCAGCCGCCACCTGACGGGTCAGGCGCGCGTTCGCCCGGGCCGGGTCGAGCGACAACGGATCCGTCCAGATGGCGTGCAAGCGATCCAGCACGCCGGGGCTGGCCAGGCTGGTCAATGCGATGCGGTGGCTTCTCGGATCGGGGAACGGCGTGTAGGTGCCGCCACTGCGGCTGAACTCCGAATAGACCTCGATCACGTGGCCCACGTCCACCACCAGCACGAAGGGGGGACGCCCCTCGGCGGCGGGCAACGCGCGCGCGTAACCCTCGGCCTGGGCGCGCGCTCGCATGAGCGCGTCATCAAACCCCCTGGTGTGAGCGCCTGCCTTGACCTTCTTGGCCTCCAGCACGAAGTGCCCGCGGCGGTAGCAGTCGATGCGCCCCGGGCTGGTGCTGCCATCACCGTGCTGAAACGTGATCGGGCGCTCGAACATGTAGTCCTGCTCAGCCGTGGGGTGAGGGCGCTCGACACCCAGCAGTGCGCACAACTCGATCACGAAGCTCTGCGCCGCGGCAAGCTCACTCGCCTGAACACCCTCCCAGCGCTGGATGAATGCGGCGATTTCGTCTGGTGTTGCCATGTGTGTGAGGACACCCACGCGGGCTGCGACGGGTTGGAATGGGTAACGACAAATGAGCCCGCAGCATCGTAGCCGAGGCCGAAGGGGACAAAGCGGGCAGCGCGCACGACAACCAAAGTACGCAGCGCCAGGCGCGTGTCCGCGCCAACAGGCGCGTAGGCCCTCAAAGAGCCGGCGCGCGAGCGCAATGAGCGCTCCTATCCTCGCAGCACCCGAAGCTGCAGCAGCAGAGCACAGAGCGCCACGGCCCGCACCGGGCGTGCATGCACGGCGTACGCACAACGTACACACCACGCTCGACCATGACCAAAGACGACCCCGCAGACCTCGCCCACCTGCACGACTCGGATGGGCAGACGCCAAGCAGTCTCGCCTCGCTGGCACCCGTGCTCAGCGAGTACACGCGCAGCGAATACGCCCAACTCCAGAGCAACGTGCACAAGGCCAGCGGCGTTCGCCGCAGCGTCATGTTCACCTCCCTCATGCGCGCGTGCCTTCGCGAGCCGCGCTCCCAGTACGGCGACCAGCCAGCCCCCCAGCACCACGCCCTGCATGAGGCTCACCGGATCTACGGCGATCTGGCCTGCGCTCTGGTGCGGCTTCACCTGCGGACACACACTCGCGCGCGCGAAGGGGCACAGGCCCTGCGCGATGCGCAGAGTCCCTCCGCTCAGGCCAGCGCCCCGATCCTGTTGGGCGTGCTCATCTCACCCTACTGGCAAGGCGACTACAGCGTACGCGAACTCGATCTGCGCGCGCTCCTGAGCCACGCTGGCGACAACCCAAGGGTTGAGCGCACACCTCTGGCCTGGGCCCTGGGTTGCGAACTCATCTTGCAACGCCAGTTGCCCACGATCAGGAAGAAGGGCTATCGCGACACCCACCTCGCGTTCTCGCTCTCACAGACCAGCGGCCAGCAGGCGCTCACCGTGGTGCTGTCCATGGATGACCAGGGCCACAGCCTGTGCAGCGTGATCGAGGGCGACGGCCGACAGCGATTCATGCTGGGCTCGCTCAGCGCAGCCGAGGTCGCATTGCAGTGTGCGGTATTGCACACCATGGGGTTGCCACCCATCATCAATCGGGACCTTCGCGCACAAGCGATGCGCGCCATTCAGATCGAGCAACGACAACTGGAGCATACCCAGCAGCAAGTGCAGGGCCAGCAAAGCCCCCTGCTGCCGATGCTCCTGGCCGAGTACAGCGCCCACACGTTGGCGCGCACCCACACCGATGCGCAGGTGTTTCGCGCCATGGAGGCGCTGCAGGAAGCGCAGATGAGCGCTTTCGCCCAGGTCCTGACCACCGAGCGCGACAGCGTCATGCAGCCCCCGGCCAATGAGTCGGCCACCGATCCGGGCCTGCGCCACTGGGTACTGCGCCAACTCGACCAGGGGCGCGTGGATTCGCCCCGCTGGCGTCACAGCTCGTTCCCGCAATTGAGCCAGTCCGCCCGATTGAGCGCTGCAGCGCACTAGGGGCAGGTCAGGCCGCGAAGCGTCTCTTGGCGCAGCCGCCCCTGTCGGCGCCGCGGTGCGCAACGGTGGGCCAGGTCGCTGGCGCAAAACACCCCGCCGCCCGCAGACTCACACGCAACAAATCAAGCAGCGCACGCGCTTCACATCAACAACCCAGAAACGGCGCTCCTCGCCACACCGCAAATTTTGAGCCTCTCGTCGATCCCCCCCGCCGCACAACGCGGCTCCATGCCCGCCGCCCGCGAGTGTTTTCAGCTACATCGCTACCTTCTGCTCGCACTCATGTCCAGCGAGAGAGCGCGAGCCGGCGCGGCCAAGGCTCATCCGAGCGGCAGCGCCATTCTCCTGCGCCTGGTCTACCCCGTGGCTCACCCCCTGCTGGCTGGCCAGGCGAGGACCGCTCTGCGCTGTGCGCGCGCCATTGACCCAATGGCCATCTTGGCGGCGCCGCACCCGCTGCATCGCCAGCTCCTCGCGTGGGCACCGCGCCCGAGCATCGATGAGCAGCTTGAGCAACACGAGAAGGCGCAGATCCACTCCGCGCGGGCAGCCATTGACCACGCCAGCGTCGTGCATCTGGCCTTCGCGCCGGGCACACCCAACGCGCCCATGTACGTGATGAGCGCAAGCGCTCGCGAAGCGACAGGCGACATCGGTACCGAGCGCCCCAGTGCCGGCGTGAGCATTCATCGCTACCAGCACTCCACCTGGAGCGGCTGCCAACTGCATGGCGGTCTTCATGCCGAAATGCTCGACGCACTGCGGCGCTCCCACGTCCATGCAGTCAGCGCCCCGAGCGGGCAGGGCGCTCACCTGCTCAGCGATGAGGACCTGAGCGACCTGCACGATTCGCTGCGCGTGCGCGCACTCGCCCAGCGCGCCAAGGCCATCACCACAGGCGAAATCAGCTCGGAACAACCCTTCGTTCCCTGCCTGAATCTGCAGGCGCTGAACACCATCACCGCCTGCCACCAAGACGTCGAGGCCCTGCCCAGCGCGCGCAGCACCGCCGAGATCGAATCGACCTTCGACAGCCTGCTCGTGCGTGTGGCATTGCGAGAGAGCGAGCGCCAAGGTCTCGAAAGTGGCTTTGGCGCCCTCCCCAGTGACCAGGAGACGCCTGCGACTGCAGGCCAGGCGCACATGGCGCCCATCGAAGGCGAGCGGCCCGGCGCCAATCGAATCGTTCACGTCCAGCCTTGACGGCACGGGTTTGCCTTGTAGCTTCAGGACAGACCCGTTTCAAAAGCGGTAACCCTCGACACTCAGGAAAGCCCATGAGCATTCACCTCCATCTGCCCGCGCCAGACGGCGTTCTTGAGTTTGTCGATGAGGACGGCAAGACCAGTGCGCCGGCCTGGACAGAGGTCTCAATCCGGGCCGCATTCGCCCGAGCGACCCAGCCCACAGAGGCCACGCATGCTCAAGGGAAGTCCCCCGATGAGCGCATCCGGGTTGCCTGCATCCGACTAGGCACCACCACCCTTTACGCCGAAGCCAAGACGTTGCTCGCCCTGGGCATCGGTGAGGATGGCGATGACGAGGTCTACACGCTCACGTTCAAGACCATCTCGCGCGCCGAGTTCGATGCCCTGGGGGAATTCGATGGCTTCTGACACGACACGGCCGCAGGTGGTCACGCCCTCCATGTTCGCCAAGATCCGCGCGATGCTTGGTCAGCAAGCCGAGGATGACATTGCCTGGGCCGAAACCCTGGGCGCGCCGCCCAGCGCCGAGCAGTTCGCACGCGAGGCCATCTTCGTGATCTGCAACAGCGGGATGCGCGCCACGGTGGCACAAGGGATCTTCGAGCGCTGCATGCACGCGCTGCGCGGCGCCACCCCTGTGATCGAGGTCTTCGGCCACGTTGGCAAGGCAGCAGCCATCGAACACATCTGGGCGAACCAAGAGGCATTGCTAAGCGGCTACCTCGAGGCCGCGGACAAGCTGGAGTTCTGCGCCTCGCTGCCCTGGATCGGTGACATCACCAAGTACCACCTGGCCAAGAACCTCGGCGCCGATGTCGCCAAACCCGATGTTCACCTGCAGCGACTGGCCGACCTTCAGGGCGTGAGTGCCCAGGCACTGTGCGAGGGGATCGCGCGCGAGGTCGGCCTGCGCGTGGCCACCGTGGACACCGTCCTCTGGCGGGCCTGCTCCATGGGCGTTCTCAACTCCCACACCGCCGAACTCGCCGCATGAGTGAGGAGGCGAAGCCCCTTCCAGAGGCTGCTGAGAGCCTCGCCCCCGAAACGCACATTGCGCTATCCATCCGGCAGCCCTGGGCTTGGCTCATCGTGCGCCCCGATCTCTTCGGCAGCGAGCGCGCCGCCGCGGTGCACGCCGGCGTGCTCAAGGACATCGAAAACCGAAGCTGGACCACCCGCGTTCGCGGTCGATTTCTCATCCATGCTGCACAAAGCCTGACGCGCGCCCAGTACAACGCGACCGCGCAGGCCTTGCGCGAGGCCATGGGTGAGGCCGGTAATCCCGGGATCGAGCTGCCGCCCCTGCAGGAGTTGCAGCGCGGTGGCATCGTTGGACACGCCACGCTTGTGCAGTGCGTGCCGCCCAGCGAGCGCCAGTCCCGCTGGCACATGCAGGGCTGTCACGGGTTCAAGCTGCAAGACGCCCAGCCGCTGCCGTTTCGCCCCCTGAAGGGTCGCCTGGGCTTCTTCAAGGTGCCCACCGCTTCTCAGGTGCCCGCATGAGCGTCTACGTCGACGACATGCGCGCCAAATTCGGTCGCCTGATCATGTGCCACATGCTGGCTGACACCGATGCCGAGTTGCACGCGATGGCCGATCGCATCGGCGTTGCGCGCCGCTGGTGGCAAAGCCCTGAGAAGACCAGCGGTAGCCATTACGACATAGCCCTGAGCAAGCGAGCCTTGGCAGTGCAGGCCGGTGCAATCGAGATCACCTGGCGACAAGCCAGCGCCATGAACGCGCGCCGGCGCGTCTGCGGCAATCTGGGCCCACCCGAGAGCGCCCTGGACTGGCTGCTGGAACACCGGGACGCACAACGCAGAGCGAAGGCGTCGCAGGCGAGCCAGGTCGACCCACCCGAACCGAGCGCCAGCAAGCCCTTGACGAACTCGCTTGTCCCTGTAGCTTGAAATCCACCACGCAATCCAATCGCAATCACATGAAACGCACCACCAACGCCAAAGTTCTCCTCGTCGCAGCGGCTGCCTGCCTGTGCGCCAGCGCCGCAATGGCCACCTCGCCCAAGCCGACCAAGTGCAAGGACGGCGAAATCGGCGGCATCGTCAAGCAAGTCAAGACCGTGGGCAACAAGACTGTCATGAGCTTCGTCGGCAGCGCCATGAAGATCACGATCCCCAGCGAGCGCCCCGAGGCCAAGTCGCTGGCCAAGGTCAAGCCCGGTACGCTGCACTGCGAGATCGACGACACAGATCTCTGATCGCGTTTGGCGCCGACCGCGCACGCTTCCCCGATGCACCTTCCCCCTCTGAGCGTTGGCCACACGCCCGCCGACCTTCGTCGCGTGAGCCTGGAGCAAGCGCGCAAATCAACGCCAGCGGTCATGGTGCGCGACCAGACGGGCGAACACGCCCTTCAGACGCACCTGATTCCTGCCGATACCGACGGCAAGGATGGCTTCGCACTGTGCGGCGCCCGCCCTCTGGGGGTCTTCACCAGCTGGCAGCGCACCGGGCAGGCCGCACTTGCATGCAAACGCTGCGAGGCCATCCGCGCGGCCGTCATCCTCCATTCGAACGAATCCCTCACACAATGAGCGCGAAGACACACACCATCAAGACGAAGAACGGATCCGCCATTGAGCTCAGCGTGCTCGAAGGCACGGTGATCTCGGCTGGCTCCCATACCAAATGGACCACACACCATGAAAGCGCGACCGTGGTCGGCAAAACGGTCGTGCCGGGCCAGGTCTACAACGTGGCGCACAACGTGCAAGACATCTGGCTCAACCTACCCGATGGCAAGGAACAGAAGATGCCGTTCGCATCGGCATTGGTGGATTCGCGAGAAGGGCATGGTCTTGTCCTGCTGCATGCCCGCGACAGACATGGGAAGTCGCGCTGCATTGCAGGCTGGAACCGAACCACCGGCGAAATTCGCAAGAGCGCGGACGCAGCTGAATACCTCTACTACGGCGTCGACGCCAAGCGACCCAAGTCCTGGTTCGGGTTCTGGGCGATGTTCGCCATCGGGATGTTCCTGACGCTGCTCTACACCTCTAGCTCGAGGTCAAGCGTCGTCGCGCTCGAATGGATCAGCGGCGGGCTTCTGTCGCTGCTTGGATCGTCTGTTCTTTCCGCCCTCTACACCTCCTTCGTCATGAAGGAGCAGGGCGCCAGCGCGGCCGCCGAAGCGATGGCGCTCCTGCAAAGGCTCAAGTCCACGGAAGAGGCAGCACCGGCCTGAGCGTGGTGCGCCCGGCCAGGGAGTAACGTGGCGACTGTCGCGGCGAGCGCCGAAGCAAACCGTTTCCCGACGCGGGCGACACGCGGACCGAACCACCTCGTTGTATAGCGAACACCGACACGGAGAGAAAAAGATGACCAAGGGGCTTCTGGCCGGCGATAACATCGCCATGGGAATGGAGCAGGCGTTTGCCGGGATTCGCGCTGAGGCGGAGGCGAAAGCAGAGCTTGCACGCACCCAGAAACTGGAGAATCGCGCCAAACAGGCTGAGGGCAACAACGCGGCGAATCTGGCCGAGAAACATGCCCTTCGGGAAGCACTTCGCCAGTTGGATCCCAAACATCCACTTCTGACGAACATTGCGTTGCAAGAAAAGATCAAAGAGGCGGGCCGCCGCGCCCTGGCAATGACCAACGACTACGACTCGGCACGAGAGGCCGGGACCACATTCAAATACTGATCGACTCATATGTGCGCACCGCCACGGCCCAACGTGGCGACTGTGGCGGCGAGCGACGAAGCAAATCGTTTCCCGACGCGAGCGACACGCGGACCGAACCACCTCGCTGCGCAGCGAACACCGACACGGAGAGATTCAGATGAGCAAGGGGCTACTGGCCGGCGACAACATCGCCATGGGAATGGAGCAGGCGTTTGCCGGGATTCGCGCTGAGGCGGAGGCGAAACACGAGCTGGAAAGGACCAGAAGGCTCGTCACCGAGATCAAGAGAGCCGAGGACGACATCGCCGCGAACCTGGCTGAAAAACAAGCGCTTCGCGAGGCGCTGCGAAGCCTCGATCCCAAGCATCCGCTCCTGACGAACATCGCGTTGCAGGAAAAGATCAAAGAAGCAGGTCGTCGCGCACTAGCAATGACCAACAACTTCGACTCAGCGCGCGATGCCGGTGGATCGTTCAAGCTATGAGCCCGAGGATCTGACAGCATAAAGGGGCCAACGGCCCCTTTCTTCTTTTCTCAATCAGGAAGCGGCCCCTGGCGGCTTGGTTGACGCATTGGCCATGCTTCCAGCGGCCTGCTTCCCTGCCGCCGCCTTCGCCGCCCCGGTCTGCCCGATCGCACTCGGTCCCACGAAAGCGGCCACATGCACTTGCTGTTGATCTTGTTTTCGCTCTCACAGCCAAGCTCTATCACCCAGATGGCGTGGGCAACGCGAGCGCTTTTCCAAGCCCCCTACTGCGAGGGACCAAGCAGACCAGAAAGCGCCTGGCGCTTGTGCTCCTCCAGCCGCTTCCAGCCCGAGGTCGTGCCGCGCCAGACGTCCCCGGTCTCCAGGTCGACGGCGAGCCACTTTTCCGGGCACCTTGTCTCTAGGCGCAGCGTCTGAGCCTCGCCCAACTCTGCAGCCATAGAGCCATCGATCAGGCGTCGGCCACCCCCGACTTCGATCCTCGGCTGGGGCCCAGCTCGGCGACTGGGCTCGGCGGCCACCGCCAACGCCGCCTCGATCGCGCGCTTGGCCGCAGGAACAGAGGCAAAGCCGCGCGTGGGAGTTTCCTTGACGCCAAGCCGCTGCGCTGCGGAGCCGGGCTCCTGAGCGGTCCACATCCACCCGTTCAGCGCTCCGCTGCAGCCCGAGCCATGGCCGGGCTGACGGCTGATCCGCGCCACAGGCTGATCGCCCAGTAGACCGTTCCAGACCTGCAGGCCTTCACGCCCTGGCGCGCGCCACGTCAGCTTGGAGTCGGCCTGCAGGCCGCTTAACGGCTCGCGCCAGTAGCCCAGCGCGGCGTCGAGCTTGTCGGAGAGGGTGTGCTGCTTCGGTGCCATAGGAGTTCAGTTCGAGAATCGGTTGTCGCGCAGGCCCTGTCGTTCGCCTGCGCCATGCGCGCCTTGGCCTGTGAAGGCGGCGTGCCTTGCGCACACATGGCTCGCAGCAACGCGGCTTGTCTGCGGTTGGAACGAGTCTACGGGCGCTCACCGAAACATCAAGCCTGGACGCAGGCGCGCCATGAGGTGAGCCACATCGCTTGCGCGCGCGGCGGCAGGACGAAAGAATGACCGGGCACTGACCCCTGCGTCATCGCGTCGGCGCACGCCGACATTGACCCCAACCCCACCGGGAAACCACATCCCGGTCGGGAGGGTGGTTTTCCCGTTCCCATTGTGGAGCCAATCGTGAAAACCACCCCCAACTACCCCGTGCAGTTCGTCGACGGCTTGGGCCTCAACCTCGAGCAGCGCCTGTACGTCATCGCCAACGCCGGCGGCGGCTTCAGCTGCTTCGGCTTCGACAACTGCTTTGCGGAGGCCCGGCACCTCGCCAGCCTCATGCATTTGCCCGAGCCCGACGCCGCGTTGATCGGCACCCGCGAGTGCTACGCGCTGCACCGCTCGCTCATCGCGGACTATGCCAAGCACCCCGCGTCCAAGAAGACCTGGTACCGCCCCGGCACGCCGGCCAAGGTCGCCAAGATCCTGGAAGCGGCACGCGCGAGCTACGAAGACTTCCGCGAGCAAGGCACCATGCTGCGCGTGTTCTACGGCTGCACCGAAACTGGACGCGACTACTGCGAGGAGTTCAGCACCGTGGGCTACGTCTCCCGCAGCATGGGCCCGATGCGCGTGCCCTTGCTCATCGAGCCGCTGCTGGACGATGAACGCAACATCACGGCAGGCTGCTTCGGCGATGCCATCAACACCGCGGGCATCGTGCGCATCATCGACGTGCGTCGGGCCCAGGAGGTCTACCGCGCCAGCAACTACGTGTTGCCGCAGTTTCGCCTCGGCGAGGCCGGCGGCGCCATCAAGCCCGCGCGCGTGGCTGTGCTGCGCACGGACCAGGCCGAACCCGCCGTGCAGGCCTACTTCGACACCGAGGAACAGGCCGCCCAGTGGGTCGCCTTCATGCAAGGCTATCGTGTGCACCAGGAGTTCCGCACGGCGCGCCAGGCGCGCGAGGAACTGGAGCCGGCAAGCTGAGCCCTGAGGGCGACACAGCCCGGCCGCGATACCGCGAGAACCGATTGAGGAGCCCCCCGCAGAGTGATCTGCAGGGGGCTTTTCTCTTTTCGGGAACTCCAGTCGTTTCCAAAGCGTTGACACGGCTTCGCAAATACCTCAAGCACACCGGTTGACCGCCGTTCAGGGTCGAGAACGTCAAGAGTCCCGCCCGAAACGATCCGACAAGAACCTACACCCGATACAGCCCCCGGGTCGCATTCCAGAAGGATCGACAGACGGAAATCATCTGGAGACACCAAGAGTTGAGCCCCGCAGAAGCCCGTATGCCCGGGGTCCTTCATGCACATGCAGTGAAAGACCCGGCCTTGGCCTGCGGCTTTGTTCGTGACAAGCATGGAAGAATTGAAGCCAGGACGTGCTTCACATAGACCTCGTAGCTATTCAGAAAACCAGAAGGGCTCCCTCGCAACGCGCTCAACTCGGACTTGCAACATGTGGAAACCGCCTCGCTTTGACTTCTACAAGGACCCTCCAGGGTGGAAGCTTGCGGCGCTCGCGCTGCTGTGCTCTCCTGGCATCCTCTACGCACTGTCGTACGTCGTGGCAGCGTGGAAGTAGTGCTGAGCTGTCCGCCATGTCAGCAGTTCTCAAGACGGAACAGGGGCAGGCACGCCAGCTGCGGGCAGCACGCAAGCGAGAACGTCACTGTTGCGGTCGGCTCTTCAACAGTTTTCCCCCGTCCGGGCCCTGAGGCACGACGTGCATCTCCCTTGACGAGGTTGCGCTGTGCTGTACCTTGGCTTGGTACCAACAGCAGACGCGACCAAGCGCCATTTCCCCATGAGTTTCTACGTTTACCGCGCCACTGAGCGGGTCTTCCTCGCCGACGACGAAAAAGCCTGGACTGAATGCATGTTCAGCGCTGCGGCCTTCACCTCGCGGCAGTTGGCCGAGCAGATCGCCGAGCGCGAGCTGGGGCCCGGTCACGACGCCTACGTGCTTGATGATGGCGTGGACGACTGAGGCCTGAGGCACTGTCCACCGGGTCGGCGTGCTCGTAGATTCGAGCACGCGCGATCAGCTCTACGAGTCGAAAACCCGATCGCGCTCGGCCATCTGCAGCGCGATCCCATCGCGCTCTTTGGGGTCGACCTGGGCCTCATCGGCGAAGTCGACCCATCTGCGCACCGAACGGCTCACATCCTCCACCGTGGGGATCAAATCGGCGAGCAGACCGAAACGCTCTGCCACCACCCGAACATCCGAGAGGGTGATCCGGTCGAACTTGCCGTTCACCGACATCTGGTGCTGGCGCACCCACTGGCTGTCGGCGCGATAGGCGTGCGTGATGTCGTAGGCCGGGGCCAACTCCCACTGTCCGCCCTCGCGCAGCAAGAAGGAGAAGTTCTTGGTGTGGTCGTCGTTGTTGACGGCCAGCACGTTGAAGACCATTCGGCGCAGCAGTTGAGCCATGGCTTTGCGGCCAAGCTTGAGCGCCTGGGCGCTCTGCAGCAGCTGGTTGTAGCTGTGTGTGCCGACTTGCTTGTAGTCCAGGTGGTTCATGGCGCACAGGGTCTGCATGTGCAGCCGCTCATTGCCATCGCGGTCGAATCGCTTGGTCATGAAGTGCGCGCGGCCGTTTTCCCGCAGAAGCCGGGACGGCGACATGTCGATGCCCGCGTCCCGAGCCATCAGGTAGTAGGCGTACTCAATGCGGCCGTAGCTCTTGGACGGACCCAACACGTGGTCCTCGCCCATTCCGTCGAACTTGAGCAGCCAGGCCTCAAAGCCGTCAGGTATATCGAACTGGCCGGTGCGCACCTCTTCTGTGACGGGGTTCCACGCAATGGTGGCCTTCGCGCGCGCGCCGCCCGCGGAAGTGCCCACCTGGATGATCTGCTTGAGCGCGGTGATGGCATGGTCATCACCATCGAAGTCACCCTGCACCGCCTTTCGGGCTGACTCGACCAGCTTGCCCATTTCGATCGCCGTGGACTTGCTCGCGGGGGGGCCACGCAGCGGCCCGAAGGTGAGGGCGCCCATCCCGCGCTTTCCCATGTAGGCCAGGCGATCGAGCGCGCTCACCATGCCCTTGCTCAAGCCTCGCTCGGCCATCCAGGCATCGATCAGGGCATTGCCGAAGTCGTCGGGCAGCGCATCGGCCAGCAGCGCCGGCAAGCGCTTGTAAGTCTCCTCGGGGAGGTCCGTGAACAGGAACGGCTCGCTGGCCTGAGCAAGCGGCATCTGCAGCGGCGCCAACTCGATGCCTCGCTTGACCCAAGAGGGGTCGTAGCTGAAGGCGTAGTAGTTCTTCGTCGGCTCCAGCGCAACCGCGCCTACCAGCTTGCCCCAGGCGCGGACCTCGACGACTTGCACGGGCCTGTAGGCGCTCTGGCGCGTGGACCTGGATCCTGGCTTGGTCGTGGCCATGGCTTCAATTCTTGCTGTGGCCGCGGTGGGGCTTGCTCGCACGCTGGCGCTGCGCACCGTGGCGCAGCATGTCCAGCGGATTGATGGTCACGGGCGGCTTGAGGGTAGCCAGCCAATCGGCGCGGCCCAGAACCCTGAGCACCGAGACGAATGAGCCCAGCGTCGCCCCCTCGCCAAGCTCCAGGCGACGCACCACATTGATCGAAACGCCGGCGGACTTGGCGACATCCTCCAGCGTGAGGTTCATGCGCAGGCGCTGCGCACGCAACTGCTCGCCCAGCTCGAGCATGAGTTCCTCGGTCGTATGAGGTGACTGCATAACAATCCGTTAACGAATAACTATCGAGTTCAGGGGTAGTTAAGTATCCGAAAACGGATTATAGCGAGCGATAGCCATCAAAACAACATGGCGGCCAGAAGAATCCAAAAACAGACAATAATGAGGTGAACCCGCCATTAAACACCCGATATCGAACAGTTATGGCAGACCAGAACGAGACGGCGGGCGAGGCCACACAGCAGCCCTCGCGCCGAGATCCTCAGGTCACGGGCAACGTGGGCCTGTACTACTGCTGCTACCGCCTCTCGCTGATGGGCTGGAACGTCATGCCCACCGCGCGCAACGCCCGCGGCGTTGACCTCATCGCCTACGACCACGACGCCAGCCGCATGATCAGCGTCCAGGTGAAGGCCCTGAGCGCGCGTGCAGCCGTGCCCCTTGGCACCTCATTGGACAAGGTGATGGGCCAGTACTGGGTGATCCTCAACCGGGTGGCCACCGCGCCCGCCGCGTTCATCCTGGAGCCGGCCGAGGTCAGGGCGCTGGCCAAGAGCAACGTGAAGGACGGCAAGACCACCTACTGGCTCGACCCGCCCATGTATGAGCGCGCAGAGTTTCGCGAAGCGTGGCAGCGCATCGGGCACGCCAAAGCCGCGCCAGCGCAGTAGGGCGCCAGGCGCGCGCAGCGCGGTCCCCTCTACCGCGCGTGCCGGCTACCGCAGGAGATCGTCGAGCTGAGGCTCGATGTATCCCCGGCAGTAGGGTGCGCAGGTGCACTGGCGCTCGACCTGCTCGATGATGTCTGGGCCGAAGGTCCTACCCTCGTTCTGCAGACACCAGGCGCAATCGTCAGGGGTCTGCGTGGAACGCCACTTGAACTGGCGCGCGCCGATCTTGAGAGACCTCTGCAAGCTCTCGCGCCGACTGAGCCGGTGGCGAGCACAGATCGCGGGGTCGGAAAGCGCCGTCTTGGGGTCGCGCAACGTCAGGCCATCGCTGGAGAGCAAGTCGACAAGCTCCTGGGTGATCAGCATCCGGGGATTCAGGCCCAGGGCCTTCTTCTCCTCCACGCTCAGCTTTCGCCCGACCTTGGCCAGCGATTGCCCGTCCAGCCACGCTCGGATGACGCGCTCGCGCACCTCGGGCTTGAAGTAGCCGCACCGCTCAAACTCCTCCCGCAGCAAGGCCTCAAGCACGGGTTGCTGGGTCGAACCGCTGGCCGGGCGATCTGCGGCCGAAGCAGGCATGGCGTCGGCACGCGCCCCGGGCGCCAGGCGCAGCAAGCGAAGCAGGGTCTGTAGCATGGCGCGCATCGTAGCGCCCTGAATCCGGTGGCATGCGGTGGTCCCGATCGCTTGAGCCGCTACGCGCAAGCGCCTACGATGCTGAGCGTACTGGCCCCAGGCCATATGCAGCCATGCGCCTACGACGGCCATGTGCTGACCAACACCCTTCCTTCAACCCACGCGGGGCCAGACCCCGTACGGGTGTGGTCCCTCCATTCGCATGGAGATCCACGAAGTGAATCCCCCCGAGAAGAACCTGCCGATGATGCAGGTCAATGCCCACCTGCCGGACCAACTGGTCATGCGCGTTGGCATTCCCCACAAGAGCGGCACCCTGGCCGCACACGCCTTCAACCAGGACTATCCGGTCATGGTCTCTGCCAACGCCTTCTGGTCCAAGCAGCAGCAGGCCTTTCGCTTTCCCGAGGCCACCGACCTGAGCGAGACGGACTTCGCTATGGACAGCGCCGGCTTCGTCGCGATGAAGATGTGGAAAGCTCACGGCCGCCAGCAAGGCTTGGGCGGCATCTTTCCCTGGACGTACGCGCAATACATCGAGTTCGCCACCGGCTCAGGAGCCTCATGGTGGAGCCAGCCCGATTGCTGCGTCGAACCCGAGATCGCGCAGAGCGAGGAGGAGATCGACTTTCGCATCCGCGCCACGGCAACATTCCTCGAAGGCGTGCTTCGCATCCTCTACGAGTGGCAGAACGAGCTTGCCAAGACCGCCAGCGAGCGCGTGGTGGCCAACATGCTGCCGCCACCGGTCCCGGTCATCCAGGGCTGGAGCGTGCAGCACTACGAGCGCAGCCTGGAGCTGATGGAGCAAGTATGGTCGCGCTGGCAGCCCTGGCTGGCACCGCCCGCCCTCATTGGCATCGGCTCCGTTTGCCGCAGGACGCTGAAGCATCCCACGCACGGTCTCTACGCGATCCTCGATCGCATCAAGGCGCAGATGCCCACCGGCAGCAGGCTGCACCTCTTCGGCGTCAAGGGAGAGGCACTGAGTGAGTTGGGCGACCAGCACTGGATCGCATCAGCGGACTCGATGGCCTACGACTTTGGTGCGCGCCTGAAGGCTCACCACGCCGGCGTCTCCAACTCCATGCAGCACCGCTGCAGCGAGATGGACCGCTGGATGAGCGCCGCCCTGCAGCGCATCGAGGGTAAGGCTTCAAACCACTCCAGCATGCTGCTTGCGGCATGAGGAACCAAGCAACGACAACATAAGGAAAGGGCGACCCGCAACGGTCGCCCTTTTTTTGTGGGCACGGCAAACGGCCAGCAGAACCACATCACTTGCCGCCAGGAGCCGCGCTGCCTACCATCGACGACGAACTGGCACCATGCCATTTGCAGCACCCGCCGGAGACGGCGTCCCGCTGACAGACACCAACTCATTCAACCCAAGCGGGCCAGCTCCCGCGCGGGGTGTGGCCCATTCACATGGAGTTCCACACAATGAACCGACCCAAGACCACGAAACCCGGCATGGCCGGCAGCGTGATCAGCTATCCCGATCGAGGCCCGTGGGGCGACAGCAAGTGGCGCGGCAACGCCTCTGGCCACGTCTACCGCTCCCTGTTCGAGCAGCTGCGCCCGCAGGTGTTTGTCGACCCCATGGTCGGCAGCGGCACCAGCGTGGAGGTGGCGCGCGAGATGGGCATCGAGGCATACGGCCTGGACCTGCATCAGGGCTTCAACGCCGTCTCGATGGACATCCTCAGCCACGTGGGCAAGCACTCGGACCTGTGCATCTCACATCCGCCCTACGGCGGCATGATCAAGTACACCGGTCCTGGCGGCATGTGGGGCAGCGAGCCGGACGCCGGCGACCTCAGCCACTGCGCAAACGACGCGGAGTTCCACGAGAAGATGCAGATGGTGTTGCTCAACCAGCGCCGCGCCACGCGCCCCGGGGGCTATTACGGCACGCTCATCGGCGACTGGCGACGCAACGGCGTCTACACTTCCTACCAGGCCGAGATGATCGCGCGCATGCCAGCCGACGAGCTGGCCGCCGTCATCATCAAGACCCAGCACAACTGCGTGTCCGACGCCAAGAGCTACGGCGCGATGAAGCTGCCGCGAATTCTGCATGAGTACTTGCTGATCTGGGAAAAGCGCAGCGTCTCGGCCGTTGTGCTGCTCTCCACCATGGTCAAGGAACAGGCCGCCCGCGTGAGCGGCACCTGGAAGAACATCGTCCGCTGTGTCCTGCAAGGGCTGGGCGGGCGCGCCACCCTGGACAGGCTGTATGCGGCCATCGCCGCGGCAGCGCCCGAACGGCTCGCCACGAACCCGCACTGGCGCGACAAGGTGCGACAGACCCTGCAGCTGCACACGGACCTCTTTCGCAATGAGGCGCGTGGGTTGTGGGCCATCGCCTGAGCCGCAGGCATCGCAGATCAACCCCTACTGCCCGGGACCCGGGCCACTGCACGGAGCCCCTGACCAACCTGGTCGGGGGCTTCTTTTTTTTCTGAGCCTCAAACGGTGACGAGGGCTGCGGCTACTGCGGCGGCCCGGTCGTGACGCCGTTCGCAGTAGAACCTCAGCACGGCCTTCCTCCCTGACACCACGATGCCCTCGCTGAACGGCCTTGATGCGCGCTCTGCGGTGGCGCACTTCCTGGGGGGGGCGAGCCCGCGCAAGCGCAGCGGTGCTGGTGGTCCAGATCGCTGGCGCGCCAGCCGTTGACGACGCAGAATCATTGGCACCACGGCACTTGTGCCATGTAGGCGAGACGCGCAAGCCCGCTCGCCAGTGACCCTACCGGTTACCCCCCAGCCCCTGCAGGTGGACCTCCCCCGGCAGGGGACAGGTGCATCTGCGGTTCAACCTCGCTGCCTCCATGGAGGCACATTCAAGGAAAGCCACGATGCATCTGACGACTACCGAACCATTGACGGTCTGCAACCTCGTCTCGCGCAAGGTCTACAGCATGCTACCGGTGCCGCTGACGTGCGGCGCGCCGAGTACGCACCCTGACATCTGGCGCCGGTTCGTGAAGCTCGGTGGCCGCGTGCTGCCGATCTCCAAAGACGACACCGAGCGCGTGCGCACGTACATGCGCCAGCACGGTACCGAGGCCATCACTCCCGATGGCACCGTCGCCTTCACCCTCAACGGCGAGTTTCTCGCCGAGTGCGTTCCGCAGGCCTGCGGCCAGCACGAAGGCGTCGACGTCGAACTCAACTGAGCGCTCTGCACATCGCGAGCACCAAATTCAATCCAACCATGACCATCACCCAAGACACCCGAATCCAGCGCCGCCTGCTCGTCACTTTCGTGCCGCAGGCCTGGATCAACGACATGGCCATTCCAATTGGCAAGCCGGAACTGAAGGACGCGACCGAACACCTGCTGCAGTTGTCCCTGACCGAAATTCACGGCCTCAAGGACAAAGACACGAGCAGCGACGAGTTCGTGGACGCCATCGCCTGGGCGCACTATGGCCCGTACGAGGTACAAGCGGTCGAAGCGGTGAAGTACTACTTCGCCGTGCAGGATCTGCGTGAGATCACGCAGGAAATGCTCGATGAGGCCCGCCTCGGGCTGCTGAGCGCGCAAGCGCAGGTTCAGCACCAAACGCACCCCGGGTCCGCCTTGGAGCACTGGATCGTCACCTATGGTGAGGGCGCCCTGATGTTTTCCTGCCAGGCAGAGGGCATCGGGCACGCCATCGAGCAGTGCGAGAACGCATACCCAGGTGAAACCGTGCTCGGTGCCTTCCTGGTGCCAACCACCAGCGACCACGCCAAGGCAATGGCCGCGAACCTTCAGCGCGCCAACAATGCGATCGCAGCCGGCGAACTCACCCCGGTCTGATACCTATCGCAAAGCACTTTGCACAAGCCCCGCGGCCTCACAGCCACGGGGCTTTTTCTATGGACCATCAACGCAGCTGTCTGCGGCCCCGTTCGACAGGTTTGCTCTCAAGTCAGGGCAGATCCTGCCGATGAGGCACGCGGGAGGCCTGTATCCGTTCGGCCCCAGTCATCTGCGCCAGGCTGAACCAAGGCTGCGCGCATGTGTTTGTCCAAGGCCTTTAACTCATCGATCAAGAACCATGCCATTGAAGAATCACCGCCTGACTTGCCTCGCAATCAACGCATCTGCCATTCTGCTCATGACGGCCGCAGCACCAGCGCAGGCGCAGTTCATGGGCGTGTTTCAGGGGATCTCCAACGTGCTGACTCAGGCCACCGGGAAGATCGGCAACAAGGTCATGGGGGGGGAAACGACCAAGGACTTGCAGGTCGAGCGTGACAACTACTTTGCCCAGCTCGAGGTGCAAACCGCTGGCATGTCGCCGGCCGCGAAGAAGTCCTTCCTGCAAAGCGCAGAGCAAAGCTGGGGCATGGCGGAGAACGCGATCCTCATGTCCAACGCCCAGGCGGTTGCCTCCCGCGAGGCCCCCTTGGTCGATCTGGGCCAGGTTGCGACGGCCGCCATTGGCGGCGTAGCCACGCAGGTCGGGATCAACTCGATAGGAGGGAGCGATCTCGGCCAGGTGATGACCTCCTCGGCGATGCGCGGCATCGTCGGTGGCGTTGGGGGCCAGCAATCCCAGGTCTATGTTCCCCAGGCCTACGGGGGCGCTGACATCGGCGCCGTGGCCACCGCCAGCGTGACCAATGCGGCTGGTGCAAGCGTCAGCACGGGCGTCGGCAACTTGGTCGGTGGCCTCTTCGGGCGCGGCAAGGACAGCGCCCCTGCCGTTGGCGCACCGTTCAAGGAAGCGAAAGCCGTCGACCCGCGTGACTTCTTTGGCCACCATCCGCGCGAGACCAATGCGAAGGACCTGTATCGCAATGCGGGGCACTACGGCTGGAAGCGCATCGAGACCACCCCCACCGCCCATGCGTTCTCCCCGATCACCGGCAAAGGCGTGGCGCGTGCCGCCATCTTCAACGCCGACCCGCACTCGGGCGCGGTCATCGCGGCATTTCGCGTGCTCGCGGTGCAGCCAGTGCAGTTCGGCTCGGTGGTCGTCGCAATGAACGAGCACATGGGTCAGCCGGCCCGCTTCGCCAGCGCAGACTCGATCATGCGCGCCGTGTGGGAAGACGGCTCCTTTGTGATCAACGACGGTGCACGTGTCACCGTCGGCTGGTCCGCCTCTGTTCCCGCCATCTATGCCAAGGCGCCGCCCGCGCCCGTGCCCGCGCCGGCGGCCGCCAGCCAGGCAACCAGCGCCCCGGTCGAACAGTACGCCAACTGAGCCATATGCGAGCCGCTGACCAAACTGTTCGCCATGGGCGAACGAACTGCTCCTCTCCCTTGCGCCTGGCCATCTTGCTCGCCACCACCGCATTGCTGCTCGCAGCACAAGCTCGGGCCCAGGGCGCTTGCAGCCTGCTTGCTGATCCCAACAGCACCGTAGGGAAGAACTGCCCAGCTGCAACACCGTCGCAGCGTGTGCCTCCAACTGGCATCTCCGCGGCGCCGCACAGTGCACCGACAGCGACGCAGGCCAATGGGGCGCAGCCTGGCCGCGGACAATTCGTCTGCGCGGTGATCGACCCCACCACCGGGAAGTGCCGGACCATGAGACCGAACACGAAGGACTACGACGACGCGGTGCAAACCGGTGTCGAAGCAGCGATGATGGGAATGCAGATCCAGGCCGATGCGATGCGCAGGGCCCAGGAGATGGGTCTTGGGGGCCCTCAGATGGCACCTCAAGGCGTGCCGCAGATTGGCTTCCCTCAGATGCAGACCCAGGTGCCAATGGCGGGCTACCCTGGGGCTCCTTCGATGGTCGGCGGTGCGCAACCCATGTCGGCAGGTGCGACAGGCTTTGCCGATTGCGTTGGCGCAATGTCCGCGCGACTGAAGTCTGCAACGGGACAGAACCCGACTCCTGCTCAGACAGAGCAGATCCTGCTGCAGTGCCAGTAAGGCCGAACCAAGATGCACAGATAGCCCGCCTGCGGTGGGCTGCTCTCCTACTTCAGCTTCAGCGTCGACGACCATGAAAGTTTCCGCGGCCCTGGTGCTGCTCTGCGCCATCCTTGCATCCCCGCTGGCCTACAGCCAAGGCTGGACGCCCCCCAACCCTTGTCAATCTGGCTGGCGAGACGGTCATCCTTGCGCTGATTCGCCGCAGCAGGCGGAGACACCCGTGCAGTCAATGCTTCGGTGGTCGCCAGGTCAGTGGAATTGGGCAGTGAAGATATGTGAGCCAAAGAAGTTCAAAGCAACCGAATCCGATGGCGTTCCGTGCTCGACCGTAAATGCGATGAAGGCTCTATGCGAATCGAGCAATGCTGGTGCCCGATCAAAGCAGCAGTGCGAGCAGTGGGGCTTTGAGTACAAGGCGGTTGCCAAATCACAGGTTGTAGACGAACAGAGGTGGGATGCGAAAGCACTTGAAGTAGCCCGTGACCTCGCCACAGCCGCAATCGACGTTGACCCAAATCCGGGCCGCATCGGACATGCTGAAGGCCTGATGAAGATCTTGGGGCCCGTGTTTCTCAAGCAAGCTGTGGCCCATGGAATGGGGGCCGGTTGCGCAAAACTGTGGGACGCTGTTTCGCAGGACCTCAATACCATCAAATCGGGAACTGCGGCAGCAGCTGGATCTGTGGCGGTTCTTGAAATGCTGGGCGATGCCGCTCCCAGTATCGTTTCAGCGGTGGCTTTAACCCGCCGTGACTACTGCAGCTCCTACAAAGTACTGATCGAAAATCGAATCTACGTTCATCCAAATGGGTTAGCCAATTGCGCTGCCGCCCAAGAGGAGAATGATCTGCAGTCGCTGACGAAGTTCGCGAGTATCGCCCTACAAGAGTTCGGGAACAAATACTCCTGCAGGGGCGGGAAAAGATGATCAAGGGCTGGTCGGGCAAGCTCAGGACCGAATGAGTGCTCTCGACTGGCCAACCACTTCACACAACGTAGGTTGTGCGTCAGAGGGAATTTATCCGTGCTGACGGGATGCCTATTCCTGACTGCGCCCTGCAGCGGTTGAAGAGGACATCAACCCGAACTCGACGAAGTTGCCTTTAGCGCTTGAACACGCCCCCCTCTAGAATGGATCGGTGTTCACCGAAACGAAGGCACAAGGCAATGACGTCGTTCGCAGAATCCATGAAGCGCGAAATCGCACGAGTCGCGCGCAAAGAGACCAAGGGCGAGATCTCCGCGCTGCGCAAGGCGAGCGCCTCGCACCGCAGCGACATCGCCGCCCTGAAGAAGCTCGTCAAGGCGCAGGACACGCTCTTGCGCCAGATCGTTCGGTTGGTCAACCGCGCCAACGACGCCAACAGCTCCACCCCCAACCAGCCCACACAACGCTCGACGCGCGCGCAGCGCGCTGCAGCGGGGAAGTTCGACCACCAGGCCTTTTCCGCCCATCGACGCCGGCTGGGCCTCACCCAGGCACAGATGGCCAAGCTGGTGGGCGTCTCCTCACTGTCGATCTACAAGTGGGAGACCGGCAGTGTGCAGCCGCGCCAAGCCCAGCGCCAGAGCATCCAAGAGGCCCTCAAACTGGGCAAGCGCCAGGCTCTTGCTATCGCCAAGGGCTGAGCGCACGAGGCGCCGGGCCAAGCGCGCCTTCGAGGCTGATCGGGCCCGTTGCGCCGGGCAGCTGTGTGCGAACTGGTCCCACACTGGGGCCCAGTATGAATGCAGAAACCCAAGCCCTCGTCCCGGTGGCCATCGTGCCGGTCTACGGAGTCATCCGCCTGACCAATCGCCCTCCCCAGGATCATCTGCTCACCGAGCACGAGCTGAGCCTTCGACGCGACACCTATCAGCTCAACAGCGAGGAATTGCTGGCGGTACTGGCCGGCGCCCAAGCGCAGTCCCTGCTGCAGCACTGGCGCGAAGGGGCGAGCGATGCGCAAACCTGGGTTGAACTCGATCGGTTGCTACGCGAACGAGAATTCGATCTGGCCACGCTCAAGAGCGAGCGTCAACAGCGCATGCGGGTCTTCGAGAAGCAGCGCGAGGCCGTCAGTGCCTGCGCGGCCGCCGTCATCGCCGAGATCGACGGCAGGGCCATGGTCGGGATGCTGCGCCAGTGCGAGCGCTCGCAAGAAGACCAGATCCCGCCCACCGTGAAGACCTACAAGTGGGCCTACGAGATCGCGACCAAGGCGCGCAAGGAGCGCGCTCACGGCTTTGATCCGACCTGGGACTTCGAACTCAGCGCCGCCGTTTTTGGCGACGAGCTCGACCTGGAGCTGTGCTACCTGGAGGCGCAGTTGCGCCAGCGCGCGCAAACCCAGACCAACACGCACACCGCGCAACGACCCGAACCGCAGCCAGAGCACGCCGCGGCCTGAGACAGCGCCGCTCGCGCCTAGCCCGCCGGCGCAACAGGTCGATCGCTCAGATCGGTCGGCGATGGCCCAGTCTAACGTCCGTCCAACGGCAGTGTGAAATACAGCGCACAGCCCGTCTCGGGCGAGCTGTCGGCCCAGATCCGACCGTTGTGCCGCTGAACGATGCGCTGGGCGATGGCTAGCCCCGTGCCGTCCCCGGGGAAGTCGATCGAATGGTGCTGGCGGGCGAACATCAGGAAGAGGTTGTTCGCCTTGCTCACGTCGAAGCCCACGCCGTTGTCGACCACGAAGAACTGCCCACGGCCATCGCCATCGGGACTCCAGCCGATCTGCACTTCGGCCGGCCGCGCGCGGGCGCTGAACTTCACGGCGTTGTCGATCACGCTGTTCACCAGCTGGCCCAGCATCATCGGATCGCCCAACACCGCTGGCAGATCCTCTTGCACGATGAAACTCACATCAACGCTGGGGTGCTCGCGGCGTGCGCGCTCGATGGCGCTGTGCACAAGCGTCGACATGGCGAGCGGGACCGGATGCAGGTCGATGCGACCAAGTCGCGCGTAGCTCAGCAACGACTCGACCATGTTGTCCAGGCGGCGTGTAGCCGCGCGCAGCCCATCGCGGTAGCGCGCAAGCTCCGCGTGTACCTCCGAACCGGCGGAATCCTCGAGGATCAGACCCGCAAACGTATTGATGTGCCGCAGTGGCGCGCGCAGATCGTGCGTGATGTGGTGGGTGAACACATCCAGATCGTGGTTAGGCACAAGGTACTGGCGCACCCGCTCGGACACCCGCCGCTCAAGCTCGGCGTTGAGGTCGTTCATGACACGGTCCAGGTCGCGGGCGACCGTCATGTCGCGGGTGATGCACGACAGGCCCTCGACCGTTCCGTCTTCGCCACGCAAAGCTGTCAACAGGGTGTGCCCCCAAAACGCCTCGCCCGAGGCGCGCCGGCGCCAGCCGTGCATTTCCCACTGCCCACGCTCGCTGGCCAGGCGGATGGCGTCGTAGCTGGAGATCTCATCCTCTTCCCCGGGCACAACCACCTGCAGGGCGCTCAAAGGCATGCCAACGATCTGTTCGCTCGTGAACCCATGCAAGCGATGCGCGCTCTCGCTCCAATCGGTGATCCTTCCTTGTGGGTCGACAAAGAAGATGCAGGAGTCCTGCAGCGCATCGGCCATCAGGTGAAAGCGCCGCTCGGCCTTGATGAGGGCTTCATCGGCCTGCACCCCGGTGGAGCCAGAAGCACCAGGAACAG
>VFQO010000687.1_pt1 | contig 32718 bp, 34 predicted proteins | sample 3512331 | NCBI WGS metagenome assembly VFQO01 (sample SAMN10412371, study PRJNA504923) | tailings metagenome | isolation source: Replicate 3 from Balatoc abandoned mine | place: Philippines: Itogon, Benguet | collected 2017-08-28 | reverse complement strand
GTCCGCAGGCCCGCGCCAAGAAATGCTTCTTCCAGAAACATGATGCCGGAAGCTTCCGCGATGCGGTGAAGCAGGTCGCGATCGAGGAGAACGATGGCGACAACCAGCCCTATCTCTATATGGACACGCCCGAGGGCCTGATGACCTGCGTCCAAATGGGCACGATCGAATTCCATGGCTGGGGCGCGCGCATCGAGGATGTCGAGAAGGCCGATCGGCTCGTCTTCGATCTCGATCCCGACGGCGGTCTCGATTTCAAGGCGGTCCGCAGCGCCGCCTTCCAGTTCCGCGACATCCTGAAGCAGATGGGCCTCGAGACCTTCCCGATGCTCACCGGCGGCAAGGGCGTCCATGTGATCGCCCCGCTCGTGCCGCGCGCCGAATGGCCCGAGGTCAAAGACTTCGCGCACCGGCTCGCCCGCGCCGTCGCCCAGATGGATTCCGACCGCTTCACCGCCGCCCTCCCCAAGGCGCAGCGCAAGGGCCGGATTTTCGTCGATTATCTCCGCAACCAGCGCGGCGCGACCGCGGTGATGCCCTATTCGGCGCGGGCCCGTGAAGGCGCGCCGGTCGCCGCGCCCATCAGCTGGAAGGAAATGGAGACGATCGACAAGCCTTCGCATTTCCGCATCACCGACGCGAAGGAGCTTCTGAAGCGCGCGAGCCTCAAGGCCCTGCAAGGCTGGGGCCGCGCCGACCAGACGCTGCCCGACCTGTGAAGATCGCGACCTATAATGTGAACGGCATCGGCGGCCGCCTCGACATTCTGCTCGGCTGGCTCGCGCAGGCCGAGCCCGACATCGTTTGCCTGCAGGAATTGAAAGCCCCTCAGGAGAAATTCCCCGAGAAGACGATCCGCGACGCGGGCTATGACGTGATCTGGCACGGCCAGAGCCGCTGGAACGGCGTCGCTATGCTGAGCCGCGTCGGCGAAATCCACGAAACGCGCCGCGGGCTCCCCGGCGATCCCGGCGACGAGCAGAGCCGCTATATCGAGGCCGCGGTGGGCGGCATCCTCGTCGCCGGCCTCTATCTTCCCAACGGCAACCCCTGGCCCGGTCCGAAGTTCGATTACAAGATGCAGTGGATGGCGCGGCTCGACGCGCATCTGACAACGCTCTTCGACCTCGATGCCCCCGTCGTCATCTGCGGCGACTTCAACGTCATTCCCACCGACCTCGATGTGTACAAGCCCGAGAACTGGATGAAGGATGCGCTCTTCGCGCCCGAAGCCAAAGCCGCCTACCGGCGCATCCTCGACCAAGGCTGGACCGATGCGATCCGCCATTTGCATCCCGAGGAGCGCATCTACAGCTTCTGGGCTTATTGGCGGCGCTCGTTCGAACGCAATGCCGGCATCCGCATCGACCATCTGCTGCTGAACAAGCCCGCGGCGAAGCGGCTCGAGGCAGCCGGCGTCGACACCCGCCCGCGGGCGCTCGACAAGACGAGCGACCATGCGCCCGCCTGGATCGAACTTGGCGCGGGCTCCACAAAGCGAAAGCGCAAGGCGTCATGACGCGCACCATCGCCGGCTGGAAGCTGCCACCAGCCGAGCGCGACCAGCTGCTCGAACGGTTCGAACCGCGCTATGCCGAGCTGGTTGCCGACCATGTGACGCTCCGCTTCGGGACCGCCGAGGACACGCCCCTACCCGCCGCGCACGCGGGCGAGATCGTCGGCGAAGTCGACGACGGCGCGGGCGTCCAGGCGCTCGTCGTGCGCATCGGCGGCACCACCGATCGCGGCGACGGCAGCCATTATCATATCACCTGGTCGCTTGGGCTGGGCCGCGAGGCGAAGGAGAGCAACGACGTGCTCGCCGCAACGAAATGGCAGCGGGTGCATCCTCCGATCGCCATCGCGCTCGCGCCCGCGCGCTGGACCGTCTGACAAGCTCGGATCGGCAAGTCGCGGGCCGCGAAACCGGCAGGCGCGCGCGTTCGCGACTGTCCGGCCATTTCCAGCTCCCGCTTTCGATCCCGTTGCGGCGATCGGGCTTCCCTTCCCATCGCCGGCGCGGAACGCTCGGCGACCGCGCGCATTGAAGGAGCATTGGCAAAGGAGTGAGTGACGATGGCTGCGCGCCCTTATTGGAAAGGCCAGATCCGCCTGGCGCTCGTTTCGATCCCGGTCGAGATCTATTCGGCGACGAAGAGCGGGGCGACGATCGCGTTCAACCAGATCCACGAGCCGACCGGCAAGCGCATCAAATATGAAAAGGTCGTCCCCGGCGTCGGCCCGGTCGACGTCGACGAGATCGTCAAGGGATTCCAATATGCCAAGGACCAATATGTCCTGCTCGACGACGAGGAGATCGAAGGGGTCAAGCTCGAGAGCAAGAAGACGCTCGAGCTCACCCAGTTCGTCGAGGCCGAGGATATCGACGAGATCTATTTCGAGAAGCCCTATTATGTCGTCCCCGCCGACGACCTTGCCGAGGAAGCGTTCATCGTGCTGCGCGAGGCGCTGCGCCGCACGGGCAAGGTCGGTCTCGGCCAGCTCGCGATGCGCGGCCGTGAATATGTCGTCAGCATCAAGGCGTGCGGCCGGGGTCTCGTCATGGAGACGCTGCGCTATGCCGACGAGGTCAACAAGGCGGCGAGCTATTTCCGCGACATTGCCGACAGCGATCCCGACGAAGACCTGCTCGACCTCGCGACGACGCTGATCGACAAGAAAACGGGCAAGTTCGACGCGAGCGACTTTCACGATCGCTATGTCGAGGCGCTGAAGGAGCTTATCGAGCGCAAGAAGAAGGGCAAGACGCTCAATCTCGACGACGGGAAGGACGAGAAGGCGCCGAGCGGATCGAACGTCGTCGACCTGATGGCGGCGCTCAAGAAGTCGATCGGCGACGGCGGCGGGAAGGCCAAGGCCGCCAGCGCCAGGAAGGCGCCGGCCAAAAAGACGCCGACGAAAAAGCCGCCGACCAAGACCGCCGCGCGCAAGCGCGCATGAGCCGCGCCTTCACAATGCCCGCATTCGCAGTCGGGCGCTCAGGCACCGGGACCGAACCGCCGGCGCGCCGGGTCGCGCTCGCACCGGAAATGATCCTTGATATGCGCGTTGAAATAGGCGCCGAGCGATTCCGCAGCGCAAAGCCCGTCGTAGATCGCGCGCGGGACGCCATGATAAAGATATCTGCCGGTGCCCCGGAAGCTGATGGAAAGCACCGACGCTGCCTCGTCATAGGCGACATGGTCGATCATGGTCGAGCGGGTGAAGCGGCGCGCGCGCATATGGGCAGAGCGCGTCGCAGCCGCACAGGTTCCCACCCGGGCGCGGGCAAGCGCGCGCCGCCGGTCCGAGCGAGCGCCCCCTCCCCGCAGACCCGCCCCGCCTCTCCTCTCCGGCCCTGATCGATGACAACCGAGCCGACAGCCGACGAGCTTCGCGCAATCGCCGAACACCGCGGGATGAAACTCGTCCGGTCGCGAAAGCGAACGCCGGGCGTCGGCGACTATGGGAAGTTCGGCCTCACCGATGCGGCGGGCAAGCCGCTCCTCGGGATCGGCGAACAAGGGCTCATGGCAAGCGCCGCCGACATCGCGCACTATCTTCGCGGCGGCGCGGCCGACAGCTGGAAACTCTCGGCCGAACGCGAACCCGCGGCGAAGCCTGCCAAGAAGGCACCCAAAGCCGCCGAACCCATCGAGGAGCATTCGCCTATCCGCCGACGCGGAAAAACGAGTCCGCCACCGTCACCCGAGCCTGCACGAAGGCGGCAGGATCCGCCGCCGCCGCCGAAAGCCAAGCCGGTGCTGAGGATCGTCAAACCCGAAGTCCTGCCGGAACCCGAGCTCAGCCTGCGGCCCGCGACGGGCAAGGACCGAAAAGCTCTCGCCCGTCTGCTCGCCCAGCTTGCCGAGCCGCCCAAGCGCATATCGATCGATGCGAATATCGAGGCGATCGGCAAAGCGAAGGCCGGGCTTCTCGTCGCCGATGCCGGCGGGCTGGTCGGATGCTGCGCCTGGGGCGTCGTTCCGACCTTGCAGCACGGCCTCGTCGGCCGCGTCACCCTGCTGCTGGTCGACGGCGACCATCGGCGCCGCGGCATCGGGACGGCGCTCCTGACCGCCGCCGAAACGGCTCTCGCCAAGGGCGGATGCGGCACGATCGAGATCATGAGCGACATCATGATCAACAACGCCCACAACTTCCTGCGCGCGCGGAACTATGAGCAGAAGAGTTACCGCTTCGTCCGTTCGGCGGGAGGGGCGCCAAAGGCCCGGCGAGACTGAGCGCGCGCCCTACCCGATTATTTTCCGCTCCCGGCCATGCGCCTTCCTTACCCCACGACATCGGGATAAAGCATCACCGCCGGAACGAAGAGGCGGGCGCCGTCGTCTCTCCCCAGGCGATCGGCTTTCCCTCCGAAGGATCGACCAACGGATGATATCATGTTCGAGCGCCTGACAATTCTTGCCCAGCATGCGATGCCGAAGCGGCGGCTGACCGAATTCGCCGGCCGTGTTGCCGCGTCGTCGGGCCGGCTGACCCCGCGACTGATCCAATGGTTCGTCGCCAAATATGGCGTCGACATGAGCGAAGCGGAAAATCCCGACATCCGCAGCTATGCCAACTTCAACGACTTCTTCACGCGTCCGCTGAAAGCCGGCGCTCGCCCGCGGGCGGGGGCCGATTTCATCTGTCCGGTCGACGGTGCCATCAGCCAGTTCGGCGCCATCGACGATCATCACATCGTCCAGGCCAAGGGCCACCGTTTCACCACCACCGCGATACTGGGCGGCGACGCTGCCCTCGCCGCGACGTTTCGCGACGGCAGTTTCGCCAACCTCTATCTTTCGCCCAAGGATTATCACCGGCTGCACATGCCGTGCGACGGGGAGCTCAGACGCATGATCCACGTCCCGGGCTCGCTCTTTTCCGTCAACCCGACGACCGCGCGCGGGGTGCCCGGCCTTTTCGCGCGCAACGAGCGGGTCATATGCCTGTTCGAGTCCCCCACTCACGGCCATTTTGCGATGATACTCGTAGGTGCGACCATCGTCGGCAGCATCGCAACGTCATGGCATGGCGTGGTGAATGCAAAGCGATCGGGCAAGATGTCCTCATGGTCCTACGCCCCCGATGAAGTCTCGCTGCGCAAGGGCGACGAGATGGGTCGCTTTCTCCTCGGCTCCACGGTCGTGATGCTGTTCGAGAAGCAAGCGATCGCGTTCAACCCCGATTGGTTTCCCGAACGGCCTGTGCGCCTCGGAGAGGAGATGGGAAGCGCCGTAGAGAAAGCCTCGGGCGGATAGCCGATCAACCCTGTAACATGCGCGGCAGCCGACGCGCCTCGCTAGGCGTCTCGGGCGGCAGGACGGTGCGAGGCCAGTTGGCGCAAGCGGATCGCCCTTCATCGGTGACGCGCCAAGGTCGCGCAGGGCGTCAAGGCTTGTGCCAACCCGCCAGAAAACGCGCGCCGGCTCCGGCCTCGATGGTAGCGACGTCCTCGGCCCACAGGCACTCGCCCGCCTGTGCGGTCACGCCGTCAGCTGCGACCGTGCCGCTGAGCGGGACGATCATCGCCCCATCCCTCGCATCGGCAAGCGGCGAAAGGTCGTTGGCGTTCAGGTGCGCGACCACGAGATGGCGGCTGTCGAGCAACAACGCGCTCTCTGCGATATCGACTTGGCGGCAGAGATCGCGTGACATCGGCGCGGCCTTCGCGACCGCCGTCCCATCGGCTAGGTGCAGCTCGCGCGGGCGGCCGTAATCGTAGAGACGATAGGTAACATCCACATTCTGCTGAATTTCGACGAGTGTGACCCCGGTGCCGATCGCATGGACGGTTCCGGGCGGAATATGAATGAACATGTTCGCGCGCACCGGATGCCACTCCATGAGCGCCTCGATAGCTCCCGAGCGGGCGGTATCGGCGAGTTCGCGCTCGCCGAGCGCGCGAAGCGTGCCAATGCCGAGCACCGCGTCCGGCTCAGCGTCGAGAATGTACCAGCATTCCTCCTTGCCTGCGGGAAGTCCGCGCGCCTGCGCCTGCCGGTCGTCGGGATGGACCTGGATCGACAAGCGCTCGCTCGTGAAGATATATTTCACGAGCAGCGGATTGGATTGGGGCGGACGAAACCAGATTTCGCCGACGCGGCCACCAGTCCGTGCATCGAAGGGCGGAGGAAGCCGATCGACGCCCCAGGGTTTCTCGACCCAGATCGTATCAAGCTTCTGTGCTTTCATGGTCACATCCATCACTCCCATTCTGAAGCATATGCCGGTTGGCTCCGGCGCAGCGCATATTCCCAGGCGCGGCCAGGAAGGCGAACAGCGCAAATGGCGTCGGCGACGCGCCGGAAGAGCGGGTAAACCTGTTCCTCGCGAGTCGGCATGCTACCGAAACAATGGTCGCCGGGCCGGGTTGCAGCGACTAACCCATGTTGTGACGATTTAGCTGTAGCGCGCCGACCGCCTCTACATCTTTGCTTCCCAATGCCGCCTGTCGTGCCTTTCCTGCGGGTCGCCGCGCGATGCTCTTCACAGCTTCCGACAGTCTCCCACAGGCGGACACTTCAACCCCTTGAAATCCCGACCATAGATTTCCTACATCCACGCCGCAGCCGCTCGGGCTGCAACATCCTCAACTTGGCATGGAGAAGAAGATGTCCAGCAAACATATCGATTATCTGCGGCGCGAGCATGCCCGCCTCGACGCCGAAATCGATCGGGAGGCGCAGCGCCGCCAGCCCGACGAAGTCCTGATTGCGCGGCTCAAGAAGCTGAAGCTGGCGATCAAGGACCAGATCGCGGCATGGAGCCGCGATACCGGCGACAGTCGCGTCGCCTGACCCGATCGCGGAGCCGCGCGCGTTGCGGCTCCGCGCTTTGGTGCTGCGGCTTTTCGGAACATGGCGCATCCAGAATCTTCGCGCGCGCGACCTCTTGAAATCGAAAAATTGGCTTCCTAATTTTTTCCCGGATGCCGGATTTTCCGGGTCCTGAGGACATAGAGAGCGCCGGCTCTGAGTCCCGGCGCATCTCATGCCCGAATTGCTTCAATCAGGAGGATTTGGAAATGAGAACCGATTTTGACTTCACCCCCTATCGCCGCTCGACGGTGGGCTTCGATCATCTCTTCGACCTGCTCGAGAAGGGGCAGCGCGGCGAAACGTCCGATGGCTTTCCCCCTTTCGACATCGTGCGCGATGCCGATGACCGCTTCCGCGTCACCTTGGCCATCCCCGGGTTCAAGCCCGACGAGATCGAGATCGTCGCGCAGCAGAACCAACTGAGTGTCACGGGCAAGCCCGCCGAGGAAGACGCCAAGCTCGTCTATCTCCACCGCGGCATCGCGCGCCGCGCGTTCGAGCGCCGCTTCCAGCTCGCCGACTATATCGAGGTCGGCGGCGCGAGCTTCGCCGACGGGCTGCTCTCGATCGAGCTCAGCCGCGTCGTCCCCGAGGCGATGAAGCCGCGCAAGATCGAGATCGGCGGCGGCGACACCGAGCCGCGCCGGATCGGATCGTCGAACGAAAAGACGCTCGAAAAAGCGTAACAATGGGCGGGGCCGCCGTTCAGCGTTGGCCCTGCCCTTCAATATCAAATTGCATTTAAACGCCGAACGGTGGCGGCCGCCGCCCCGATTTCAATCGAGCGAGCGAATGATATCTGCCGCACTCCACTCGGCGGGTCTGATCAGCATATCGTGCGCGATCCGCACCGAATGGAGTGCGGCTTCGATCTGCCGCCGCCACATGGCAAGAAAGTCGAACAGCACCGGGAAATCCGGCGGCAGATCATAATCCTGCCAGACGAAGAGCTGGAGCAGCGAGGGGTGATCGGGCCGGTAATAATGGATCTCGGCGGTCGTCAGCCCGTAGCCATCCAACTGTGCAATCAGCGCCCGGTCGGTCATGGCGCGCGCGTCTCGCCGCCATCGAGCGACCGAAGCGCCGCGAGCACATCGTCGACTGGCACCGCTCGCCTCGCCCCCGGGGGTTTGCGAAGCGCGGGCTTGTTGCGGACCGCGGAGCGATCGGACGCCCAGGATGCAAGAAGAGCGCGCTTGACCTCGGGCTCGAGGCTCGGGTGACGCGCCACGTCGAAGGGATGAAGAAAACGGGAAAATGGCTCGGACATGTTCGTGCCTCCTTCCTTGTAGCCTTTCCTTTCTCGTCGTGCGGCAAGGTGCCGCAGGGACAGATTTTGGGAGCGAAGCGAGTCGAGTCAAGAGGGTTCAGCCCCCTGATATGGGGCGTTAGTTTCGCGCTAGCGCAGCCATCAAAAAATTTTCGCCAGACCTCTTGAAGCGAAAAAAATCGCTTCCTAGCTCATCGGCGCCGCGCGTCCCGGACAGGCGCGCCGGCTTATCATATCGTTATGCAACATGGAGGTTATGCATGCATTTCCGTCCCTTGCACGACCGTGTGGTCGTCCGCCGCATCGAAGCCGAGGAAAAGACCTCGGGCGGCATCATCATCCCCGACACCGCCAAGGAAAAGCCGCAGGAGGGCGAAGTCGTCGCCGTCGGCCCGGGCGCCCGCGCCGAGGACGGCACCATCGCCGCGCTCGACGTCAAGGCCGGCGACCGGATCCTGTTCGGCAAATGGTCGGGCACCGAGGTCCGCATCGACGGTGAGGAACTGCTCATCATGAAGGAGAGCGACATCCTCGGCGTCATCGAGCAGGCCGAGGCGCTCAAGCAGGCGGCGTAACGCCCATTCATCACCCACTGAAAGGACAGCAAGAAGGAGGTAAAAATGGCTGCCAAGGAAGTGAAATTTGCGTCGGACGCGCGTGATCGCATGCTGCGCGGCGTGGATACGCTTGCGAATGCAGTGAAGGTCACGCTGGGCCCCAAGGGCCGCAACGTCGTGATCGACAAAAGCTTTGGCGCACCGCGCATCACCAAGGATGGCGTCACCGTCGCGAAGGAAATCGAGCTGGCCGACAAGTTCGAGAATATGGGCGCGCAGATGCTGCGCGAGGTCGCGAGCAAGCAGAACGACAAGGCCGGCGATGGCACGACGACCGCGACCGTGCTCGCGCAGGCGATCGTTCGCGAAGGCTCGAAGGCGGTCGCCGCGGGCATGAACCCGATGGACGTCAAGCGCGGCATCGACCTTGCAGTCACCACGGTCGTCGAGGATCTCAAGGCGCATGCCAAGAAGGTCGGCGCCAACAGCGAGATCGCGCAGGTCGCGACCATCTCGGCAAATGGCGACGAGGAAGTCGGCAAAATCCTCGCCGAGGCGATGGAGAAGGTCGGCAATGAGGGCGTGATCACCGTCGAGGAAGCCAAGAGCCTCGCGACCGAGCTCGAAACGGTCGAAGGCATGCAGTTCGACCGCGGCTACCTCAGCCCCTATTTCATCACCAACGCCGAGAAGCTGAAGGTCGAACTCGACGATCCCTATATCCTCATCCACGAGAAGAAGCTCTCGAACCTGCAGGCGATGCTGCCGCTGCTCGAGAGCGTCGTCCAGTCGGGCCGGCCGCTGCTGATCATCGCCGAGGATGTCGAGGGCGACGCGCTCGCAACCCTCGTCGTCAATCGCCTGCGCGGCGGGCTCAAGGTCGCGGCCGTCAAGGCGCCGGGCTTCGGCGACCGCCGCAAGGCGATGCTCGAGGATATCGCGGTGCTCACCGGCGGCAATGTCGTCAGCGAGGAACTCGGCATCAAGCTCGAGAGCGTCACGATCAACATGCTCGGACGCGCCAAGAAGGTCGTCATCGACAAGGATAATACGACGATCGTTGACGGCGTCGGCGCCAAATCTGACATCGACGGTCGCATTGCGCAGATCCGCCAGCAGATCGAGACGACGACCAGCGACTATGACCGCGAGAAGCTGCAGGAGCGGCTGGCGAAGCTCGCGGGCGGCGTCGCGGTGATCCGTGTCGGCGGCGCGACCGAGGTCGAGGTCAAGGAGAAGAAGGATCGCGTTGACGACGCGCTCCACGCGACCCGCGCGGCCGTGGAAGAAGGCATCCTGCCCGGCGGCGGCATCGCGCTCCTGCGCTCGCTGAAGGCGCTCGAAGGCCTCAAGGCCGCAAACGACGACCAGCAGTCGGGCATCGACATCGTCCGCCGCGCACTCCGCGCGCCTGCGCGCCAGATCGCCGACAATGCCGGCGAGGACGGCGCCTGGATCGTCGGCAAGCTGCTCGAAAGCGAAGAGTATAGCTGGGGCTTCAACGCCGCCACCGGCGAGTATCAGGACCTCGTCAAGGCCGGCGTGATCGATCCCGCCAAGGTCGTACGCACCGCGCTGCAGGATGCCGCGTCGGTCGCGTCGCTGCTGATCACCACCGAGGCGCTCGTCGCCGAGCTGCCGAAGGAGGAGAAGGCCGCGCCGATGCCGGCGATGGACTTCTGACATATCGAGGGCGGCGGGAAACCGCCGCCCTCACCTGCCCTGTTTCTGTGCGGAGCATCAAGGAAATCGGCAATGCCGTTCGGAGGTCATAACGTTCGAAATTGTGTGTCGGAGATCAAGCTGCGGCATGGCAAACAGGCCGACTTCATCGTCTCCAGGCAGGTGCAATGGTCGCGCGACCGGGGCAATGACGAAGAGATCGCATTCTGGGACGCCGTGCTGAATGACTTGCATCGAACGACTTCTCCGCATTGAAAAGGTGGCCGCCAAGGGGCGCTCCGATCCAGGCGGGCGACCGCTTGCCAACCGATGCTTCCAATTCAGTTCGTTCGACCGGTCATGCCGCGGCTTTGCGCCCAGCCGTAAAGATCGGCGATCATGCCTCGCTCGATCTCGGGTTGCAGATAGATCACGACGGCGGTTTCGGCTTCCTTGTCGATGAAGCGCATAGTCGCGTAGAAGACACCCTCTCGCTCGGTGTCGCCGCCCTCGATTTCGTCGGGCCATATCTCAATCGTTCGCACGGGCCTCTCCTTCCCATTCCGCTGTCCGCGATCGATGAAGGGAGAATGCCAAAGTGCTAGGAAGGTTGCACCTGGAATGGGCGCAACCGGGGAATAGAAAAGGCCGGGCCGCATCGAAGTGCGGCCCTGCCCCGAGAGGACGCCTCGGCGTCACTCTTCTTTCCGACGTCGGCGGTTCTGACGATTCTCGTCGTCGCGGCCAGCCTGGTGTCCCTGGTCCTGGTCATTGTCCTGACCCGGCTGGCGACGCTGCTGATCCTCCTGTTCCTGCTGGCCGGGATTCTCGTTCAGATTGCGATCGGGTTGGCCGCCCTGCTGGTCGTTCTGTCCCATGTGGGTCATCCTCTTTCCAAACTGCCTGGGCGGCAGGCTTGGAAACGACGCGCCATAAAGCAGCGAGTTCCCGCCGCTTTCGACAGCTTATCGCAAGAATCGCCGTGCCCGCACGCGATCGCCTTTTCACAACTCAACAGTCCCGTATTGAGCTCGGCACAGCTACGCCCGCGCCCTGCGGTCGGCCACCGCTGCGACGATCGCATCGCAAAAGTCGGGCAGGTCGTCGGGACAGCGACTGGTGATGATATTGCCGTCGACCACGACGCTCTCATCGACCACCTTCGCGCCGGCATTGGCAACATCGGTGCGGATCGACTTGTAGCTCGTCATTCGCTTGCCCGATGCGAGCCCGGCTTCCACAAGAAGCCACGGCGCATGGCAAATCGCGGCAACCGGCTTGCCAGCACCTGCGAAGGCCCGAATGATCGAGATCGCCTTGTCCTCAACCCGCAGCAAGTCGGGATTGATCTGGCCGCCCGGCAGAACGAGCGCGTCATAACGGTCGGTGTCGACGTCGGCGATCTTGAGATCGACTTCGACCTCGTCGCCCCAATCGTCTTCGTCCCAGCCGGTAATATCATCATCGTCGATCGATGCGATTTCGACCTCCGCGCCGGCGTCCTCCAGACGCTGAAGTGGCACTTCAAGCTCGGATTGTTCGAAGCCATCTGTCGCCATGATCAGGATCCTGCAGCCGGCGAGTATATTGTCCTTGGTCATCGGAAAGCTCCTTTGCTGTCTTATGACCAATGCGCCGCGGCTATCGTCGTTCCCGCCCGTGCCCGCGCGCGCGGCTCTCCGTCCTCGTCTATCGGCAATGGCCGCACCGAGGCCTGAGGCGGCGATCGCGTCGAGGGCAGCCTCGACAATTTTCCAGAATGGCGGCGACCGTGCGTCCCATCTTTGCAACCTTTCTTCGCCAACTGCATTTGAACGGCGCACGGGCTTCGACGGTGATCGGTCGGTCTGCCGCTGCCATGTGCATCGCTTCGCGTATCGCCGCGGCTGTTCGATCCCACGTCTCAGTCGAATTGCCGTCGGCGTACGCATCCAATCGTCGTCCGGGCCGCTCCCCTACGTTGTCCGAATATCGGCGCGCATATCCGGCTCAACGACATATCGCTCAGTTTGGCCGTCGGAGTGTGCTACGCGCCTGATGTTTGAGGCAAGCGGATGCTGCAATCGAATCATCGGATACACGGTCAGCATTTTTTGTGTTTCGGCATAGTCACGCCGGGGTCTTTCCCTCCCCCCTTCGCTCGAATAGGCTGACCGGCAGCAATCTTCTTTTGCCCGTTCATGAAGATCCGAGGTTGAGACGTGCGATGCTGCACACGATCCGCAGCGGTGCGCGCGATGACGCGTTCCTCACTGGTTGGTCGCACCCGAGCGCCTGAGCGCTGCCTGGATGATCGGAGGTCGGTCGATGATATTGCCGGGAGCGATTTCTGCGCCGCGTCGTTCGTATCCGCATGCAGCTTTGCCGCGATATAAACCTGGATCGGTCGAGCTTCCGCGATAGCGGCCACACGTCGTTCAGCCGTGAGACCGACATGGCATGAAACTCTCGCGCGCCTCGGAAGACCCGGCGAAAGTGGACTCCTCGATAGCCGCGCACCGGATTGCCCTTCTCTACGCCTTGCGTCATCGACGCCTGCCCGACTTGCTCAATCCGACGCGCTTCACCGAGCTCGTCCAGCTCCGCAAATTGAATGATCGGTCACCGTTGCAAACGACGCTGCTGGATAAACTTGAGGCAAAACGCTTGGCCTCGGAGCAACTCGGTGCAAACTGGATCGTACCGACGCTCTGGCAGGGCCAGATGCTGCCGCGCTTCGTTCCGTTCGCCCTCCCATCAATCGTCAAAGCGCGTCATGGGTGTAACCAGTATCAAATCCTGGAGACGTTTCCGGATTGCGAACGCTGGAAGCAGGTCCAGCGAGCCGCGCGCCGGTGGCAGCGCCGGGAATACGGCCGCTGGCTCGACGAATGGGCTTATCGCAATGTCCCGCGTGGCGTTTTCGCCGAGCCGTTGCTCGGCGGCGCACGTCCTCTCCCAATCGACTACAAGATCTACGTCTTTGGCGGTGTCGCGACGCACGTCCAGGTACATTTGGGGCGCGGTGTCCGTCACCGCTGGATATTGCATGACCGCAACTGGCGGCAGCTCGTGCCTGCCGCCGATCGACCTTCCAGACCCTCCTCCCTCGGGGCGATGCTGCAAGCTGCAGAGACGCTTGCCGGGAACCTAGCCTTCGTTCGGGTCGATTTTTACGAAATCGACTGCCAACCGCTTTTTGGCGAGTTTTCCCTTTATCCCGGCTCTGGCCTCGATCCTTTTGCCGCCGACTGGATCGACGTCGAGCTGGGAAGGCTTTGGAAAGATGCGTTGGAGAGATCCGGTTCCCCAGCGGCAAGTTCGCCGGACGCAAAGCACGCGCGGCCCACTGGGTATGATCCTTTCCAGATTTGATTCTCCATGAGAATTCGGCAGCGCCGGCGACGTCAGCCGCCCATTGGAGAGATCGGGTCACATTCGTCGATGCATTGACGTCGCAGCGCGACATATTGCGCCCAGATCGGGAACTTGCCCCCACTCCATGCGTCGGTTCGGCGGGACGGGGGGTTGCCTCCCTTCCCGGCAACCTGCCCGCCACCCTCAACAAATGGAGATGGATCATGGACAGGTTCGACGACCGCACCCCGCTCTGGGATTATAGCGACAACAGCAGCCCCGACACCGGGGCATCGCCGGGTCGCTACAACCGCGGCCGCGCAGAGGATGCCTCGCGCGCTTTTGTGGCGATCGAGGAAGACGAGCGCGAGCAGCGCCGCCCGCGCCGCGCCTATCGCGAGCAGGAATATCGCCGCGATAATTGGGAGGCTGAGCGCGCGGGCGACTATCGCCGGCCGGTCCGCCGCGCCGAGCGCTCCGATTGGCCCCGTTACGACCGCACGCCCCGCCGCGACGCCTATTACGATGCTGCCGGCGAAGCCCGAGGCGAGGATCGTTCGCGTGGCGGCAACTACTGGCCGAGCGAGTTCGGCTATCTCCCGGTCGAGGGCTATTCGCCTTACGGCAATTATCCGCGGACGCGCAGCCCCGATTATGACCCGGACGAACGCGGCTTCCTCGACCGCGCCGGCGACGAAGTGCTTTCCTGGTTCGGCGATCGCGACGCGCGCCGTCGCCGTGAACTCGATCATCGCGGCCGCGGTCCCAAAAGCTATATCCGCTCCGACGAGCGCATCCGCGAGGACGTGAACGACCGTCTCACCGAGGATGTCTGGATCGACGCCTCCGAGATCGAGGTCAGCGTCGCAGATGGCGAAGTCACGCTCTCCGGCACGGTCGAGGATCGCCGGTCGAAGCGCCGCGCCGAAGATGTCGCCGACGACGTCACGGGCGTCAAACATGTGCAGAACAATCTGCGCTACAGCTCGGGTGTCGTCAGTCCCAAGCTCGACTGACCCGGCAAGCCGACAGGAAGGGGCCGCTTTGGCGGCCCCTTCTTGCTGCCCGCGCTCGGCGGCACCGATATTTTCAACATGAATTCCCTGTCGGAACCCGCCCGAGGCGCGTCGAGAGCGGACGCTCATCGTCATTCCGAGTACGCCGCCAGTATAACATCGGAACCAACCGCGACCGGCGCGCGCTTCACCCCGGCGGGGTAAAGGAGACGATATGGCCCCGATTACCGCTACCGCGATCAATTGCTCGCTGTCGGCGCGTGGCCGCAAGAGTTCAACCGATGCCATGCTCGCGGTGCTTACCGAACATTTCGCGGCGGAAGGCGTCCGTATCGGCAAGCCCATCCGTATCGCCGCGCACAGCATCAAATGGGGTGTCACCTCGAACGAGGGTGCTGGCGACGAATGGCCGAAAATTCGCGAGGCGATCCTCGCCTCCGATATTCTCATCTTCGGCACACCGATCTGGATGGGTCAAGCATCGAGCGTCGCCAAGCTTGTGATGGAACGAATGGATGCCTTCCTGTCGGAGACCGACGACAAGTGGCGGATGCCAAGCTTTTCGAAAGTGGCCGTTGCCGCGATCGTCGGCAACGAAGACGGCGCGCATAATGCTTCGTCGCAAATCTTTCAGGCGCTGAACGATGTGGGATGGACGATTCCCGCTGTGGCCGCCTGCTACTGGGTCGGTGAGGCGATGGGTTCAGTCGATTTCAAAGATCTTCAGCATCGCCCCAGCAAAGTGACGGAGACCGCCAAAATGGTCGCCGCTAATGCCACGCATCTTGCCCGACTATTGAGGGAATCGCCTTATCCCGGCTGAGCAGTTCGATCGCGCGAGCCGTCCGACCTCGTTATCCTGCTGCCTTGGCCCGCACATGCGACAAGACAATCAGCAAGCGCTCTTTAGCGCGTTGCCCGCTTGTGGCCGATTGGGGTCAGACGGCTTTCAACTCCGATTCCAGATAAGCGGACATTCTGTAGCGGTATGACAATGCCGTGGCCCCTCGTTTCCTGGCGCGGCCTGATCGGTACACTGCGCTAGATCAATCTCGGACCTTTCTTCCAATCCCTTTCGCCAACATCCGGTCGAACCGGCATTTTTATTTGCTCGGGATGTCACAGCGGCGGGCTCCCGCTCGTCAGTCATGGTGACGCCGATATCGGCTCAGGAAGAAAGGAAGATCAGATGAATCAGTTGAATTGGTCCGAAGTCGCTCCCGCCGGAGCGAAGGCGCTGTACGGTGTGCACCATTACGTCACTAACAACACCGCGCTCCCGGAAGAGCTGGTCCACCTCGTCTTCCTGCGAGTATCCCAGATCAACGGATGCGCGCACTGCATCGATCTGCATACCCGGGACCTGCTCAAGACCATGCCGATCGACAAGGTCGCGCTCCTTCCGGTGTGGCATGAAGTGCCGCATCTCTTCCCCGACCAATATCGCGCAGCACTGGCTTGGGCGGAGGAAGTCACACGCGTCAGCGAAACGCATGCTTCCGACGAGGCCTATGCAGCAGCGGCCGAGGCCTTCGAGCCGAAAGACCTCGTGGACCTGACGATCGCGATTGCGGCGATGAACGCCTTCAACAGGCTCGGCGCACCATTCCGTCTTCCGGTTGCCGCCAAGCCCTGAGGTGGGAGCGCTGCTCTTTTGTCGTCGCGGTACAATATCAAATCAACCGGCGCAGCTAACCGCGCCGGGCGACCCAAGAGAGCTCTTTCCTTTCAGGAAACACGCTCTTCATCTTACGCCCGTCCGATTTCGATCGGACGGGCGTTCTTTTGCGCAGATCGTCGTCAGTTGGCCGCTAGCGGCCTGTCCGCATTGATACCGGTAAATGGCTAAAGCTGACGATTGCGACCGATGCTGTCCTTGACGTGATTGGCCAGAAGGTCAGTTCGCTCTGCCGGTCATTCCTCGACTCTGTGCCCACCCGTAGAGATCGGCAATCATGCCGCGCTCGACTTCCGGCTGAAGGAAAACGACGACAGCGGTCTCGGCGTCATGGTCGATGAACCGCATCGTCGCGTAACGCCTTCCCTCCCGTTCCGTGTCTCCGCCCTCAATTTCGTCAGGCCAGATTTCAATCGTTCGCACGGATCCTCTCCTCTCCAATATGCCGATGCCAGCGATCGATTGGAAAATGCGAAAAAAGTCAATTGGTTGCGCAGGGAAAATAGCGGCAAATGGCCGAAATGCGGCAGGCCGGTTTAGGGGCGGACGGGGAAAAGCGGACTAACGAGCGAAGGCCTCCGCCACGAAATCGCGGCCGAGGCGAAGTCCCACGGGATCAACGGTGTGCGCCACGCCGTAGGAGACGTGCGTCGTAACCTCGACGCCGAGGCGTCTGAGTTCACTCTCCGACATGTGTAGCGCGGCGATAGGGACAACCGGATCGGCCGTGCCGTGCACCAATAGCACGGGCGGCTTCGAGAACTCTCCGTGGTTCAGCCCCAGCGTCCCTGCTAACATACCGGAATATCCAACGACGGCAGCCACCGCGCGCGGCCGCCGCAGCGCGACATGCAGTGCCATCATCGTCCCCTGGCTGAAGCCGACGATGGCTAGGTCAGCCTCGCTCAGACCATATTGTGCAAGCTTGCGGTCAATGAAGGCGTCGATCGCCAGCGCGGCAGAGGCGGCGCCGGCGGCGAGCGCGGACGGCGCAAAGCCGGAAAGTCCCCACCACTGATAGCCCGCCCCCATCATGCCGCAGCGCTGCGGCGCGTGCGGGGCGAGAAACAATGTGTCCGGAAGCGCCTCCTGCCAAGCGGGCGCGAGCGAGATCATGTCCGTTCCGCTCGACCCAAAGCCGTGCAGTAGCAGGGCAATCTTCTTGGGCGGCTCTCCGGAGCGCGGCTTGAGGCTGGCTCCGTTTACGATCTTGGACAAGGTCATGCACCACATATGGTTATCGCTGGCCATTTGTCAGCCTAGCGTCTGTCCAGTTCAGCTGGCGGCCGCTGTCCAGAGCGGATGCCGGATCATCGCGCGTCCAAACAAATCCGACGAGATCAGTCCCTCAAGCCAGCGCCTGAGCGTCTGCGGCGCCTCCGCTTCGAACCACGCCGGATCGACGCCCGCAAACTGGCGCACGAAGGGAAAGATTGCGATGTCGCTGAACCCTCGCGCACTCCCGCCGAGATAATCCCGATCGCCGAGCTTTGCGTCGAGCTGACAGAGCATGGCGAGACCCGCGGCGCGATGCATCAGTGGATTCTCACCATGGCGCGCTGCATATTTGTAGTAATCGAGATGACGCTTGAAATCGCCGTCATAGTCCGCGACCAGGCCGGGATCCGCAGCTGCCATCCACCTTTCGGGATCGTTCTGGTCCAATGACCAGCGCATGATATCGATGCTCTCGTCGATCACTTGGCCGTTCGCGAGGACGAGCACCGGGACGGTGCCCTTGGGGGAGGCAGCCAGCATCGCAGCCGGCTTGTCGCGCAGCAAAATTTCCCGATGCTCATAGGCAACGCCGCTCGCGATAAGCGCCATGCGCCCGCGCATCGCATAAGGACAGCGGCGGAAGCTGTAGAGGATCGGCGGCTCATGCATTTGCCAGCGGCATAGCGGAACGGCCGCGCGAACGTACAGCCCCGTCCTAAGAGAGCTCAGATCCAAACTGGCCGGAAGCGGAACGGCGGCTTTTGGATCTGAGAAAGCAAATGCGGTCATTCGGTCGATTTCCGCTTTGGAGGGAAGCCGACAGCTCGCCCGCCTTCGGGGGCGGCAGGCGGGGCGAGCGACGGTGCGGCAATATGCCCGCGCCACGACCGTGCGCCCCGCATAATTGCATCAGAATTCGAACCGCGTTCTTATACCGATGGTTCGCGGGCGCGCCCACGAAACCTGGTCACCTGGCTGGAAGGTCGGGTAATTGTTCGGCGAGCGCAGCAGTATCTCCGAACCATTCGTCAGATTCTGGCCAAAAATGCCGACCTCCATATTGTTGGTTTTATATGTGGCCGAGAGCGTCAGATAATCGCTGGCTGGGATGTGCCGGTTCAGCGGCAGCGTGCGATTGAACTGCGTGTTGACGCCAGCCCGGAAAGCCCAGCTTCCATCGAGCAGCAACTCTCCCTTGCCGATAGGATGCCGGTATTGCGCCGTCGCCGTCGCGATGTAACGCGGAAAATAGGGCGCCGGGTCGCCATCGAGCGCATTCAAATTTTCAATCGCGCCGTCGGCCTCTGCGTCGGTATAGGACGCGCTGAGGCCGAGGGTGAAAGACGACGTCACATCGAATGACGTTTCGAGTTCCAGACCACGGCTCATCACCTTGCCCTTATTCTGGATGAAGTAATAGGCGCAGCTCGGAAGCTGCTTCTTGGTTTGCACATCATCCCATTTGATGAGAAAGGCAGTGGCGTTGAGTTTGAGTCGGTTGTCGATGAAACGGCCCTTTTCCCCAATCGAATAGCTCCACAGACTATCGGCCCCAAAGGTCACTGGACCTTCGCTTAGACCGATCGAATTAAGTTCAGGACCGCATAGCGACAATGGCAAAGGCTGGTTTACGCCGCCATAGCGGAACCCTTTCGACGCTTCTGCAAACAGCATCACCTTGTCAGTCACGCGATAGGATATGACTGCACGCGGATTCACGCCCTTTTCGCGCGCACGGTCCTGAGTCGTCAGCGGAGCACCGCTCGCATCGACCCCAAACAGCCCGCCGAAATAGAGTGAAAAATCCTGCTTCCAGTTAAAGTAGCGCAGACCGCCGGTCACATCGAGCCTCGGTGTAATCGACCAAGTCAGCTCGCCGAAGGCAGAAAACTGGCGCTCACGCAGATTCTGCAGGCCCGAAAAGTCGGTATCAGGCGTAAACGCGCCCAGATCGACGGAATTGAAGCCGCCCGGCGGCAGGCCCAACAGCGCGCCATAACGTGCGTCGAAATCGTCGCTGGGGTCATTCTGATAAACGTCGCGCTTCTGATTCTGATAGAAGAGGCCTGCTACGAGACGCAGCGGACCCGACCCTTTCGTTGAGAATCGAGCCTCATAATCCCATTCACTGACATCGTTCTTCAAAAAGATGTTGGCTCGGATCGGTTCGCCAAAAAAAAACTCGGCCAGCAGATATTGGTTGCCGCCGATAGCAGTGTAATTCTTGCGCTTTACATGGCTCACGCTCGCGACGATGTCTCCGACGCCGACATCAAAATTTCCTGTCAGATTATAGACATACAATTTGTCGCGATAGAATTCCGGGCCGATAATCGAAGTCTTGAACTTGCCCAGACCCAGATAACCGGTGGGTAGCGCCTTTGCATCGAGATCCATGTAAAGGGCGCTCGCATCGATCGCGACGCTATCGCCAGGCGTAAGCCGAAAGGCGACGCGGCCCTGCGTATTAGTGTTCGAGTTCGCGTCATTCTTACCGGTCGCGAGATTGTCGACGAAACCGGATTCGCGACCTTGATAACCGGTAACGCGCATCGCCAGGATGTCAGTGGCGATCGGCAGGTTTAACATGGCGCGCAGATTATAATTGGCGCCGCCACCACGCTCCGTTACCGATAGCCCCGCCTCACCGCTGCCAAAAAATTCGTTCGCATCGGGCTTTTGGGTTATCATGCGAACCGTTCCCGACATGGAGCCGGCGCCGAATAGCGTGCCTTGCGGCCCGCGCAGCACCTCCACCCTCTCCAAGTCGAGCACTTTCAATTCCGGGTTGCTGGACGCCAGCGAGATCGGAACCTCGTCGATATAAACGGCGACCATCGGACGATCCTGCGCGTCAGTAAAATCGAACGAGCCGGACGTGACACCGCGAATGTCGATCTTATTACGACCGGGTCCCGAGGACTGGAGCGACACCGAAGGAATGCCCCTGGTATAATCGTCCAGTCCGCCTTGGCCGCCACGTAGCAGATCGTCGGGAGAGATGGCGGTGATCGCCATCGGCACGCGCTGGATCGACTGATTGCCCCGACGCGTTGCCGTGACAATAATGTCGCCGTCGAAGGAATCGGTTTCGGAAGTGAGTGCGGCCTGCTCCGCCTGCCCGGCATCCTGCGCCCAGACCGCCGGGGCCGCGAGCATCGCGACCAATGCCGTCATACCGCCCCAATGTTGTGCCGCGGAAATCTTCATCTATCGTCCTCCCATTTGGCGCGCTCGCATATGCGAGCGCGCGAGCGTTAGCGCCCTTTTTTTTGGATCATCGATAGGTCGGGGGGATTTAGCGAGTGACTAAATCGGATGGCGGCATATGAAAAACTAATTCGGCCTCGTCGCGATGACACCGCTCACGCTACGGGAGGCATCCTGCGCCTTGGAAAAGCTCGCGATGAACCGGCTGCGAAGCAGTGATATCGCCGGATCATCGAGGTCCTCCGCGCGCAATGAAAGATAATAGCTGAAGCCGTCGTCGATGGCCACGTCATAGGGCATCGACAATTGGCCCGAGGTGATCTCGTCCGCGAACATGTCGATATCGGCAAGCGCGACACCGCCGAACTTGATTGCGTAGGACACCGCAAGCGAGACGGTGTCAAAGCTCAAATCGCGGTCAGCCTGAATGGCGACCCCGGTCTGGCGCGCGAACATCTTCCACAGAAAGCCGCGCGGCTGATCCTCGATACTGACATGCAGCAACGGATTGTCCGCTAGAAAATCCTCCATTGCCTTTCCTGCGTGCGCCGCTGCCGTTTCAGGAGAACACACCGGCGCGACGCGAGATTTCCACAGCAGGTCGGTGACGCGGTCGTCGACGCTAGGCCGATCAAAAACGATCGCCATATCAATGCTGTCTTCGGGCAACCCCGTCACACGCGAGCTGTGAATATCGATGTCGAGATCAGGAAAATCGGCGCGAAAGTCGCGCAGAATGGGCAAGACGACCTGCTGCAGCATCGACGGCGGGATATGTAGGCGAATGGGGCGTTTGACCAGATTATGTTGGCAGATCGCGTTCATCGTCTGCTCCAGCCTGTCAAAGGACAGGATAACTTGTGGTAGCAGCGCTTCGCCCGCCGGAGTCATTACCAGCGTCGCACTCGATCGGTCGAACAGTTTGTGGCCCAGCAAATCCTCAAGCGCGATGATATGGCGGCTCATCGCACTTTGAGATACATTCAGCGATTGCGCGCCCGCGGTAAAGCTGAGCTTGCGCCCCACCGCCTCAAACGCACGCAACGCATTGAGGGGCAACCAGCGCCGATTGACCAAATGCCTTGCGATAAATCCTCTCCCGAACCCCTCGTTGCGGATCCGCCTAGCATCGTCCGCCCTACAATGCCATGCCGCGCCCGTTATGTGCTGGTCGCAGGCAGCGCCGATCGATCTTCGAACCCGCGCGCCGCCGCCCAATAGTGATAGGCCGCCCAGAATCCGGTTAGCGACAATATGACGAGCGCCCCGCGCAGCGATTGCGCGGACGCGCCCCCTACCCCCCCGAAAAAATCACTCAGCACGCCGACGAGCAACGGAGCAAACACCAGGTTGGTGATATTACCCATCAGTACGGTTATCGCCGTCGCTTGCGCGCGCATCGCCACCGGAACCGCATTTTGTAAAAGCCCGATGGAAGGACCGATGTAGAAATAGATAGCCGGCAGGAACGCCCAGAGCATCGCGAGTGCTTGGCCGCGCGAAGTCGCCAAGGGCATCAGGATCGAGGGAATGGTACTGAGCGCGACGAAACCTGCCATCGCCCACAGGATCGTACGCGGGCGGCGCATCCGGTGCCAGCTCATCACCCAACTCGCCAGTAACGTCACGCCCACGCCCGCTATCAGGTGCGCGGCACCCAGCGCGACGCCAATCTCCCCTGTCGACATGCCAAAAGCGCGGACGAAATAGGTCGGCGCCCACCACAACAAGCCCCAGCCCCAAAGGGCGGTAATTGCGCCGGCCATCATCAGGTGGAGCGCCGCGCGGTTGCCGCGAAGGTACGTCAGCGTTTCGCGCAATGTGACGGGCTCGACCGCAGCGCCGTCACCATCCAGCGCGGCGCGCCGCGGTTCGCCGACAGTCAGCAACAGGATGATCGCCAACAGGATGCCCGGCACGCCCAGCACCACAAAGGCTGCCCGCCATCCATGCGCGTCGGCCACACGGCCGGCGAGATCGGAACCGAGCCAAGCACCCAATGGCGCGCCAAGGGTAAAAACTGTCATTGCCATCGGCCGTTCCAACGGCCGAAAATAGTCGGCAATCAGCGCTGTCGATGCAGGCGTGGCTCCCGATTCCCCGACGCCGACACCGATCCGGGCGAGCATAAGTTGCCAAGAATTGTGCACGAACCCGCAGGCGAGTGTCATCAGCGACCAGAAGAACAGTGATGCTGCGACGATGTTGCGGCGACTTCGGCGGTCGGCCAGCATCGAGATCGGGATGCTGACCGTCACGTAGAAGATAGCCAGAGCGCTACCCGTCAGAAACGCGACGCTCGTGTCGGTCAGATCAAGATCGAGGCGGATCGATTCCAGAACGGTTGATACGACATAGCGATCAGCAATGTTGATCGCATAGACAAGCGACATCATCCCCAACACATACCAGCGCAATGCACCGCCTATGGGGGACATGCCCTTGGCTAGCGGTGGTGCGCCCAGGCCGCTGGTCATAATTTCCTCTCCTCATACGCTCTTTTTCTATTTTTTAGAGTGCTATCCAGATCGACTTTTGTCGCGTGTAGGCGGACAGCGCGTGGTGCCCCATCTCTTTGCCCCAACCGCTCTGGCGAAAACCGCCGAACGGTGCAGCGAAATCATAACAGCCATAGCGGTTTACGAAGACCTGACCGGCTTCGAGGGCGGCCGCGACCCGGTGGGCTCGCGACAGGTTTGCAGTATAAAGTCCGGCCGCGAGGCCGTATTCGCTGTCGTTGGCCAGCGCAATGCCCTGTTCCTCGGTGGCGAAGCGCTGCAATACCAGCACCGGCCCGAAAATCTCTTCGCGGGCGATGGACAGGCGGTTGTCGACATCGCCGAACACGGTGGGCGCGACGAAGAAGCCATCGGGGGCGCCCGGGGGCGACACCGCCTCGCCCCCCGCAAGCAATTCCGCGCCGTCCGCGCGACCCTGTTCGATATAGCCGAGAATCTTGCGATATTGCGCCTCGCCGCATTGCGGCCCTTGCCCCGTCGCCGGATCGAACGGATCGCCCGGCACGATCCTGCGGACGCGATCGACGACGGCTGCGGCAAAGCGATCGTAAAGGCCATCCTCGATGATCAGCCGCGTCGGCTCGGTGCATTTCTCGCCCTTTTGCGAAAAATGTACCTGAACGCAGCGATCAACTGCGGCATCGAAATCGGGCAGGTCTTCGAACAACAGCACAGGAGCCTTGCCGCCAAGTTCCAGCGTCACCGTCTTCAGGTTCGATACTGCCGACGCTTGGACAATCTTCTTGCCTGTCACAGTGCTGCCGGTGAAGGATAGCTTATCGATCCCCGGGTGCTCTGCGACCAGCGCGCCGGTATCGCCGCCACCGGTCACCAGATTGACGACGCCGGGCGGAAAGACGCCGGCGCGGTCAAACAGGTCGAAGCAGCGCAGAATCGAAAAGGGCGTCAGTTCCGACGGCTTGATCACTAGCGTATTGCCCATCGCCAGCGCCGGCGCGATCTTCCACATTGCCAGCAGCAGCGGAAAATTCCACGGGACGATCAGTCCGCAAACCCCAACGGGCTCGAGCGTGATATAGTTCAGAAACCCCGTCTCGACCGGCGCGGTCTCGCCATAATATTTGTCGATCCAGCCAGCGTAATAATCGAACACGTCCGCCGTGTCGGGCATGTCGTCGTCGCGCGCCTCGGAAAATGTCTTGCCATTTTCCAGCGCGATGATCGCGGCCAGTTCCTCGGCATTTTCACGCAATATCTGCCCGGCTTGGCGCAACCGGGCCGCGCGCTCGCTGCGGCTCATCGCGGGCCATGCGCCGCATCGGAACGCGGCGCGCGCGGCATCCACCGCTGCATTCACCGTCCCGGCTTTGGCGGATCCGACGTGGCCCAGCGCGTTGCGGCTGGTCGGGTCGATGCAACTCAGCAGCGCTTCCGGCGCGCGCCATTCACCGCCAATGTAGAAGCCGTGGGATTTGCCAGCCCAGCGGCGGGCGGTGTCGCGCAGCATGTCGTCTCCATTCGAAATGACCGCTCATTTGGGGCGGCTTGCGGTGACAGCAGACCCATCGACAGCGCGCAGTTCAAATGACAAAATCAGATCGGGCCATGCGTCGGCGCGATATCGAGTTCAATCGGCTGACGAAAAACGCGCCTGATCGCTGACACCTGTCCCGCTCCAATGAAAATAGGCGAGCAATGGCTCCGCGAATGTGCGCATCGCATGATCAATCCCGCTGCGATGTACGATTGTCTGCAGCGGCGGGATGTCGCGCCACCCAAGGTCGGTGTCGAACCATCGCGCGGTACCCGACAGCGGAACATAATATTCGAGCGCCGGATGCCGGTGCGCCGGATAATGGCAGTTCGGACCAAGCAGCAGCAGGCCGGCGGAGATGCCCGGCTCCTGCAAAATCCCCTTGGAGCCGACCAGTTCGGTCCAGCCATAACGGCTGAGAAATTGGCGATCCGCTTGCTGGGTTCCATAGGTTTGCCGCCAAGCAAGCGAAGGCGCGAGAACAGCGAACCGCTCGACCAGTTCCCGAATTTTCGAAGGCGCCCCTCCGGCCAGCGCGGGCAGATGATCAAGCACTTGCACGTTAGCCGAGGCAGGCATGTGAAAGCGCGGATCAGCTGCCGCACAGTAAATCGCAGGCACGGTGGGCGCAGCTTCAGCGAGCAGTTCGCTTAACGCCGTCAGCCATGTTTCCGTCTCCTGTCGCACGTCGCATCGCATCGCATCGTCCCATTTCCGTTGCGCCGCCACCTGATAGCACCGCACCGCCACGACGGGCAGCAGGGACAAAGTCATACGCTGATCGAATTTTGGCATTTCGTCTGCGCGAACCGCCATGCCAACGCTGGTCACAGTAAAGTCGGTAAAGTCGGCGCCTGGTAGCAGGCGGCCGGCGCGAAGAGGATGGTTCGTCGAATGGATTATGTCAGATTAGGCGCCACCGGCCTGCGAGTGTCGGCGTTCGGGCTCGGTACGATGGGCTTCGGCACGCCGGATTGGCGTCCTTGGGTGCTCGGTCCGGAAGCTTCGGCGCCGATCCTGCAGCGCGCGCTCGAACTCGGCATAAACTTCTTCGATATGGCCGATTTCTATTCGCTTGGCCGCAACGAGGAGGCTGTCGGCCAGACCCTCCTGTCGATGGCGCGCCGCGAAAATCTCGTCCTCGCCTCGAAGGTCTATTATCCCACGAGCGACGCCCCTAACGACCGGGGTCTGTCGCGCAAGCATATCCTCGACGGCATAGACGCCACGCTGCGCCGCATCGGAACCGACTATCTGGACCTTTATATCGTCCACGCCTTTGACCCCGACACTCCTATGGAGGAAACCATGGCCGCGCTCGATGCTGTCGTGCGGTCGGGGAAGGTCCGCTATCTCGGCGCATCGACCATGTACGCGTGGCAGTTCGCGACGATGAATGCCGTCGCCGACCGCAACGGCTGGGCCCGCTTCCAGAATATGCAATGCCAGTACAGCCTGCTCTACCGAGAGGAAGAAAGGGAAATGATGCCCTATTGCCGCAGCCAGGGCATCGGCGTCACCACCTTCAGCCCATTGGCGCGCGGGATGCTCGCGGGCGCTCGGGATCTCCGGATGCAGACGGATAATTTCATCGATGATTTCTTCGGCGACGAGGTCGACCGCGCGATCACCGCGCGCGTCTCGGAACTGGCGGGGCAGCGCGGCGTCAGCCCGGCGGAGATTGCGATGTCCTGGGCCTTCCACAGCGACACGGTCGATTGCCCGCTGATCGGCGCGCAGACGGTCGCCGAGCTGGAAACCGCAGTTGGCGCCGCCGCCGTCAAGCTGTCGGCGGACGAGCGCGCTTTTCTGGAAGAGCTTTATTCTCCCGCCGACGTCATCAACGATCATTTTCCCAATCGTCGGCCGCGCGGCTTGGCTCGCCGACCCATCGAAGGAAGCGCGGCGCATGCATGACATCTCGCTCGGCCGCATTCCCGCCATCACCGGCGCGTCCGGTACGGTGCGCGACCTCGGCACCCATATCGCGGCGATTACCGCCTCGCGGCGCTGCTTCATCCTGCTCGACCCGGCGTTCGACAGCTCCGAGCGACAGGCAGAATTGGTCGAACCTCTTGGCGAGGACAGCATCGCAGCCAAGCTGTTCATCCTCCCGCCCGGAGAGCCGAAGGAAGCCACGGTCGAAGCCGCGGTCGGCTTGGCGCGATCCTTTGGAGCAGGATCGGTGATCGCAATCGGCGGCGGCTCGACGATGGACGCGGGCAAACTGGTCGCTAGCTTGGTCGCCGCCACCGAAACGGTGGCGGCCTATCGCCTCGCCGCGACGCCGCTGCCAAAGGGGCGCCTGCCGCTGATCTGCGTGCCGACGACAGCAGGGACCGGCGCCGAAGCGACCGCGGTGTCGGTCCTGTCAGCACCAGGTGGGATCAAATACTGGTTCTGGGCCGACGGCCTGAAGCCCGACCTGATAGTTCACGATCCCGTGCTGACGCTCGGTCTACCCGCCGCGGTGACCGCCGCCACGGGGGTCGATGCGCTGGTTCATGCGATCGAGGCAGCAACCAATGCCAATGCGACAACAACCAACAATATCTTCGCCTATCGCGCCATCGCGCTCGTCACGAAATATCTTCCTGTTGCCATGACGGCACCGACCGACTTGGAAGCCCGCGCGCGGCTGCTGGAAGCCGCAACGCTGGCCGGGATCGCGATTGACAATGCCGGCACAGCGATCGCCCATAATATCGGCCATGCGCTCGGCTCGCTCGCCCCTGTGCCACACGGCCGCGCCGTGGCGATCGGCATGTGCGCGACGCTTGCGTGGAATGTCGAGGCGCATCCCGATGTCTATGACCCGGTCGCCGATGCGATGGGCGTCGCGGGCGGAGCGTCCGAATTGCCCGCCGCCTTTCTTCGCTTCGTACGCGACGTCGGGATCGACCTGCATGTCGCGGACGTCCCGGCAGCGGTATTGGCGAGGCAGATGGCACAGCCGGAAAATGCCGCGATGCTCGCATCCAACCGTCGCGCCGCCTCGCCGGATGACCTGCTCCGCCATTCCCAAGCAGCGCTGGCACTGGTCAACTGACCTTCCCATTCGCAACAAAAGAGAGATGCATGACCGCACATTCGCTAGGCTTTGACGACTGGGTCGCCCGCCGAGCCGCGCTGCAACCGGAAGGACGCGCCTTCATTGCCGGGCGCTATGAACCGGCGAGCTCCGGCGCCACGTTCGACCGCTTTTCGCCGATCGATGGATCGCACCTTGCCGCCATCGCGCGCTGCGGATCGGCGGAAGTCGACCGCGCCGTCACTGCCGCTCGCAGCGCCTTTGAGCAGGGCGTCTGGCGCGACATGGAACCCGCCGCGCGCAAGACGATCATGCTGCGCTTTGCTCAGCTTGTGCGCGATCATCTGGAACCGCTGGCACTGCTCGAAAGCGCCGACGTCGGCAAGCCTATTCGCGACGCGATCCATGTCGACGTTCCCTTGTGCGCCGACGCCATTGCTTATTATGCCGAATGCATCGACAAGCTGACCGACGAGATCGCGCCGACGGGGCCAAACGACCGCGCGCTTGTACGCCGGATGCCGTTGGGCGTCGTTGCCGCGATCGTGCCGTGGAACTATCCGCTGATCATCGCGGCGTGGAAGATCGGCCCGGCGCTGGCGATGGGCAATTCGGTAATTTTGAAACCCGCCGAACAATCTTCGCTGGGCAGCCTTTATCTCGGCGCCCTGGCGCGCGAGGCCGGGATTCCCGACGGGGTGTTCAGTGTGGTACCCGGCTTGGGCGAAGAAGCTGGCGCCGCGCTCGCCGCGCACCCCGACGTCGACCTGATCGCCTTCACCGGCTCGACTGAGGTTGGCGCGCGGATCATGGCCGCTGCCGCGCATTCGAATCTCAAGCGCATGGCGCTGGAACTCGGCGGCAAGAGTCCGCAAATCGTCATGGCCGATTGTCCCGATCTCGACGCCGCAGCGAGCGCGGTGGCTTGGGGGATCTACTATAATGCCGGCGAAACCTGCCATGCAGGCAGCCGCCTGCTCGTCGAACGGTCAATTGCTGATGACTTTCATCGCCGCGTTGTGGAACAGACCGCAGCGATCCTTCCCGGTCATCCGCTCGATCCCGAAACACGCTTTGGTGCTCTGATCGATCCGGGCCACCGTGACCGGGTGATTGATTACATCCGGCTGGGCGTCGCTGAAGGCGCAACGCTGGCGATGGGCGGTGAACCGCTGCCCATCACCCCCGCCGGATGCTATGTCGCGCCGACACTGTTGACGGGCGTACCTGCGGACTCCCGCGTCGCGCGGGAGGAGATTTTCGGCCCGGTGCTGGTGTCGATACCCTTCGATGGCGAAGGTGAGGCGATCCGGATTGCAAATGACAGCGACTATGGTCTCGCGGCTTCGGTTTGGACCGCCGACATCAACCGCGCGCACCGGATGAGCGAAGCGCTGCGCGCCGGTACCGTCTGGATCAACACCTATGACCAGTCGAGCATGGCGACGCCCTTCGGCGGCTTCAAGCGATCGGGCTTCGGCCGCGACCGTTCGCTTCACGCACTGGAAAAATATGCAGACCTAAAAACGGTCTGGACCCATTATAGCTGAGGCGAGGAAGAGGACGTCATGAAGATTTCCGCGATCGAGATCACCCACCATCGCCTGCCGCTGGACCCGCCGTTCAACGCGAGCTGGGATCGGCGCCCGCGCACCCATTTCGATGCGACCGTCGTTCGCGTGCGTACAGACGAGGGGCTGGAAGGTTGGGGCTCGGGCGACCTGATGCTCGGCTTTGCCGGGCATGAGGAACTGTTCGTCGGCGAGGATCCGCTCCGCCTGGAACGCCATCATGCGGTGCTGTCGCACATCGATTTTCATTATGGGCGGTGCTGGCCGCTCGACCTCGCGCTGTGGGATCTCGCCGGAAAGATCGTCGGGCAACCGGTGTGGAAGATGCTGGGCGGACGCCACGACCGCGTGCGTGCCTATGCATCGACCGGTACGCTCCGCGACCCGCTCGAAATGGCGGACACCGCCGAGCGGCTGCTCGCCGAGGGTTTTCCGGCGATGAAGATTCGGTTCCATCGCCAAGACTGGCGCGATGATATTGCGGCGCTGGCCGAAGTGCGCCGCCGGGTCGGCGACCGACTGACATTGATGGTCGACTGCAACCAAGGCTGGCGGATGCCGTGGGACGTCAAGGCTCCCTGGACGTTCAAGGATGCACTTTCCGTCGCGCGCGAACTGGAGCAGCTGGATATCTACTGGATGGAAGAGCCGTTGCACCGGTCGGACATAGACGGGATGCGCCGGCTGCGCGACAAGACCGGATTGCGGATTGCGGGCGGCGAAATGACCCGCGAACCCAGCGCTTTTCGCGACTTGCTGGTTGCCGGTGCGATCGACGTACTGCAACCCGACGCCGCACTGGTCGGAGGTATTACGGGTCTGCGCCGCGTCGCCTATATGGCGGAACAGCATGGCGCGGTCTTCACCCCCCACACCTGGACCAACGGCGCCGGCTTGATCGCTAACCTGCACCTGACCGCGGGCGTTGCCGACGCACCCTTCATCGAATTTCCTTACGACCCGCCCGACTGGAGCCTCGAACGCCGCGACTTCCTGCTCGCCGAGCCGCTCCGTACCACTGACGAGGGCTGGCTGTTGCTGTCGGACGCACCAGGGCTTGGATATGTGCTCGATGAAGAGGCGTTGAAGCGCACGCGTCGATAGGCCATCCGCGAACAGAACCAAAGGGAGAGTCAGAATGACGCCGACAATGGATCGCAGGACATTTATCGGCGCGGTTGCCTTGACTTTCACGCCGGGCGTCGCCGCTGCCGTGGCGGCCGGTCCGCAGCGTTATTCGGTCAAGACGGTCGAGCCGGTATGGATTCCGGTTTCGGCGGGACTCAATCTCGCGGGGCGCCTGTGGCTTCCCGATACGCCCGCCGGCACGCGCTTTCCCGTCGTGCTCGAATATATCCCCTACCGCACCTTCGACCGTTATCGCCCGCTCGACGACTATTGGGGGGCGGCACTGGCCGAGCGCGGCATCGCGTTCGCGCGTGTCGATATTCGCGGCTCGGGCAATTCGGAAGGATTGCTTCTCGACGAATATCTTGAAACCGAGCAGCAGGACGGCGCGGACATCATCGGCTGGCTCGCCGAACAGGCCTGGTGCAACGGCGCGGTGGGGATGCGCGGCATATCCTGGGGCGGCTTTTCGACTCTACAGGTCGCCGCGCGGCAACCGCCCGCGCTCAAGGCGATCATGCCGATGTGCGCGACCGACATGCGCTTTCGCAACGACGCGCATTATGTCGGCGGGCTGCCCGGTCTCACGAACCTCAAATGGGCTGCGGGGTTCGAACTGGTCATGTCGTCGCCGCCCGATCCCGCCGTGGCAGGCGAGCGATGGGAAGAGATGTGGCGCAAGCGATTGGAGGCGACGCCGTCGATCGCAGCGCGCTGGCTCAGCCACAGCGCGAACGACGATTATTGGCGCCAAGGGTCGGTCGGCCTAAACCCCGAAACGATCACCTGCCCCACCTATATCGTCGGCGGCTGGGCCGATTCCTACGCCGAATCGGCCGAGCGACTGATGCGCAGCCTGCGCGTACCGTACAACGCGATCATTGGCCCTTGGGGTCATAATTACCCGCAGTTCGGCCGTCCCGGTCCGCGTCTCGACTGGATCGAGGAAGAGGAACGCTGGTGGAAGCATTGGCTGGCTGGCGAACAGAATGGGGCGATGGATGGCCCGGCGTTCCGCTTTCACCTCAATTATCAAACGCCATCGCACACGGGAATGAAAGATATTCCTGGCCATTGGGCAGCGGAGCAGAGTTGGCCCTCGTCCGATATTCGCGAACGCATTCTTCATCTGGCACCGAAACGGCTTTCCGAAGCACCGGCGCGCGGCAGGCTGTCATACAAAGCGGACAAGGTTGTCGGCCTCACAGCGCCCGAATGGATACCCTATGCAGTGGCCGAACTCCCCCGCGACCAGCGTCAGGACGACGAGCGGTCATTGCTGTTCGACCAGCCGCTCACGGAAAATCAGGACGTGGTCGGCGTGCCACGCCTGCATCTTCGCGTCCGCAGCGATCGGCCCGTGGCCGCGGTGGCGGCGCGGCTGTGCGAGGTAGATCCAGAAGGCCGCTCGTGGCTGGTCAGCTATGGGATATTGAATCTCGTTTTCCGCGGCGGCTTTTCTGCCACCCCTGAACAGCTGAAGCCCGGGCGCAGCTATGATGTCGCAATCGATCTTGCCCCTATCGCCTATCGGTTCAAGGCGGGACATACGCTGCGCCTGGCGATTTCCGAAAGCCTATGGCCGCTCGTTTGGCCGTCGCCAGAAACGCCAACGCTGGAATTCGACCTTGCAGGATGCCACCTGGCGCTGCCTATCCGTCCGGTTCCGGCGACCGAGCCCGTCTTTCCCATTGCGGAGAAGGATATCCAGTTCCCCCAGAGCAATCCGCGACTCGACATTCAAGAAGGCCCCGACGGCCGCGTCCGCGTCAGTGGCGCATGGGCGCCATCGTCGAGCAAGGTCGAAACGACTGGCACCGAAATGTCGGGCAGCGGTCCAGACATGCTTCTCGATTTCAATCCATCCGATCCCAACAGCTGCCGCTGGGAGGTCAAGCAATCAAGCCGGTATCGCAGAGAAGGTTGGGATTGCGAAATCCGGGTATCGATCGAGATGACGGCGACGCCCACGCATTTCACGATCAATGAAAGCCTAACGGCCTTTAAGGACAACGCGCCTTTCTACAGCAGGGAAAAAACCGATCACATTCGAAGGCAGCACAGCTAAGAACGGAATCATGGTGGTACGATGAAGCGCTGTTCAAGAAGCGGAACAATCGAAAAACAGATATTGGTCATCGCGCGGTAACCGTGGTGTGAAGGCCGCCTTGCGGGACGGCGTTCCGGGGTGCTGATAGCC
>VFQO010000686.1_pt1 | contig 32767 bp, 43 predicted proteins | sample 3512331 | NCBI WGS metagenome assembly VFQO01 (sample SAMN10412371, study PRJNA504923) | tailings metagenome | isolation source: Replicate 3 from Balatoc abandoned mine | place: Philippines: Itogon, Benguet | collected 2017-08-28 | reverse complement strand
GCCTCCAGGCCGCAAGCGGCCAACCCAAATGGATGGAGCCCCTCGCGCTAGTCGGTGGGGGGTGTTTTCTTGCATGTGTTTCAGAAAAGTTTTTTCAGGCCGGTGGAGGCAAAGAACTCGTGGAATAGCGCCTCTGGAAACCAGTCCTCGCCATCGGGTGCCCTCACCAAGATCTCCAGGCTCGGTCCACAACCGCGAAGGCCTGCAATCCAGCCTTCCATGCCCTCATCGCAGATGCCGGCGTGCTTGGTCGCCATGACCAGATCGCCAGCCTCAAATTCAGTCGTCGGGATCTTCACCCTGGGGACGGGCTTGGGGCGCTTGCTGCGCGCTTCCTTGAGGGCCTTGACGATCTCAGTCGTGCACTCAGGCATCCCGGCTATCGCGCATTCCCAAAGGCGCGCACGGCCGGGGTCGCCGAACACGTCATAGAGCCGCTGTCGCGATACGCCCAGGTATTCGGCTGCATCGCGGATACCCCAGCCCTTGTCACGCAGCCGGCTGGCCAGAAAGCCCCCGGCGCGCGGTTTTTGCGGCAACTGCTGTGTCAAGTATTTGGACACTACGCGAATCTCCTTTTGGCATCCTGCGCCAGCCAAGTGATTGTTTTCATTGGGTTTGTTCTTGTTCGATTCGGCGTGGTTGCAGAGACAGGCCTATCTTGTCAAACCCAATCGAGAGTTGTTGCTTGCGAAAGTGCTCCCAGTGTAGCTGAAAATTATGATAAGACAAGTTATCATAAAAACAATCATTAAAACGTTATAAACGTAACGTTAATTCACTAGGTTACGAAATAGGTAACCGTGCTAAAATTCATTCAGATTGACCTCGGCGGAGTCCCCATGGCTGGAAAACACGAATCCTCCTCACAAGTTGATGCCGGAATCCTGGCAACCCTTCGGGCGCGAATGCCCGCAGATGCGCACCGCAAGGAAAAATCCCGCCAAGCAGCCTCGCTACTGTTCTTTGAACATGGGATCTATCCATCAGCAAAAGTCGTGCTGTCGTACACGCAGCAAGGCTCCCTCACGGACATCAATCGCGACCTTCAAGAGTTCTGGCATGACTTGCGTGATAAGGCCCGTGTGAAGCTTGACGCTCCCTACCTGCCGCAAGAGCTACTGGAGAACTTTGCCAATGCCTTGGCAGGGTTGTGGGACCAGGCCGTGGCTAATTCGACCGCGACGTTCGACGCGGAGCGCCTGCAGGCCGAAACCGAGGTGGACAGGGCTCAGCGCAAAATGGCAGAGGCCGAGCAGCTGGCCAGCTCGATGCTGGAGCGCGCCCAGGCCAGTGAAGCAGAGTTGCGCCAAGAAAGAGAACGCCGGGAAAACGCAGAGAAGCGCGTCGAGGGTCAAATATCAGAAATCGAAGCCTTGCAGTCGTCACTGACGAAGTGGCAGCAACAGGCAGAGAGTGAAGCAAGAGCCCGTCAAGAAGCTGAGCAGCGGTTTTCGCGCGACCTGGAGGCCGAGCGCACATTGCGTCAGCATGAGTCGGAGCGATACGACGGCGAGATGAAATTTGTGAAGTTGCAGATCGATTCAGCGCGCAATGCAGAAAGAGAGCTGCGCGATCAACTCAAGGCCGTGAATGAGCATAAAGATGCGGAACTGTCCGCATATCGGCAGCGGGCAAACAATGCGGCCGATCTCGTTGCCTCCATTAAGCTGGAGCTGGCTGAAGTGCGAGGGCTTAACCGTGGTCTGGAGCGCCAAGTGGCGAGCATGAAAAGCGATGGAATTTTGCCTGGTGGCGCCCCATCCTCTTCGAATAAGAAGCCCCGGCCACGCGTTGCGCGAGCATCGGCCATTAAACGCCGTAGCTTGAGGTAATGAATCGGATGCAGGCATTGCTAGGATCTCACAGCAGGAGTTACCCCCAGGTTGCACCATGGCGGAACGGCCATTTGTGGCGTGGCTTACTCGACAACCCCATGAAATTTGATGGGATAGCAAAATCTACGTATTTATACTCTCATGAAGGTTATTGCTGGCTATCACATCTTGTGCTTTAATTGAAAGGTATATTCGAAGATTTATTGAAAGGATTAAGATGAACACCGAGTACCAAAAATTGCTTGCAGAACGTGACGCCTTGGAGCAGAAGATCAAGGAAGTGCGTAATGCGGAGCGCGCAGGCGTTATCGAACGCATTCGCAAAGACGTGGCCGATTTTGAGCTGACCGAACGTGATGTTTTCGGCGGCGCAACTCGGGCGAGTGTTCGCAAAGGCGCCACGGTTGCAGCCAAGTACCGCGATCCACAAACTGGCGCAACGTGGACTGGTCGCGGCAAGGCCCCGAAGTGGATCAGTGACAAGGATCGTCAGCAGTTCCTGATCGACCGAAGCATTCAAGCTCAACAAGAAGTGGCCTAGGCCGTTTTTTTGTTGCCGGAAGTTCGGGAAGGGTTATAAGCCAGTCTGCCCCCGGTGCTTCTACTGACCCTTGGAATAATGCTCGACTGTTAGCCGACCCTTTGTGGTCTGCAGACGCCTAGAAGGCCACCCTCATTCACGGGGGTGGCCTTTTTTGTTTCCCGCCGAAGAGAAAATGTCCAGTGTGAATCCCTTGGTCTCCAGCTTACTTGGCCCGTTCCCACTGGTCACATTTGGGACAGTTGCGGCCCATGGTAGCTTGCAGGCGTCCATCCTTTTCGATCATGAGGTGGAGGTTGCCCGCCGAGGTGTTTATCACCAAGCTATCGTCGTCAACCGTGGCCTTATACGTGGCTACGTCTGGCTTTCCCATCCACGTCATACGATCAGTTACCTTGAAGCTCTTGCCACTCTCGCTCTTCTCAATTTCGAGAGTAATGTCGGGGTCACCCACGTTCACCCACTTGCCGACAAATTTATCTCCTGCCGAACCAGTACAGGCTGTGATGGCAACGGCTACCATAATCATGGCGATAGTTTTTATTTTGAACATTTGTTAATCCATTGGTTTGGTTGATATTGTTCTATTTTTCCTGATAAGTAGATTTTGTCAAGTGCGCTTCCATGACCCGCACTGCTTCTGGTTCACTCGCTCCATCGAAATATCAGTGCTGGTTTTTGTGGGATCTATGCCGCCCTTCGTGGCCCTTTCTTCGATTGCGCGTGGCGTCCAGTCATTCTGCATCACCTGCATAATAATGTTGACGGATTCGGCAACATGCCGTGCATAGATGCGGCTTGTCAGACCGCTATCAATTCGATCTTCGAGTTGATCGAAGAAATCATCAGCAACACTGCTACTCACCTCTTGAAGCTGCTTGAGTCCGGCATCCTTGAGATATACCCCGAATGTCACAGCGCATGACTCTTTCTGCTGATCGGTAATATCGAAATCTTCATTGTTGAGAAGTATTTGATATGCAGGCGCAATCAGTCCATTGCCTAGACCAAAGTTTAATATTCTGGATTCAAAAAATTCTGACGTTGATATGTCGTTGGGAATATGCGAGTCGTCTGCCGCAACAGGAGCCGTCCAAGGGTTGATGCATTTGTTATTTGAAAAATGCTTATTCTGTTCAAAATCGAGCGGCAAGATGCTGCTGATAATTGCAATTGGATGGGCAATCCTGGCCCTGGTTGTAAATTCTCTGATGGCTCCAAGTTCCAGTTGTTTATATTGATCTTGAATGTAATCTTCAATGAGATTGCTATTTAGCTGACTCAAATGCTGAATCCCCCTTGCACTCATGAAGGCGCAGAACACCTGCCAGCTGCGAGAGCGGTTTGAACTGCTCAAGCTGTGAACATCAGAATTGGACTTGTCGCTTCGGAGTTTCATGATGCGCTGGCCGACTATCAGCATGGAAGAACCCAGGAAGTAATTTTGCCGTACGTCGTCGCGCACGTGTTCGGACTTCAGGTTTGACTTGACTATCGGCACGGTGGTTTTATGAGCCTCTGCCGCTGCGATGGATCTGATTGCAATCTGCGCGGGGTGGGGCACTCGCGCCACCTCTTCAGCCGTGAACGGCTGTTCTACGCGTTGCCAATGCTCCCCTCTGAGACGCGCCAGCCCATCATTCACCATGTTCAGGGCAAACACGCACACCTCCACCGGCATAGGCTCTGCTTGGTCATCTGCCCTGGCCAGAAGCCACAGCGCGAAGCTTTCTACGTCGTCATGCGTGAGCTGATCGGTTGTTTCGTAAGGGCACCACTTGATAAAAGCCGACCACGCCTTTTTGTAGGTAGAAATCCATGCGTGTGAAAGTTCACCTCGATAGCAGTGAGCATATATCTCGCCGCCCAAATTTCTAAGTGTGCTCGCGGCACCGGAGTTCGCCACAGCCATGCATCGTCCAAGCCACTTCATTTTCTGTGATTGACTGTGCTTGTCGTATTCTGAAATTGCCGGTTTCTCTGGCCGGGTCCATGCCAGCGATACATCACCATTTGGGTGAAATCCGATGGGGCTCCATTGCAGCAAAGGGAGGACAGAGAACACGTTGTTAATCGTGAATATCAATTCCTTTTTCTGCCTGTTGGCTTGCTCGGAATCCCTTGCGTGCGTTTCTATTTTCTTGAAGACTTGCTTGATAGCCCACGAGATAACCTCGGAATCAAGCTTGCTGGCGGATATAACACCCCGCTTCGAGAGCGTAGACGCGAAATCTTGCCACTGTTTTCGCATTCTTGACTGGACGGTTGGCGCTATTGACCAGACATGGCAACGCATCTTAATCAGTGCATAGCCGAGATGAAATAGCCCGGTGTCCAATCCATATCCATCGCAGAAACGCTCTTTAATCGTTATATTGTTTTTCTTGTTGGTCATTTGAATATTCAATGTTTGTTTGTTGCTTGTCGTGAATTCTAGCAATAATGCACGACATGGCAAATCATGGATTTGGCTAAACGTAGAGTTCTTGAAAGCACAAAGCCCCATCTGCTCAGAGCGGATGGGGCTTGTGTGTTTTTCTCACGTCGGAGTATCCAATATGTTTTTGAATATGGGTTTTTTACGACCCAAGGTAATGGTCTATATTAGACCAGCTTCTTGCGCGGCATCCATGAATGATTTCATGAATTCCTGGGCTAGCGTTTCAGGTTCAGGCTGTTTGCCGTTTCCTGAACGGAAATACTCGGGGGTCAATTCCAACCAAAGCCGCTTTTTCAAGCAGAACTTTGTCTTCTTGCCCTCCAAGTTGTTGCGCTCCAGAAGCACGGTGAACTCACCGCAACCCCTGCTATTTGTGCGCTGGCTTGTTCCGTAGGCAACAAGTACCTTGCGGCGCCCGTTGCTGTCATCGAAGCCAAGAATCAGGCCAGGCCTGAATTTCGGACCTGGTTGCATGACGGTTTCCGATTCGGGAAACCATACACGCACCACCGCCCCTATCGGGGCAGAAAGATTAGCCATGCTACTCTCCTGCCCCGTGAGGGGCTCTAAGTTTTATTGATCAAGCCGCGATCCTGGAAGAATTCGCGTAGGCTTGTCGCTTTTTGAGGCTCCTGAGGCTCTACGTTGCCGTAGGTTCCCAGATAGCCCGATATGGCCCGTTTGATGAGCATTTCCGGCGTGATTCCCTCTTCCTCGGCCTTGTTTTTTACAAGGTCAGGTATTGTGGAGTCAGCATCGAAATTGACGATGAATTGCATGTGCGCCCTTCCCTTCCAGCGCCCCAGGAGGGACGTTTTCTGAGTTGATCGTACAGGCTTCATCTTCATGCGCAAGGCATGTTCCCTCTGGGCCACCATTCGGTATTGATTCATGGCGGAACCTTGTTGATGAGGCGAATGCAGAGCATTGCCACAGTGTTGGTTGGAGATTGAGCTTTGGCTGTGACTTTTCCCAAAGACGACCCGCTCTACTCCATGGCCAAATGGGTGCCCCACCTTGCGGGTGAGGTCCATTCGGTTGATTTTGCGGTTAGGCCGCCAGCATCCAGACGCCACGCTCAGAAGAGCTGAACAAGCTGGTGCTGTTGAGGACTTGCCGGATCTTCGCCTTCCAATTTGGATTCTTGGCCAGCTTGTTTGGTGCTGCCCGCGAAACCTCATGGTAGATCTGATCCAGATTGGCCTTGCCGCCCAGGCGCTGCATTGCTAGGCCAACGATGGACTTCCACGTCCCCGTCAGCCGCGCGTACTGCTCCTTTGCCATTGCGCCGAGAAGCATCAGGATGGGCGCAGACTTCTTCTGCCAGAGCAAAATGTACTCATGCTGAATGCGCGGCAAAGTCAGTTTGGCATAGCTGCGCGCATCGGACACGCAGTTGTGCTGCTGCTTGATAATCACTGCCGCCAGTTCAGAACTTGGCATGCGGGCGATCATTTCGGCTTGGTACGAAGTGTAGGTTCCAGCTTTGCGATAGTCGCCGATAATGGTCCCGTAGAACCCTTGCGGCTTTGTCGCGTCACGCTGATTAAGCAAAACCAGTTGCATCTTCTCGTGAAACTCCTCGTTAGAGGAGCAATGAGAGAGGTCACCTGGATGTGGTTCAGAGCCCCACACGCTTCCGCTGTACTTAATCATGGAACCGTAAGGCGGGTGCGACACACAGAGGTCAACCTGCTGCCCTACGGCCAAGAGGATCGAATCTGCAATGGCATTAAAACCACTGTGAAGATCGAGCCCCCAGGCTTGAATACCCATTTCTTTCGCAACTTCAACAGACGTTCCCGAGCCGACCATTGGATCAACGAAGGTTTTAGGCTGAAGTTGGTCGAACAGGTCTTGGTAAACCCGGCCTGAACAGTTGCCACGCCACTTCGGATCGCCCCAGTGGCCACGATCCGGGTAAGAAATAACGCTTTGCATTTTGTTGCTCCAATTAATGGGGCAACTCCCCTGCAGGCGTTGCCCTAAGGGGTTGATGATGGATGGCACGAAGGCCATGACTGCAAAAGCAGGTGGCCTTATTTTGCGCCAAATGTGCTTGTGGTGCAATGGGGTGCCGCCACCCCGTGCGGCGCCTATGGAGCGGCAATCCTAGGGCCTAGGATTCCTGGGTCGAACGCTGCAGCCGACTCAACAAATGGGCCTCGCTTGCGCGCCGATACGCCTCTACTCACCGTGCATTTTCTATCTCAAGAATCTTGCCCATGATGATCTCGATCCCCTTTTCAACCTTCTTGTGGGGGTACGAGATTGGCTCATCAATGAGCAGAGTCAACATATACCAGTCCCTGCCATTCAAGGTGGTCTTGGCCATGTCGAAATGCTCTGAGAAGCTGCGAATGTAGAAGTCCAGCTTGTCCTGTCCGATGAGGATGATTTGGAATCGCGGATAGAGCGTGTGCAGCAGCATGGGGGCGGATTTTGTGCCCTTCTCCACCGGGATGCACCAGGAAAACGCGCTTACGTCGGAGCTTTCGGGGTCTTCGGTGAGGTTGAGTCCTTGAGCGAGATAGCGCATCACCGTCGCGACCGGCTTTGGTACGGGGAAGTCACTGGCCTCATGCGCGCGAAGAAACTCGGGCTCCATGCCAATCAATGGGGCGAACTGCTCAACAGATGCTCCAAGGGCTTTGCGGAACTGGAGGTAGTCTTTTGAGCTGAATTCTTCGGTCATATTCGTCCTCATGCGAATAGATTTTGAAGGATCGCGATGACCGCGAGAGTGGCGGCAACGCCCAGCAGGTTATCGCGAAGCGACCGCATCATGTCTCTCCACGGGTGGAGCATTGGCACGGCCGAGGGGCATGCCATGTCCTGGCCCTCTTCTTCCCGGCGCAGCACCAAGGTCAGGGTGTGGTTGTGCTGCATGGCCAGCTTCCCGCAGTGCTCCACAAAGCCTTCAGGCTCTTCGATGAGCTGGCGTGCTGCGTCCAACTCGATGCCAGCGAAACCATGGCGCACGTCCAGGATCTGCATCCCACCAATGGATTCTGCCGGTGCCAGCTTGGAGATGATGGCGTTGCGAAGCTCTTCATCGGCCGGCAGGAGCAGTGCAACAGTCACGACGCGGTGATACTCATGGGACTCGACTCCTGCAGGCAGATTCTCTCGCACGTGTTTTTCTATATGGGTGTTCATTTTTTTATTGAGTTTCCTCACTGGTTATAAATGAACTTTCGCATGAATTGAGAGACGCGCAACCTGCAATGCGACGGGCTCTGTTGTGTGCATGGCAGGTGATGGATAGAGTTTGGTTTTTTGGAGGTGCAATGGATATTGCCTTGGAACAGAGAACGACGAGTGCGTCACCCGCCCCCCCTAGTGGCACACCTTCCCGAAGCCAATTCACGCTTCGCCATGCCATCATCTTGGGCTTTGTGCTGGGCATTCTCTACGCGGGAGTGGCCGGCATTGTCGCCCACCAGATGGCAGCTGACGGGGCGTGCCTGGCCAGCCAGCACCGCTGATCGGTTCCCACCAAAAAAAACCCGCTCCAGGCATGCCTAGAGCGGGTTTTGTTTTATCCGCAGAACCGCGAAACTTCGTCCACGAGCGGAACGGAGCGCCCCAAAGGCATACCTTGCGGTAGAGGCCTAGAAGCTTTTAAGAACCCCAAATTGGAGTTTCTGCTTTTCAGTCAACACAGCCCTCAACCCCGATGGGGTCAAAAAAATGGCCGCGACTTCTTGCGTCAAACGCCAGCCTGTTTTTCTCGACTGTAGCCTTGATTGCCGCGACGAGTCCCATGCCGGGTTCTTTTGGCTTAATGCGAACATTATTCACCCAGCCATTTTCTCCAAGTGGATGCGCATTTTTGATCATGCGTCGGACCTTGGCAATATATTGCTCCGGGAGCAACATCCCTGACGAACCAAAATTGCCGAAGTACAGGCCACCCGATTCGAACCCGCGAGAAGCGACAATAGCATCGGCAATGATCATGTGGCCAGTGCCTACCGCTTGAACTGTCCAGCTTCTTGCGCGCTTCCCAGAATAGGTGTAGCAGTTGCTTTCACCCACAAGAGACACCAACAGAAATTGGTCCTCGTTTTGCCCATGAAGGTCCGCAGGGAGTTTTGCTGCAAATTCTTTGTAAATGCATGTGCTCGACATGTGAACTCTCCTTAAAACAATGACATGGTTTCGTCACACACCGAGGGTGCTGTGACGAGTTCAATTAGGCCAATGCGGTTACCCAACATTGTGGGCTCGGCATCGTCTATGGCTTGAAGCACGACCCGCTTCGGTTCTGCGGACCAGCAGCAGGTCGCCACCAGGAAATTGTTGAAGTTGATGACCGGGATAGTTGCTGTGAGGCGATCACCGTGGCCTACCAACGAGCAGGTTTCCCAGTCGAAGGTGTAGCCGTAGTAATCATCTGCAAGCAGCTTTTCCTTGTCTTTGTCCTGGACATCCATCTCCACGATCAATCGTGAATCTGTCATCTTCGTCACGTCAGTCACCTGAACCTGTCTCCAGCTTCCGATGTACGTTTCAGCGTTCATCTTCTTGCCGTTGACAGTTCGCAAACCAATTTCAGCTTCGTAGGCCGCCCCACTGCAAAAGCCGAAAAGGTCTTGATCATTGAAAGAACCGCGTGCATTCGTTTTGATGAATTTCCAGACCGGATCTCCATCCGACTCCACGAGAGCGAAGTCAAATGTGGTCCTTTGTGCTTCATTCACCATGTAGCCTTGCTTTGCGTTCGCGATGTCAATGGCTTTGAAACCAATGCGCCTGCGACGAAGCTCGTTGATAGCGTTCATCTTTACTCCAAAGAGACGAGGCCACGAGCGCCCCATAGGGCGTATGAGGCCCCAAGGGGTTGATTAGGTCAATCGCCTCACGGCGGTGGCTTAGATGTGGTCTTGCTCAGTATTCGCTGGGCAGCAGGATGGTGGTCGCCGAACGATCAGCCTCAGTGATCACATAAATGAACTCGTTGGCGGCGACTTCGAACCGAGAAAACACACGCAGTCCGTTTTCTGCAGCGTGCACGTTTGCTGCATGGTCCTCATCACACATTTGACCTTTAACAAGCCCCACGTGGATGTGGATGTATTGAATTGGGTCTTTGCCAACTTTGCCCAGCAGCTCCGCAGCTCCAGGGGTCATTACGCATTGTCCCGTTGGGAATTTGATTTGCATGGACTCTTTCAAGAGAACGAGCCCATGACCGTCAGGCCTGTGGACCCGAGGGTTGATGTACCAGTGAAACTGGATGAAGGGAGTGACACGAGGTCACGACAAGCCATTGCGGCAAGTGCTTGGAGTCTATGGTCATTCCCAATGACCAGTCAAGGTGGCGGGCGAAAAAAAGCCCCCGTGAAGGGGGCAAAGGTCGGAGGAGAAAACTTTTCGAAGCGCAGGGCTCGGGTTAGGAGGTCATGGACTGCTGATCTTCTTCATTCAAATTCTGGCCAGCGGCTGCATTGCTGTCGCCGGAAAGATCCAGGGGAATGGTTTTGGTGTCGGCAGGTGCTTCGTCGGAAGCATCGTTTTCGCCGTCCTTGGCTTTCTTGGCCCCGCGCTTATTGGCGGCTTGCTTGGCCGGCTTGGGTTCCTTCTCGGCCTTGGGCGCCGACTCTTTGGAGATGTTGGCGATCAGTGATTCGATCTGCTCTTTGATCTCATCGCTCAGCAGCACGTACGCCTCGGATTCGCGCAGGCCAACAATGACCGAGTGCATGGAGGTGGCGTGCTTTTTGATGGACTTCTCCATCATGTTCTGAGGCAGGTGCTTGGCCGTGGCTTTGGTCTTACCTTGCTTGTTCGCGTTCTCGACCGCAGCCTCCAACGTGGTGACTGGATTGGTAATGTCGGAGCTGCGCACCACTTCGATGGCCATGGCAGCTGGCACAGTGCCCTGACGAACCATTTCCCGCACCTTGCTGGGTGCAGAGGCCAGGGCAAGCAGCTGGTGCACATACTCAGACGTACAGCTGAGGTTTTCCGCTACTTGCGCCACGGTGCGGCCAGCCGTCATCTGGCGCTGTGCCAGGAGCGCCTTTTCCAGCGGAGTGAATTCACGACCCTTGTTCGATGGAGCCAGCTGCAGCATGATTTGCTCGATGCTGGTGCCTTCTGGTGCCAGGCGCACGGGGATTTCGTCAATATCGGCCCCGCGTTCCTTGGCCAGCATTGCGGCGCGGAAACGACTTTCGCCATCGGCAATGTAGATGACATTGTTCTTGCCCATCTTGGACACGAAGCCATAAATCGGCTTGTGCACCCAAAAGCCCTGCTCCAGCATCACCGAAGCGAGATACTCGATGTGCGCATCCCATTCTTCGGAAGGCAGGCGTGGGTTCAGTCCGGGATAAATGCGCAGCTTGTCCAGCTCGACCATTAGGGTGCCATTGTCACGATTGCTAATGACGCTGGTGCTGAGGTCTTTCATTTTCAGCATACGAATTTCGTCGTCGCTGAATTCCACTATCTGCTTAACGCGCTCGGAATCGAGAGCCGCGATCTCGGATTCGGTGACGCGAACGGCGTTATCGTCGCGCTCCTGTTGCACATAAACGTTTGCAACAGATGGATTATTCGATTGAGTCATTTATTGCTCCGACTTGATTTGTTTTGGGTTGCTGATGTGTCTAGTAAAACACATTTTTTTATCAACGCAACCCCCCCATTAGATTCCGCTGCGGCTCAGTCAAAGCATGGCTCATACGTAGTCTGGAACATATTCTTTCTCTTCACCCGCTTCCGTCTCTGCGTTGATCAATCGGAGAATTCGTTTTGGAATTTTTGAATAAGTTGATGGCTGTTTTATGCCCCAGACACTCTGAAGCGTCAAACCAGCCTCGTTTACATCATAATCAACCCGCCAGTTGTTCTCCATTTTTCGCTCTTGGCTCTTCACAGAGAAGTGGAAGAACTTGGCAATTCTTTTGGATTCCAGGTAGTCACAGGCCTGAGCAATCGTGCGGCCTGGGTACATGCGCATGAAGTTCTCACGCTCTGTCAGGGCGGATTCGACAAAAGCCCTGCCCATGGCCGTAATCGTGTAGCGGGTTGCCTTGCTGTTCGTTCCAGGGACATGAGCGAGGTATCCCTGTTTCTTCGCGTTGATCGCGTGGTAGAGGATCTGACGGTGCCTGTGGAAAGCTACGCTCCGCTGCGTGGCGTCATCAGGCATGACCCCTTCGTTCATCGGGGAGCCAGAAAAAAACACACGCTCGCGCAGTTGCTTGCCACCGATCTCGTCGCCGCAGACGTAGAGCATCAACACCGAAAACATGTTGATGTGAGCGCCCCAGTTGAGCGCTTCGTAATATGCCGTGATCTGTTCCCTTACCATCGCATACCCCATGTTTGTGAGTGCTGCAATGGTCTTGCTTATCGCTGCTGCGGCCGATACTACCAAACGACCGTTTTGGTCAATGGGAACCTTTGTTCTTGCACTTGGTTGCAGAATTCTCGCGGCGAAGTGATTTGGGTTGTTTCTTCACCAGTGTTGCGGGGAGGAATCAAGACGGAAGCATCAGTTCGAATCGATCTTCGCCTTTCAGGATGACTGATTCGAGCTGCATCACGCAGCGCCGGCCCGTGTCTTTTGCGATTGCCTCTTCCAGGTCTCGCAGCTGATCCGTGGTGATGGCCGTGCTCGACCGAAGGCCGTTGGGCAAAAACCAACCTGCACACGTGAGCAGCGGCATACCCTGCATAAGCTGGCCGTTGGCCTCCACCCCGGTGATGTAGACGCGCAGATCCAGGTCGGCGTGGCCCTTGCTCAAGTTACTTTGCAGCGCCATCGCCGCCCGCACCAAATGGCTGTCCCGTGATGTCAGCTGGCTATTGAGCAAGGCAAGGTGCTTCTTTCGCTCTCGCGACATTGCCGGGACGCTGCCGAGGTAGGCGCTCGTGATGTCAAGGCGCGAATGCCCCAGCGCCTCTGTCACGACCGCCCTCGCCTTTTGATCGGTGCCTTTTTCTGGCACCTTGTCGCCGATTACCGGGGGCTTGTCGCCCGAAACCTGTTCGTAGAGAGTGGCTGCATATTCGTGACGCAGGCCGTGGGTGGTCACCCCCATCTCCCGCATGTTTACCCCGGCCACACGCAGGTAGTAATAGAAGCTGTTCTGTGCCCGTGTGACCTTCCACCCTCTTGGCCGAAGCGTACCGGAAGGGCTGGCCATGGCATGCGCTTTCTGGATTACCTGGCGCTGGTATTCGGTGGTGTACGGCACCGTGCGGCCCCGCCCACCCTTGGAGCCAAGAATCACCAGCAGGTAGTCGCCCTTGTCCGAGTCCGCAGGCTTGAGTGAGATCGCCTCAAGCGCTCGCAAGCCGAAAGCCATGCAGAGTTCCAAATACAGGCCAGCATAGGCATTCAGCGCCGTTACCTTGTCGATTACAGCCTGAATGTCCACTCCGTTTTCTGACCAGGCCTTGGACTTTGTTGCAATCCGGGTGCGGCGCGTCACCTTCTTGCTGGATACGAGTTCGCTTGCGCTTTTCTGCGGCAAGGGGTTGTCAATCCACTGGTATAGACGTTTGATGCACGAGAAGTAGGTCGTCAGGGTTGATGCGCTGGTGTCGTTGGCCTCCCATTGCTCATAGACGATCTTGGCGTGTCTATGCGTGAGTTGCGTCAGGTTGCTTATTTTTATCCCGACATCAGACAGAGTGTTGATCAGCGCATGAATGGCATACACATATTTTTTCGTCGTTGCCGATGAAACCGAGCGCTTTCGCCCCTTGCTTGCCGGAATGCGGTAATAGCTGAAAAAGAAACTGATTTGTCCATCGATATTGTTGGGGCATTCTCTTATGGCCCGCTCTATCAGCGCTCTCCCATCCTCAATTTCAAGCAGCGCAAGTTTCTTCACAGTCTTTTGGGGTGATTTACTTTTGGCCTGCATTTCGAATAACCATTCTTGATGTGCGAGAGTTCAACGTCAAATCATTAGAAATGCAACAGGTTCAGCCGCAACAAACAATGATTGCAATGAAAAAGCCCGCAGTAAGCGGGCCTGGGAAGGGGAAACTTTCGGAGGTTACTTCGCTTCGACCTTCTTGATGCCAAGTTTTTCAATGGCGCCTGACGATCTGAGCGCCGACCATGGATTTTGGACCTCAATTTTGTTGTTGTAGCTTGGATTGTCCCAGAGTCGTCGTGCCTCGTATGGCATCCGCCCAGCTACGTAGGCCTTTGTGATGCTCATGGGAATGAAGGGTCTCTTGAAGTCAGAGGTGCAGGGGTTGTATCGCGAAGTCTTGACGGAATTGTACTTCCCCTTGCAGACCATGATTTTTGTCTTCTGGCCGTAGTTTTGGTGATCTACAAAGTTTTCAAATTCGTATTCGTCGTAATCGACGGCATAACGCGTCAGGTTGCCGTTGAAGATGATTCGCTCTTGTTGCCGGTTCGAAATTCTCGGCTTGGTTTTGGTAATTTCGACCAGGCGATACTTGTCGTCGGTCAGTGATTTTTCAAGCAGGACATAGGTAGGACTCCCGGTTCCATCTTCTTCAAGCACCGGGTCGGAGAAATTTACCTTTTCGTTGTTCGGTGCGATATGGTGAAAGCCGCCTGCGCACCCAGCAAGAATAGCTGCCGCTGCAATGATGACCGTTTTTTTGATCATAACGTGATTTCTAGGTTGGAAAGAGGTTTTCATTATTGCACAAAAGCTGCTGCTGTCAAATTGGATAATTCTAGTTGCTCGCTACAATTGTGTAGCCGACGTAGATAACAAAAAGCAAGATTCCAATCCGCAAGATCGATTTAATTACGGCGGATATAACAATTATCGAAACCATTAAAATAGATCTAATAAGAATATCTGATTCCGATATTCCAGTTGAATTGGACAGATCGCTTAATAGTTGGTTCGCTAATTCCATCGAGGCGACTCTTGCTGCCCTGGCGCGCCGCTGATATCGTTTTGCGCCGGAGATTGTTTTTTGAGTGTTGGCGATGGGTGTTCGCAGTCATCGATTTCGACAGCCGTAGTAGTCGCACTCCATCGGCAACTTACCTCACCCGCCAACATCATGATTTCTGGTTTCAACACCACGAAGGCAGCGCCCAATGCAATGCCGTAAATTGCAAACCGCATCACTTCCAATCTCGGGTTGAGTTTGGGGCTCCTGAACAATTTGATGAAATTCATGTTGGCACTGGTTTTCTTGTGCACCATCATGCGCACTGCCACGGCGCGTGCAACAGGCACTGTCGGAACGGCGTGCTTTTGTGCTTGCAGAGCATAAAGACACGCGTGGCCCGGAAAAGCGTAAGTCTGTGTCGGGGATGTGCACCTGTTGATCGAAATCCATCCGGCGCTGGATATTTCGGTGCTGATCAACAACTTGAAGACCGCCAGCGCATGAACAAGGCTGAAGAATCGGTAGTTGCGCTACGTGCGGAAAATGCAGAGGTTGTCAGCCAAAAGGGTTGGCTGGAGAAAAAGGTGGAGGAGCTGCAGGAGCGGGTCAAGGAGTTGGCCAAGGCGGGCTCAGCCAAGGTACCGCGGATTCCACGAGGTGCCGCCCTCAAGAGATCCAGGTTGCGGTAAGGTGTGTTTGCAAAGGAAGAATGCTTCAGTAAAACATCTTTTGACAACAGCCAGCGAAGCCTGAAAATGAAAAAGCCTGACAGGTTGCCCCGTCAGGCTTTTGGGTACGGACGGGGCTTTTCAGCCCCTCCTTATTGCAGCAACGGCTCTCACCCCGGATAACTACAAACGGGTTGAGTCTAGCAGAGAGAGCACATGAATCAAGCGGCAAATGACACACCTCTCACCCCACAGTTCTTGACCTTGGGTCTGGACATTGGCATCGCATCCGTTGGCTGGGCGGTATTGAACGAATCACGCATTGTTGACATTGGCGTTCGCTGCTTCGACAAGGCAGAGACGGCAAAAGAGGGCGAATCCCTCAACCTGGTCAGGCGCCAGGCACGGCTTTTACGCAGGCGTCTGTATCGCAGAAGCTGGCGTCTGACCAAGCTGGGGCGGTTTCTCAAACAGCAAGGCTTGATTGATAACGCTGCGTTTTTCAAACATACCCCACCGACTTCAGTGTCCACTTGGCAGTTGCGCGTTGATGCGTTAGATCGTCTGCTGTCAAACGAAGAGTGGGCCAGAGTGATCTATCACCTCTGCAAACACCGGGGATTTCATTGGTCAAGCAAGGCCGAAGAGGTTCAAGCAGAAGGAGATGCCAAGGGCGAAGGTGGTCGCGTCAAAAAGGCTTTGGCCGACACCGCCGCGAAGATGGCCGGCAAGGGTTATCGCACTGCAGCGGAAATGGTGCTGGCAGAGTTTCCTCACGCCCAGCGCAACAAGCGCGGCGAGTATGACAAGGCGCTCTCAAGGGTATTGCTTGATCAGGAGTTTGAACTGTTGTTCGCGCACCAGCGAAGACTTGGCAACCCGCATGCAAGTGCTGAATTTGAAATGCGGGTGCGCGGCAACGGCGACCACAAAAGTGGCTTTTTCTGGAACCAGAAGCCCGCATTGGCTGGCGCAGACTTGCTCAAAATGTTGGGCCACTGCACGTTTGAGAAGGCTGAGTTTCGTGCTCCAAAGGCCAGCTTCACAGCTGAGCGCCATGTCTGGCTGACCCGCTTGAATAACCTTCGCGTGATAGTGGACGGCGCATCCCGCGCGCTGACGCAAGAAGAGCGCTCGTTGGCGCTGCTGATGCCCTACCAGACCGAGCAGTTCAAGTACAAAACGCTCAAGATTGCGCTTGTCAAAGCTGGGCACATACCTGATAGCGCCCGATTTGGTGGACTGGCCTACCCAAGCGATTCACAAAAGGAAACAGGTAAAACCAAAGACCCTGAAGACCAGCCATTGGTAAGGCTACCTGCGTGGCATGACCTGCGCAAAGCATTGAGCAAGGCTGGGCAGCAGGCTGCTTGGCAGGAAATCAGTGTGGCGGCGCTGAACGGACAGTCGCAATGGCTAGACAGCATTGGCTGGGTGCTCAGCGTTTACAAGGACGATGCTGAAGTGGAGCGCGAACTTGCCGCCCTTATGCTGCCACATGCTCAGGCCGTCATCCCCGTCTTGTTGGGGCTGCGCTTTGACAAGTTTCACGCACTGTCGCTCAAGGCGCTGCGCCAAATCGTGCCGCACATGGAGCGCGGGCTGCGCTACGACGAGGCGGTGGGGCAAATCACCGCCTATGTTCACCACAGTAAACGCGTTGTCGCTGGCAATCGCAAAAGTCGCTACCTGCCATCGTTCTACAAGGACGAGCGCAGCAGCACCGGCTCTATGGTGTTCCGGGATGACATCGATGTTCCGCGCAATCCCGTGGTGCTACGGGCATTGAACCAGGCGCGCAAAGTGGTGAACGCCATCATCAAGAAGCATGGCAGCCTGTCGGCCGTTCACATTGAGATGGCACGAGATCTATCAAGACCGCTGGATGAGCGGCGGGATGTCCTAAAGCTGCAGGAGGAATTCAGAGACCGCAATCAGAAGGCGCGCGAGAGCTTTGCACAAGACCATGGCTATCGCCCCAAAGCCGCTGTTTTTGAAAAATGGATGCTTTACCGTGAGCAGCAAGGAAAATGCGCGTACTCGCTTGAAGGGCTGGACATTGACCGCGTTCTCAACGATGCCAACTATGCGCAGATCGACCACGCCCTTCCCTACTCTCGCAGCTATGACGACAGCAAGAACAACAAGGTACTTGTACTGACGCGAGAGAACCAGAACAAGGGCAACCGCACGCCATATGAATACCTGACCAGCTTTGCCGGTGGAGAAGACGGCGACCGTTGGCGCAACTATGCTGCGTGGGTGAATGGCAACAAGAGCTACCGCATGGCCAAGCGCAACCGATTGCTGCGTAAGAACTACGGTGCTGAGGAGGCCAGCGGCTTCAGAGACCGCAACCTCAATGACACACGCTATATCTGCAGGTTCTTCAAGAACTATGTGGAGGAAAACTTGCAGTTGGCCCCTCGTAGCGACGGCAATGCAAACAAGCGTTGTGTGCTGGTCAATGGGCAACTCACGGCCTTCTTGCGAGCACGTTGGGGCCTGAGCAAGGTGCGCAGCGATAGCGACCGCCACCATGCGCTTGATGCTGCTGTCATTGCCGCCTGCAGCCACGCCATGGTCAAGGCACTTGCCGACTACTCACGCAAGAAAGAAGTGGCCTACCTGAAAGAGGGATTCCCTGACCCTGAGACGGGCGAGATCATCAATCCCGACGCTCATGTGCGCGGGGTGCAGCATTTTCCAGAGCCATGGCCCCACTTCAGGCACGAGTTGCAGGCGCGGTTGTACACGGATGATCAGCAGTCATTACTAGAAGACCTGCGCAGGCTGGGCACGTACTCTGAGCAAGAGCTGCGGGAGGTGCGCACATTGTTTGTGTCGCGTGCCGCTCAGCGGCGAAATGACGGCGCTGCCCACAAAGAAACAATTTATGCCCAACCACAAGCGTTGCGCAAACAAGGCGGCGTGGTGCAGAAGGTACCGCTGACAAGCCTTAGTCTGAAGGATCTGGACAACCTAGCGGACCCGTACCGTAATGCCAAGCTGTATGCAGCCATTCGCGAGCGATTGGAGGCGCATGGCGGTAAGGCCGAGAAAGCCTTCGGCCCAGACCAACCGTTTTACAAGCCTGGCAAAGACGGCAATCCTACCGGACCCATCGTGCGTACTGTCAAGCTGGTCATAGACAAGCTCAGCGGCATTCCCATTCGCGGTGGCATTGCCAAAAACGACACCATGCTGCGTGTTGATGTGTTCACCAAGGCTGGTAAATATCACCTAGTGCCGGTGTACGTGCACCACCGGGTGACTGGCTTGCCAAATCGGGCGATTGTTGCGTTCAAGGATGAAGAAGAATGGACGCTGGTTGACGATAGTTTTGAGTTTATGTTTTCACTTCACCCCAATGACCTCATTCGTATTGGGCTGAAGGCCAAGAACCCCATCATTGGTTATTTTGCAAGCTGCCACCGAGGAACTGGGGCATTCAATGTTTGGAGTCACGACAGAAACTCTAGTGTTGGAAAGGCAGGTTGCATCGAGGGAGTAGGCATCAAAACTGCTCAATCCTTAGAGAAGTTCAACATTGATGCGCTTGGTCATATCTACCCCGCACTCCCGGAGTCGCGCCGTGGTCTGGCGTAGCGTCATCGTCAGCAAGCCCGCGAAACTCAAGCGAGAGCATTTCGCGCTTGTGGTTGAGCAGGAGCAGTCGGCCCGCGTACCGTTTGAAGACATCGCAGTGATCGTGCTCAATCACCGCGAAATCACGCTCACGCATCCAGTGCTCTCGGCCTGCGCCGAATACGGTATCGGCATGTACAGCACGGGTGACAACCATCAGCCCAACGGTGTCTTCTTGCCCTTTTTACAGCACAGTCGCGCCACCCGAATGCAGCGTCTGCAGTTGAGCATTGACAAGCCCACTGCCAAACGCGCCTGGGCCACCATCGTACAAAGCAAGATCGACAACCAAGCCAGATGCATGCAGCTCCTGTCATTGACCGGCTCAGACCGCCTGGCTTCGTATGCGCGCAGAGTGCGCTCGGGGGACACGGGCAACATGGAAGCGCAGGCCAGCGCGTATTACTTTCCGCAGGTATTTGGGTGTGGCTTTCACCGCAGCCAGGAGGGTTGGATCAATGCTGCCCTGGACTATGGCTACGCTGTGATGCGCGGCGCCTGTGCCCGAGCGTTAGTGGCGCATGGCTTGCTACCAAGCGTGGGGCTGTTTCACAGCAGCGAACAAAATGCCTTCAATCTAGCTGACGACCTGATCGAACCCTATCGCGCTATCGTGGACTTGCATGTGGCGCAAAGCTGTCCCGTTGTGACAGATGGTGAATTACGCCCCAGTGACAAGGTAGCACTTGTGGGGCTGCTGAACGTGGATGTGGCCATGCCACGGGGATGCATGAGCGTTCTGTCGTCCATAGAGCAAGCTGCAGAGTCGCTGGTCAGGCTGCTGGACGGTGGCAATGAACAGGCGCTGGAGCTACCAACCTTAGTAGGCCTACATCAACACAGATTTGAGATGTAGCTGCATCATGGGACAGGCAACGAGACGATTCATGCGAATGATGGTGTTCTTCGACCTGCCGGTGACTACCAAAGCCGAAAGACGGGCTTACACCTTGTTCCGCCGTTTTTTACTCAACGATGGCTACGACATGATCCAGTTCTCCGTGTATGGCCGCATATTGAATGGCGGCGATGCAGAAGATAAGCACATGAAGCGCTTGCTGGCAAACCTACCCGCACAAGGCTCGGTGCGTGTATTGACAGTGACTGAAAAACAGTTCGCCAGCATGAAGATACTGGTTGGGCTGCCTCAGTTTCAAGAAAAAAAAGTCAATGCTGCCCAGATCGCGCTGTTTTAAAACTGCTTTTCGAGAAAGAAAACCCGCTTCAAGCCAAGCCTGGAGCGGGTTTCGTGATGGTCGAGTGTAGCTATCCGGGGTGAGAGCGGGAGCTACAACAACAGTGCGGCGCGTGTGGCTGCGCACCGTAGTGTAGCTATCCGGGGTGAGAGCGGGAGCTACAACAGGTTTTGTCCTGGTGTGAGAGCCTCGGGCAGTGTAGCTATCCGGGGTGAGAGCGGGAGCTACAACCTGTCGCTGGATGATGGCTTCGCTATCTACAAGTGTAGCTATCCGGGGTGAGAGCGGGAGCTACAACGCGTCGCCGGTAGTGTGTCAAAAAGCCGTTAGTGTAGCTATCCGGGGTGAGAGCGGGAGCTACAACATAGTCTTCAGCCTCCAGATACAACGGCTGAGTGTAGCTATCCGGGGTGAGAGCGGGAGCTACAACAGGATTCCAAGTTGCTTGGCGAATTGACTGAGTGTAGCTATCCGGGGTGAGAGCGGGAGCTACAACCCAGGTCAAGAAAATGATTGACGGGCACGAAGTGTAGCTATCCGGGGTGAGAGCGGGAGCTACAACTTCACAACCACAACAACCAGTTCGATCAATAGTGTAGCTATCCGGGGTGAGAGCGGGAGCTACAACGCTTGTCCTTTGCTCAGACAACTACTGCTGAGTGTAGCTATCCGGGGTGAGAGCGGGAGCTACAACAATCTAAGAAGAGAGGAAAGCGAAATGATTGAGCGTAGCTTGCAGAATCCAGCCAAGTAATGCCTACGCGCGCAGCAGCGGCCGAACCTCAGGCTCCACCGGCTCATCATCCTTGCGCTTGGTGGCGCCCGCCAGTTTCAGCCGTGGGCCCTCGGGCAAGTGCTCGCGAAGGTGGAGCAGGCCTTTGGCGTTTTTCAGGCCCGCGCGCAATACCACCTCGTCCTGGTGAACGCCTTCGCGCAGCAGCCGCACCAGCAAGGTGTTGCGCACAATCTGTGGCCCCAGACGCAGTGGCGGTGCTTCACCAACAGAGGCGCAGGCCTTCAGCAAAAAGGCCCGCACCAAGTTCAAAAGCTGTTCGTCGGTCAGAACCTTGCCTGTTTTGCCGGAGAACAGGATCTCGCTGGCAGCGTGCGCTGGCGATGACGCCTTCACCCGCAGCCACTCCACGATGCCTTGGCGGGTGTGCTCAGAGATCAGCAGTTCTCGCACGCGGGTGTAGCTTTCGCCATCCACCTTGATGGAGGCGTCCTGTTGGCCAGACTTGTCCACGAATGCTTGCACCAGCAGCCCGCGCAGCTCAGCCGGGGTGAGCCCCAGCTCGAACAGGACACGCAACAAAGCGCGGTTGCGCACCGCGATCTCACGCTGGGCGATTTCGGGTTGACATCCTCACCGCCCTGAAGAGACGGTGATTCCTGCTGCCAGACGGCGATGTCCCGCCGCGAGAATGTTCCTGGCGGCGTTGATGTCGCGGTCGTGTACCGCGCCGCATCCGCTGCAAGTCCATTCTCTTATTGATTATTAAAATGATCGCCCAGATCTACTCAGCCATTGTGACAAGGGCTGGAAGAGCGAACACCCTCGAAAAACAATCGAAAGGTTGATTTTTCATCAAAGCCACAACAAATAAATCATCTTCACCACTTTTGCCATCAGAATTTCTGGGCCTCTGAGGCACGCTGATCTCGTTTTGAATCCGGCTCGGCCTGGAGGTCTTCATTGTCTGTAATCAAGACATGAGACTCATCCAAGCGACCTAATCTCTCATACATATAAATGGAAGTGTTCTTACCCTTCCAAGCCACTTCTGTCGCATTAAATTCGCCACCATTTTTTGCCTTAAAGACATGGGTTTGGCTGGACGTTGGGGCTCCATAGCGATCTTTGAACACATTCAAGAGTGTCGAAAAATTAGACTGATCCAACTCCATGGTGAAGGATGTGACTAGCCCAGCTTTGAAATTGAGATAGACCTTGTAAGTAAAACCAAGGTTTGGCAAATTAGACAGCTTGAACTTTCCGCTATCCCCGCGTTGATATTGATATGTTATATCCTGAGTATCGATACATACCCCGTCCATACTCTTGAGAGCCTCAAAGTCCATCATCACCATCTTGGAATTCTGACTGATGTACGTTGTGGGGCAATTTTGGACGGTCAGTGGCTTCTTTAATTCAATGCCTAAGAAGGAGCTTGGCTCCTTGACCCACCCCTTTTCTGCCGCTTGTGTTTGCGCAGGAGAGCGAGAAGGAGCCTTTTTCGGAAGTGCTTGCGCGAATACACCCGTCGAGACCAGTGCAGTGGCTACAAAGGCGAATTTGATAGATGAGTTGAAATGAAAATTCATCTTTCCCTACAAGAACGTTTATTTATTAGTTTAAATTACTAAGTTTCAATAAATTGAACACTAACTCTATCACTTAGCTCAATTTTCTGCAAGGGCGCAAGCAGCAAATTCATCCAGTTGTCATCGGACGGGCCATACGCGAGGAGGTCTATTGCTTTATTGTCGCCTGTCGAGCGCCCTTCTCGAATCAATCAAACGAGACCAATCGAACGGTTTCCATTTGCATCTAATCTATAATGAGAGACAATCCCCCTTACTTTGGTAACAATCAAGAGAGTCCACAATGAAGAGAAAGCGCCTTGTGATTATTTCTTCATCCCTGCTGTTGGCAATAACAGTAGGTGTGCTGTCAATTTACATGTATAACAGATCAATACTCATAGAGACTACGAAACAACTGAAGAAATCAGTTGCCAACGAGCTAAACGACCCTGATTCAGCACGTTTTCGCTCAGTTAGGTTGATCTCGATGTCTGGAACTATTCCAGAGAGAATTTCCAGTTTCGAGTACAGTAGTGAAATGTCGGCACTGGATAACTTTAAAAGTGCATTCATACATCTTCCACAATTCTTGCAACTCTGCGGCGAAATAAACGGAAAGAATTTGATGGGCGCCTACGTTGGTTACAAAGAGTTTTGGGTTATGAACTCAAAAGAACCTGATCCGCTTATTTCTTCAAAACATATCGAAGATTTGCCAAAAAAGATGTGCGACATCGGCAAAGATGCTATTGTTTATGAAGAGCCTGATACGCCCTGATTCATATGTGCAGATTGATGAATCCAATCGGAAGGGCCTGCACCCCGCACTGAGCCTTATGGACCTGCTCAGCAACCGAATCGAAGAAGATCATCTGGGGAGGCAACTTTTGGTGCCTCCCGGCAGAGGGCACCAGGTACCACATTACTTTCCTTGATCAGTAATCGGTACAAAGACCGTGGTGCTCGAACAGGTCATGCCGGTACTGGTTCACATCGACATAAGCCCCGTTTGCATCACGAAGTACCCAGCGCTGGCCAATAGGGTTGCCGTTGGGCGTGAATCCTTCCTCTCGTCGGGCGCTGAACCCGGTTGCGGACAGGTACACATCGGGCTGGACCTGACGCATCACGTTGGGCTTGACGATGAGTGCGGGCACGCTGCTTTCCTTTTGATCACATATCAAAGAACCCTGCATGGCGGGCAAAGAACCAAGACGCACGATCAAGCCCAAGCCTCTGGGTCAAAAGTGCAAGCTTCGCGCAGACTCCCTTTGCCGTAATTCGCATGCTTTCCTTCGATTTACTGCGCAAGCGGCTTGCCTGTCATCGAATCAAAACGCGCCACAGGAACCACTTCCTCCAGCGCATAGACCACCACCACATCCGCGACTTCTGCCACCCGCGTGTAGTACCGGAACTGACCATCCTGCCAATCCCAATCATGAACGCGATCTTCAAAGAACACGGTCCTGTTGTGGATGAGGTACTGGTCGCGCTTGAACTCTTCCTCGTTAATCAACGTGCCGACTCGAACGGGTTTCCGAGTCAGTGGGATTTTGATGATCCCGCTAGCCATCACATCGCGAAGGATTTCGAAATCTAGGGCCTTGAGCATGTTTGTTTTCCTCTCAAATTTCGTAGATGAGGTAATCGATATTGGACAGCTTCACAAGGCGCACCAGCTTGCCGCGTGCACGCTTTGCATTGGCTTCGGACTCCGCAATGGACTTCGCGTTCAAGGCGGTCACGCGGCCCCCCAAAACGTACACACGCCCGTCAATAGTTCGCTTTCCTCTTTTGTGCATGGCCATCACCAAAAATTCAATTTATGCCTGAATGATAGGTGCATTTAACGCACCTGTCAACGCTTTTTTTGCGCCTTCTTTTTTAAGCACCGGCCCCCACGCTTCAATGGTGTACATCGCCCCAGTTTTGCTGATGGACACACAGGCCTGTCCGACAGCCTGGGTAATCAGGGAGGTGACGGATTTCTTGTCCAAGCCGGTTGCGGCAACAATCTGAACCAGCGTTTTGTGACCGGCGTCGATGGCGCCCAGCACGGCCAACATGCGGCGCAAATCGCCCTTGGGATACTGGGGTGCCACCATCACACAGCCCTCGCCACAATGTCAGCCAGTCGCACGGGGTCGCCCTCTACAAGCCGTTTCGTGGTGCTCACGCTCTTGTGTCCCAAGATCGCGGCGATGTGCACAAGATCACGCCCTTGGCGATGCTGCTTTACAGCGAACGTCCGTCGAGCAGACTGCGCGCTGCCACCCTCGATCCCGGCGTTCGCGTGCAGGCGCGAGATGTACGCCCCCAGCGTGTTGCAGGAATAGCTCCAGACGCCTGAAGGGAGCATTCGCCTGGTCAGCGCATAGGCCCCACCGTCTTCGGTCAGGAACAACGCACTTTCGGGGTCGAGCCCACGGTAAGCGCCCTTCTTTACCGTGACACCGTGCTTGTGTTCCACGCGCCAGGCGATGTAGGAGTCCAGTGCCGCGACGACTCGCTTGTTAGACCAGAACAGCGGACGCTCTTCGCCGTTGTGCGCAACATCGACGCGCACCGCACTCGTGACGCGCACGTTGCCCTTGGCGTCCAGGTAGTCGCCCACCGTGATGGTGGCCAGCTCCGTGACCGAGAGGGCTGTGCCGTAGAGAGTCAGCAACAAGGCCGTGTCGCGCAGTGGAACGCGGCTGTAGGCTGCGGTAGCTTTCAGCAGGTGCTCGATCTGCTTATCTTCGATGACTGGGGGTTTTGCCATGGGCTATCGCTCAACAGGCCGACGACCCGAAGCCTTGTCTTTCCCTGCTTGCTCACTCATTGCCTGAAATTTCCCCAATCTCCCTTGAGCCCACTGAATGGTTTGCTTGAGATCGGGCAGCTCATGCGTGCGAATTTCTTGCCAAACTATCGCCGATTGTTTCGATGTACCCATCTGGTCTAGCGCCATGCGAATGCCATCCACTCTGGCCGCGATCAATTCAGCCAGCATCAGCTCATGGGTATCCAAAAGCGGCACATAGCGTTCAATTGCATGCCAGTCAAACAGGTCACGCGGCGTGAGAGCCCACCCACGATAAAAAAGCTTCTTTGCGAGCACTTCCGCCACCGGCTCAAGTGGGAAGAGACACTCGCTGGAAACCTTGTTGTCGAGTCCAAGCAGGGACATGCTGACGATGAAGTCAATTTCGCCATCATTAAATTTGAGCTTTAGGGAGGTGGCCCCCTCGTCGTAGGTGTTGATGAGGTGCTCAAATTTGTCATTCAGGCGCGGGGTGAGAAAGCCGATCCATTGAGGATCACGGATGAACAAATCAATGTCGTCACTGATCCGATGCTCCATTGCCAACATAAGCCTTGTTCCACCGCCCAATACAGGAAGCAGAGCGCTTTTGGCCACCGTGGATACGTCTTGGACCATCTCATGTGCAAGCTTCTCAAGCCCTCTCCATGGACCATTGGTTTTGTGATTCTTGATGTCCGCAATAGTGGTCATAGGAGAGCCTTGATTGATGATTCCCAAAGGGCGCTGCGAGGCGCACCGCCCTTGATAGTGTCCGAATAGAGTTGGTTGGCCATAGGTAGCGACGAACCCGACTCCATCGCGCACTGCATCACCAACCGTGGCTCCACTTCAACAAAGAGGTAGCTCAGAATCGCAGCGGCTTTGGGCGAAGCAGCGCGAAGCTCCCCCTGGCTCAGTGATTCGATGAGGTCGCCGGGAGAAACAATCGCTCCATACGGAGCGTTTAAGTGCGTCACAGCCATCGAAATGCCGTGTTGATGTGGGCTTGAATTTGACATGCATTTGCCTTAAATCGTGCAATTACATTGAGTCTACACGCGAAGCCAGCCTCGAACAAGCCGGAGCACCAACGCCCACGCCACACAAAGGAAAGTAATACGAAAGCACCAATGAAAAAAGCCCCCGATCACCGAAGTAAAAGGGGGCTGTGATTTAAATAATCTCAAGGCGACGGGCAGTCATATTGACTGCGCTCTTGCGCCGGTGACAACTCATACCCGTACAGTGTTTGTCGAGAACCCATCAATAGCTTTTGACCGGATGGAAATTCTACTACAAGCACATGTCCTACGGTATCTCCTTTGCTCTTCAACCAAGCATCGTGAGCTTCTTCATAGAGGCGCAACACACGAGAAACCCCTTGCGTTACATACTCCGTTGACGGATCAATGCCTACACCTCGCGCTTCTCTGGAAAGCAAGTCCCGAAGTACGGCATGTTCGCCATACATGTCATCAATCATGGCTCCGACCGAATTACCGCGAGTGCGATTCTTCCCAAAAACTATCGGAACCTTTATGCTCGACTGCCTCTTTGAGGCAGGTGGAACGTTAGCGTCTAATCCGGTCTTCTGATCCACAGGATCAATGTAATTCGACATTTTCCGTTTCCTTTTAGAAAGAGAGACGGACACCGGCCCAGAACGGGTGGTGCCCGTCAGGGTTAATCATGGGTTACGAGTACCGGCTCTTGGCCTTCGACCAGTGACGCCTCAAACAGCACAGGATCACCGCTTGGCCATGAGCCACCGTTGCAATCTGCACAGTCAAATAGCGCGTGCAGCATTTGCCTTGCTTGGTCAGGCGATGTTGCCTTCACCCGGACAGCTGCGAGGAGCTTGATGTCGAAGCTGTATTCACGCTGAGTGGGAGATCCATCTTCAGCAGTGGAATTGCCGCACGCCAGGAGATATGCCTCTTCCCAGTCGTTGGCATACAAAGCATTTGGCTGGTCACCATCTGCGGGTACATGCTCAAGGAGCTTGTAAATCTGGCCGTCAACCTGCGTCCAACCGCAAGTACGAGCAATTTGCTCACAAAGAGATTTAGATTTCAACATGTGTCGTTCTCCATAAGAAAACGAGCACCAGCCCCCACGGGCATGGTGCCCGTCAGGGTGGTTTAATAAAGTTTGGCACGAGGCCAAGATCGCCCAGAAAGGGTGATGCAGTGCAGTCTACAGGGAAATTCAGATGAAGGCAATTCGGGCAGCTTCGCGCTCAACCCTAATCCTTCCAAGTCACTTTTTTAATTGGTCGGTTGCGTAGATCCGCGCCAAATGTTGAGCATGTGTGCCATCCACCTGAACCTGCTCAGCGTGGTTGGGTTGTTCCATTGCTGCTTTTGTCTTCAGCGATACCCCTGTTGGGCGCGCTGCATCAACTCACATCTGGTCCAAGTGCCACTTGCGAATGCCCTATTGAGAACCCCGTTATTCTCAGCAAACACCAAATCGCCACATGCGGTCGTTGTGGCCGAAATTGCAGAAACCTCCACGTCCCCCTCAGGGGTAGTTACCTTCCATGTGTTCACAAGCAAATTCCTTCTTCACTGAAAAATGATATCTCATGGATCATGATGCCACCGCTGCAACTTTAGACTGAAGACGATACCTTACAGTGCATCCAGTAACGCAGGGAATCTGCCATTTTCTGGCTCCCGCCGCCCTTGTGCCTTTACCAATAATCCGTGCTTCATTCCTGCAGAATGGACAAAACCGTTTTGCAGCGCAGCATCGAAGCGCTTATTTTTTGCCATTGAGCGCAACAATTCATACGGCCACTCCATCAGCGTCAGACTATCACTTGAAACGATTATGTCTACCGGCGAGCTGTTGTAATAGTCATTGCCCATAACGTATGTAAGCTCGCCCCAAAGTGTTCCACTTTCGCATTCTTTCTTGACGCCATCACGTATTTCTACGGCCTTACCTTTGACAATGAGCTGCAGGCATTTTGTTGAATCTCCTACGGCTAGTAGCACTGCATCTTTTTGGAACGTTTTTTTGGTTCCGCGTTTCATTAGTTCTACCCAATCTCGACTATGAATCGTAGGGAATGACTTAACAAGCAGCTCACGATCTTCTGTCGCAAGCGGAACTTCCAATGTTGTGGCAATCTCGCGCATGAGCATATATATGTTCAGAATCAAGAACATTGCAAGCCAAAAGACGACCAGATGGATGTCTTGTCCCTCTGGCATTTTGTAATTGACCCAACCGTTGTAGGCCAGCCCCAATACCTGGCTTACCACTGCAATAATCCGCAACCGAATCAAATTTGTTTGAGTGAACGACAAAAATGTAAGCGCGAAGGACAGATGCCCCAGAACTACAAATACAGTTTGAAGTGTGTTCATATTATCGAAATCAATTTTGGTTTCCTTTGGTGCGTACGCGCCAGCTTCTCGTGCCGTATCATGCAAAGCTCCTTTGGCATGTGCAACAGGCTCTGTCTGATGGCCAGCATGGGCGTCAAGGAGAAAACTCCAGCCAGCCAGACGCTCATCCCTTGCTGATCCCCCGGTTGGGTTCGTATGCAGGATGCGACTCAATCGCCAACAGGCGAGTAATTCGGGCACGAAGCCCCGTCGCGGGGTTGAAATCGCAAGGCCAAGTCGCTCGGCTCAATCACCAGCGCCGCGCTTGCCTCGATGTCTTCCTGGGTGATAAGTCATCCCCTTCCACATCCAAACTGATATGGCCAACAAGATCCGCAATAGAAAAAGCCCCGTGAACACGCGTTGTTCCGGGGCTTTTTTGATGATGGCTTCACATGCCAGGACGGGAAGGGTTTTACGCCTTCACAGGCCCGACACAGCCTCTGCTGCGCGCGGTTGCGCCCGAGCAGATATCGCATGATTCAGTCGGGCTACGACCTCTTCTGCCATGGTCTCGACTGTTGGCACATTGCTGAGGAACTGGCGCCCCTCGATGAGGGAGCGGTTCATTCCCCAATATGGCCTGCCTTGGTCAACCCACAAGTGAGCCCCAAAGCCAGGGTTGTAGTCGCGAGAACTCTTTGCCTTGCCATTTTCATCACGAAAATGCAGCTCAGGGTGGAAGTAGCGAGCCTCGATGTGCAGCTGATTCGAATCCTTGTCATCCGCCACGGCCAGGTGGCCGAAGACACTCAGACCAGCATTCGCCGATTTGATCTCGCACCCGAGATACCAAGTCAACTGATGGTTGATCCCCAAAGCCGGAGACTGGGCGAAAACATGCCCCGCAGGGAGTGTCACGCCGTTGATCACCATCTGCGCAAATCGAGTGAAGTCGCTTCGGATTTTGGCCCTTGCTTGTTCAATCGAAAGCGGCGCTTCCTTCGTGCCATAGGCTTGTACCAATTCGCTCATAGTTCGTTTCCCTATTGTGAGAAACGGACACCGCCCGAGGGCACAAGTGCCCGTTCGGGTTGGTTAGAAACCACCGCCTAATTCCGGTTGGAGTTAAGCAGTGGAATTGGGGCTCACGCGGACAGTTCTTGCAAACTGAGTTGCGCTGCCTTGGTGCGTTCAGGGTCGCCGCTTGCGCGGGCGATTTCCAAACGCAGCTGATAGACCGCCTTCTGGAGCGGCTCAGAATCGAGTGCTCCAGATGCGTCCAAAAGCGAGTTGACGGATTCGAAGGCTGCATCGACTTTCGTCAGTGCATCAGTCGCAGCCGCTTGGCGCTCCTTTTGGGTCGCAAATGACTCCACAACCCACTCGCCGTCTTCTTGGCCTGGCTGGTAGTGCTGAGTGCGAGTGAATTCGGCATCGCCGACTTCATCGACAAGAGCCGAGTGGATCTCCTCCGCATATTCGCTTGTTTTCACGGCCTCATAAAGGTCCGGGGCGTCCACCGCCTGTGCTATTGCGTCCACTTGCGAAGAGGCATTGGCCACTTCCACAGGGACGCGTGTCAGCACGTACAGATGGACACGGAAAGACTTGTTACCGGAGTCACGTTGCGAAGGCTTCGTGTCGTCTTGGCTGTCTTCAGTTGCCGCAGTCGCCGATTGTCTTGCCCAGAAAGGAAGAATGCGAACCCTGTCAAGCTCCCACTCGTCAGGATTTTTGTGGGCCTCGTTGACCTCGATGACACTTTCGGCGAGGTCTTTCAACCTGCTGCCGAGAACATCTTCGAACTTGATTCCTGTCCACTCCTGCGCCGCCACCAGCTTGGATTGCTCCAGGTCGATGACGAGACGGCAGTGGATCCCTACGCCGAACAAGTGCATCCAATGGCCCAAGGCGTATTTCGGTTGGCCAGATGTAGCGTTTTGTTTTGTCATATCCATCTCCATGAATTGAAGATGGGCACCAGTCCCGGATGGGGCATGAGGGGCCCATCGGGGTTGATAAAAAGAAAGGTTGGCACAAGGCCAAGATTGCCAAAGGCAATGCCGTCCATTCTACGTGCTCGGGGGGCTTGTGTGAAGCGGCCTCTATTGGCACCGTGCAGTGCGCCAGGCCAAAAAAAACCCACGGCCGAGACCTTTCGGTCGGCGCGTGGGCTTTGTTTTATTGGCTGACGCTTGGATCGAACCGCCTGGGCCGGGATATACCCTGCTCAAGCGAGTTCGGCCATTACCTCATCCACCTCGGTTCCAAGATCTGGCCGTTTGGCCTTGATCCAGTTCGCAAGGGAAGAGCGCGAAACACCGTCGATGTTGTCGGGGCGCACGCTGTCGATGACGCGAAAGACATCCACCTTTCGCAGCAAAGCGATGGTGTCAGCTGCGATCTTGATGTACAGCTCATGGATGGTGTCCACATGACGAATGCCGCGCTGCACCTCACCGACGCGAAAGCCGGGGTGTTGGCGCTCGAACCATTGCCAGATCTCTTCGCGATGCGTGCCCTTGGCGAAGTGCAGAAACGGCACCTCGATGGCGTCATCCCCATCAATCGGCACATCGGCCAACTGATCCCACTTTGCGTACAGGCTGCACAGCGTGAAGCTTGAGGCCGTGGTTTCGTTGCCGGCTAAGGCCGACGCGCGTTCCACGCTTTTGCCTTGCCCCAACGCCTCGCGAAGCTTGTTCATTCCCCAGTCTGCGGGCATGTTGTCTGCGATCAGCGCCGGGTGTGTCGTTCGAATCGATTCGAGCACCTGGAGCGCGACTGCCGCAGCATCATTTTTCGTACTTTGCACTTCTCTTTTCCTTTTGAAAGAGACGGGCACTACCCATTGGGCAGAGGCCCGTCAGGGTTGATTTCAGCGTTTTGCCGGGAAGTCCTTGATCTGGCCTTCGAGTGTTTTGCCATCGCTGCGCTTGATTTCCTCCACGACTTTTCCAGCCACATCCTGAATGGTCCAGGTTGTGGGCAGGGGCTCTGCATCGCACAGCTCCTGGCCGCGCATGCGCGCCTCAGAAAGGGTGTTGCAATGATCGGCTGGCGTGTCGTCGTCGCACATGATGAAGTACCCGCCAGACGGGCTTTCAGCAGGCTCGCTGGCCTTCTTGTCATCCGGGGAGACCTGCACCAGCAAGGAAGCCGTGTTCAAAGCGGCCTTCTTGGTTTCCAAGTCGGCGTTGCCCGCCTTGTCGTACAGGCCTTCTTGAATTCCGGTCTCGATATCCTGGATGTGGTCTTTTGCGCAGGCCACCAAGGTAGCGAGCACGCCCGCATCAATTTGCACTTTGTCGCTCATTTCTGTTTCCTCGAAATAGAGACGAACTCCAGCCCCATGGGCGTTAGAGCCCGTCAGGGTGGTTGAAGTGGTATGGCGCCTTGATCACGCAAAAGCGTGACTTTGCCGCCAGTATTTAACGGAGACCGAGAGCCTCACGGTCTACTCCCCAACCACAGTCAGGCCGAAAACATCGGCCTGCTCGGGGTCAAGAACAGTTTCAAGTGAGACGACGCTTTCACCTGGCAGCTCGTAAGCAGTTCCAGCAGGAATAGCCGCGTAGAACTCGGCATCGCCCTCCTCGCCAGCTTCGTTCAGCATCAGAGCTGCAGCGCCGAAGGCCGCAAAGCCATGGTCTGCTTCCACTTCGATGTCGAAAAACGTGCGATTCGGGTGTGCGCCCAAGACACGAAACTTCAGCCGCGTAGAAGCAGCGGAAGAATTGGTCGATGCCACATTTTGTTGAGTCATTTCCATCTCCTGAAGGTAGAGATGGACACCAAGCCGGATGGGGCACGGTGCCCATCAGGGTTGATAAAGAAAGGCTGGCACTGGGCCAGGAATTGCCGAAGCAATTCGCGCAGAGTTTACCGACAAAGAGCGGTGGTGAATAGGCCAATGCCCAAATTGTTGGCCTCGGTGGCCCGTTAGGGTTGATAACTGTTAACTAAAATATAGCCATACATGGACACATGAAGACAAAAGTGCCATAATAATCTGCATGAATGGTACTTTTCTCACCAAGACGGCAGTCATTGATCGTTCGGGCTGGACTACCACTCTCGTGACACGTCTTTTGGGCGAGCCGGATCAACGCAAGAAAGTGCTTGGGCGCTCTACCTCT
>VFQO010000684.1_pt1 | contig 32783 bp, 33 predicted proteins | sample 3512331 | NCBI WGS metagenome assembly VFQO01 (sample SAMN10412371, study PRJNA504923) | tailings metagenome | isolation source: Replicate 3 from Balatoc abandoned mine | place: Philippines: Itogon, Benguet | collected 2017-08-28 | reverse complement strand
TGAACGGCACCATCCCGGCGTTGACGAACATCAGCGTCGGATCGTTGTACGGCACAAGCGGAGCCGAAGGCGTGGCGGTGTGGCCAGCCTTGCTGAAATAGTCGAGGAAGGAGCGGCGGATTTCGTTCGTCGATGTCATGGCGGTGCAGTTAGGCAAACCGCGAGGATTTCGCAATGGAGCGCGCAAAATCGGCCGTCGCGCTGATGCAACAACCACGCGATAACCTCGCGACCACCGCGCAATAACCCGCCGACACCCCGCACCGAAAAGCCGACCAGCACCCCGTGGCGGGATGGTGATCGGCTTCACGGTTGTCCGGGTGGCAAGCGCGCGATGCTTGCCCGATACCCGCTTAGGGATCAGTCGTCAGAGTCCGCGTCCGGCCCTGTCATCATTTCCCCGGCGACCTGATCGGTGCGGCTGCGGATCGCAGCTTCCAACCGGTCGCAAACTTCAGGATGCTCCTTGAGATAGGTCTTGGCGTTTTCCCGGCCCTGACCGATGCGGATGCTGTCATAGGAGAACCAGCTCCCCGACTTTTCCACCAGCCCCGCCTTAACGCCGAGATCGATGATTTCACCGATCTTGGAGATGCCTTCGCCGTACATGATGTCGAATTCGACCTGCTTGAACGGCGGGGCGACCTTGTTCTTGACCACCTTCACGCGGGTTGCGTTGCCGGTAATCTCGTCGCGGTCCTTGATCTGCCCGGTGCGGCGGATGTCGAGGCGGACCGAGGCGTAGAACTTCAGCGCGTTACCGCCGGTGGTGGTTTCCGGGTTGCCGTACATCACACCGATCTTCATGCGCAGCTGGTTGATGAAGATCACCATGCAGCGCGAGCGGCTGATCGAGCCGGTCAGCTTGCGCAAGGACTGGCTCATCAAGCGCGCCTGAAGGCCCACGTGCGAATCGCCCATTTCGCCTTCGATTTCCGCGCGCGGCACCAAGGCCGCTACCGAATCGACCACCAGCACATCGATCGCGTTGGAACGCACCAGCGTATCCACGATCTCAAGCGCCTGTTCGCCGGTATCGGGCTGCGATACGATCAACTCGTCAATGTCGACGCCGAGCTTCTTGGCATAGACCGGGTCGAGCGCGTGTTCCGCGTCCACGAAGGCCGCCGTGCCGCCCATCTTCTGCGCTTCGGCAATCACGTGCAGCGCCAGCGTGGTCTTACCCGAGCTTTCCGGGCCGTAAACTTCGATCACCCGGCCGCGCGGCAAGCCGCCGATGCCGAGCGCAATGTCCAGACCCAGCGATCCGGTCGAAATCGCTTCGACCTGCATCGTCTCCTTCGAGCCCAGCTTCATCGCCGAACCCTTGCCAAAGGCACGGTCAATCTGTGCAAGCGCAGCTTCGAGAGCCTTTTGACGATCCACGGCTTTTTTGTCCTCTTCCACCAATTTCAATTGGGTAGCCATCGCACGCGCTCCTTCGATTGACCAGAGGCGGCAAAACAGTTTTCCGCCGCCCGGTGGAGCCTATGTATCGTGTTTGTTCTTATGGAACAAGTAGGGAACGGAAAATTTTTCCGCAGGGGCCGCCTAGGCCGTGCCTACTCGTCCGCAGCCTCGCGGTGTTTCCAGTCAAAGGCCTGCGCCTGATTGGCTGGTACGGTCAGTTCCACCGTCTGGTAGCCGTTCTTCACCTCGACCTTTCGGCCCGGGAACCGGATGTCATATTCGCCCGCATAGCCCACTTGCAGGCGCAGCGTGATGGGGTGCGGATTGGCGTTGGTGATGCGGGCGCGCATTGGCGTCCATTGGCGCGCATTCTTGGGCGGGCCTTTGTCGGTGGCCCCGCCGCAGCGCACGAAGACCTGCGCACTGGTGCCAAGGTCGAGCTCGATATCCTGCCCGCGCGCATAGTCGCGCAGGTTCACCCGCGCGGCGAGCTGCGGTCCGCGCGATGTGGGCTCGTAAAGCGTCATCGCGCCTTGCGGCAGAGCGATGCCAAGGCCCTTCGTCTCTTCGTTCTTGGTCACCAGCAGCAGGGTCGCGGCGACGAAATCCTCGTCCTCCGCGTTGTCCTCATCAGCCCAGTTCCACGGATCGCAGTTGCCCGCCTGATAGAGATAGCGCGCCATGACCGAATCCTTGTCGAGGAAGGCGACCTGCTTCATCCCCTTGGCCGAGACATCGACCCGTTCGGGCACGCGGAACAGCTTGAGATCGCCAATGTCCTCTTCTTCCGCCGTGACAACCGAGGGCGATTCGAACACGGCCTCAAGCCGCGATCCGGTGACGACGATCATTTGGTCTTCTCTCGCCATCATCGCAGGGGCGGGATAGGCTATTACTGGAGCGTACATGACCGGAGGCGGCGGCGGCGGGATGCCGCCAGTGCTGGTGGTGCCCAGCGGATAGCAGGTCAGCCACAGCGCCTCGGCCACCGGCGGATCGGCGAGGCTTTCATAGTCGCTGTCGACATTGAGCTTGCCAGCGATGATCTGGAGCCGGGCCTTATCGAAGCTCTGGCCGTTGTCATTGACGAGGGTGAGCCAACTCAGGACCCCCATGTCGAATTCCCCGGCCCCGCCCTTCTCCTGCATGGTTGCGACGTAATTGGCCTGCCAGTCGAAGCCCCAGGCGAGGTAGGTCAGCGTCACATCAAAGGTGCCGCCTTCGGGCGAACGGGTATCGACCGAGAACACGGGGCTCGCCGAAAGCCCGTCAGGCACGCGGTCGTAGGTGAGGGTTTCGGGCAGACCCGAACATTGCACCGCTTCGAAGCCCTGGCTGGTTTGCAGCACCAGACCGCCATCCGCGCGGGTCCGCACCACCGCGCGTTCGCTCACCTGCGCGCCGGTCGCAGGGTTCATGCGGGTGATGGTCACGCGGTTGCCGAGCGTCCCATCCACCAAAGCGGCGGGCGAGAGCAGCTGCGCGTTGCGGTTCTTCTCGATCGTGCCGCCCGGCAGGCCGGTGACGATGGCCGAGACGCCGATCATGCCTTCCGCCACACCTTCGAAGCGAATGGTCGATTCGCCCTTGGGCAGCGTCACCCGGCGGGTCTCGCTGATCATGGCGAGGCCTTGGGGGTACTCAGCCTCCAGCGGCTCGTCCACGTCGCGGTCGGGGTCGCGGTAGATGGTGACGGCGATGTCGGATGGCGGCGCGGCGTCGATCACCTCGCGCGCCCATAGCGGCGCAGCGAGCACCGCAGCTCCCATTAGCGCAAGGGATGGTAGGCGCATGGCCCAGCCCTCAGTAGCGGGTTTCGTAGGTGACGCGGATCACCCGTTCACCCTCGGCCGGGATGGGGACGATGAAGCGCCTTTGGTCATTGTTGAGCTGCTCGCCCTTGATATCCTCGGAGGTGATGCGGAAATCGTCCGACCACCAATTGCGGTTGAGGCCGGTCTGAGTGAGCTGCACCTCGACGGCTTCCGCTTTCGCGTTGGTGAGGGTGTAGCGCATGGTGGTGCGGTAAAAGGTCTTCGGGCGCTCCAGCGTGACCTCCTGCACGACCTTGCCATCTTCGACCACGCGGTAACGCGCGCTCTTTTCCCATTCGTCGGCGGTAATGGTCTCGCGCTTTTCGACTTCGGCTTTGACCGTGATGTCGAAGGCCTCACCCGTCACCAGCGAAAGATCGCTGCCCATCGGGGTGTGGGAGATGGCTTTTTCGCCGATGAACTGCGGCGTGCCTTCGCTGTCGCGCTGGTAGAAGCGCACCGTGCCAGCCGGCAGCGCATCGCCGAGGCCCTGATCGCGCGAGGTGGAAAAGGCGATGCGGCTTTCGACGTTCTCCGGCTCCTCGTCATTCTGCTGCCAATAGACGCTGTGCGAATAGATCTTACGCGCGGCCACCCCCTGCACGTCGAGGAAGCTCACCTGCTTGGTCTGCGCATTGGCGACTGTGGTGCGCGCGCTGATTGGGTATAGATAGAAATCGCCCAAGCGCTCGCGGCTCGAAACTTCGGTTCCGGCGCGGGTCATGCCGCGATCGCCGAAGCCGCGCCCGCCGCCTGAGCTGGCGTCCCCGGCAGTCGCCGGGGCACCTGCGACCAGCACGGTATCGGCCTGGTGGAAGGTGGTGCCGGTCTGGTTGGTCAGCGTCACCCAGCCCTGCATGTCGATAGTGCCGCCCTTCTCGTTATAGAGCGCGACATAATCCGCGCTCCAGCCGAGACCATTGGTGAGGTAGCGCAGCGCTACCGGACGGGCACCGGCGCGGGTGCTGTCGAGATTGACCGAGAGTGTGGGCCGCGCGCGCAGATTGGGCGGGACACGGTCGAAGATCACACGCACCGGCAGGCCATCGTCGCGCAGCACTTCAATCCGCTCCCCGATCTTGAGCACCGTGCCGCCCGCGACAGAGAGCACGGTCGCGCGCTCGCGGGTCTCGGCGCCGGTGGCGGGGTTGGTGCGTAGCAGCGTGACAGTTTGGCCGACGGCTTTCTCCATCAGCTTGGTCGGGGTGAGCAGGTCGTAATCGAAGTTCTGTTCAATGATCGTGGTGTTCGCGGCGGCAAAGCTCAGCGTTTGGGGCTGGATCTGGGCCGAGACGTCGGGGAACTCCACCCGGCTCCTGCCTTGGGCAATTGGGAGTTGGCGCACGTCCTGCACCAGCGCGATGTTGTTGTTGTAGATCGTGAGAGCAACCTCGCCCTGCGCCGATTCGGAGCGCGCGCTATCGTCCGCCGTTTGCGCCGCTGCGCCTGCCGCCAGCAAAGCCGCTGCCGATACGCCGCACATATCGCTGAATGCCCGGTCAAACATCTCGAACCCCTCCTGCCAATGACAATGAGGATGAACGACTTGGACGCTTTATCCAAGGTGAATGGAGCGCTGTCCCGCCAAATGGAGGGACTGGACGCGGATCACGCCTCGGTCGCTTGGGCCGCCCGCGCCTCACGCAGCACCGCGCCGACCTTGTCGCCAATCGAAGCGACGCTGAAAGGCTTGGCGATGAAGTGCATGTCGGGAATGTCGATGTCGCGGCGGAGCTGTTCCTCGGCGTAGCCAGACATGAACAGCACCGGCATGTCCGGCAACTTGGCGCGGATCGCGCGAACCATCGCGGGGCCATCCATCCCCGGCATCACCACGTCAGAGACGACGATATCGAACTTCGCCGTGCCCTCGGTGATCGCGGCGAGGCCTTCTTCGCCATTGGCACAGGCCGTGACCTCATAGCCCGCCCGCGCCAGCGCCCGCTCGGCGACGATACGAACCATGTCTTCGTCCTCGACCAGCAGCACCTTGCCGCCCGCCGACCAGTCGGACGAGACCAGTTCCTGCACCGGGCGCTTCTTGGGCATTTCGCCGCGGTGAACCGGGAAGTACACCGTGAAGCGCGCGCCGGTGGGATGACCGGCCTTGTCGGTGATATTGTCGGCAAAGATGAACCCGCCCGATTGCTTGACGATCCCGTAAGCAGTTGAAAGGCCGAGGCCAGTGCCTTTACCCTGCTCCTTGGTGGTGAAGAAGGGCTCGAACAGCTTGGGCAGCACGTGCGGCGGAATGCCGCCGCCGGTGTCCTGCACGATCAGCACGGTATAGTCCGCCGCCGGCAGCACCTCTGAACCCAGCTGCACCACCTGCTTGGCCTGCAAGGTGCGGGTGTAGAGCGAGATCCGCCCCTGCCCGTTCCCGCGTGACTGGATCGCATCGCGCGCGTTCACGGCGAGGTTCATGATCACCTGCTCCAGCTGCTGCGGATCGGCGCGCACCGGGCCAAGGTTGCGGTCATGCTGGACGTAATAGGTGATCTTCTCGCCCAGCAGCCGCTTGATCAGCGGGCTGACCTCGCTGACCACATCGGGCAGCTGGATGATCTCTGGCCGCAGGGTCTGCTGGCGCGAGAAGGCGAGCAATTGGCGGGTGAGCGCAGCGGCACGGTTTGAATTGGCGCGGATCTGCTGGATGTCGTCATAGTCGCTATCGCCGGGGATATGGCGTAGCAGCATCAGATCGCAGGTGCCGATGATCGCGGTCAGCACGTTGTTGAAATCATGCGCGACCCCGCCTGCAAGCTGCCCCACAGCCTGCATCTTGGTGGCTTGTGCGACTTGGCGCCGGAGCTGGTTTTCCTGAGACGTATCGGCCAGGCTGAGCAGCACCGCCGCCTCGCCCAACCCGCGCACGCCGGCCAACCCCAATGACGCCGGCTCTTCCGGACTGCCGACCAGCCGCACGGTGACATCGCCGCTGGTCGCAGGCCCGCGCCCGTGACGGCGCACGGCGTCCGACAGCGCAGCCTTGTCTTCGCGCACCACCAGATCGGTCGGGAATTGCGGTAGGCCCCGCCCTTCGCGCGCGACCGAGCGCAGGAACGCCTCGTTGCCGAACAGGAAGCGCCCGTCGCGGTCGGTCATCGCAAGGCCCAGCGGCAATTGCGCCAGCAGCGCATCAAGCTGCGCGACGCCCGCTTGCGAAGCCCCGTCCCAGCCAGAACCGATGCCGACGCCGCTATCGATCAGCAGCATCAGCGACGTCGCCTCGTCCGGCCCCGCGGCGGTGACGCGCTCTTCGGGATCGACCAGCGGGACATCGACCAGTGTCTGCGGCGTCCCTCCCCGCCCTTCGCGGGCGAAGAAGATGCGATCCCGCTCGTCCGACCTCAGGAAACTGACGAAATCCTGTCCCACCAAGGTCGCGCGGTCATCACCCGCGGCGCGCTCGGCAAAGCCGGAGCTGACCGCGCGGATCACGCCGTCGGCGGTGGTGATTGCGGTCTCGATCCCGGCGCGGCTCAGCATCTTGCCGAACGGCCCGGCGAGATCGAGCAGGCCGAGGCTGTCCGTCTGCGCGCGGGCCATCGGGCGCAGCCGCCAGATGAGGTGATCATCCCCGCGTCCGGCGCGGGTGGCGGCAATCTGCCAGCGTGTCTCGTCCATCGCCTCGAGCGTCTCGATCGCAGCCGAGCCGTCTCGCCACGCATTGCGTGCGAGCAGCGTAACCGCCTCCTGCTCCGCACGCCCGAACGGCAGCGCAGGCGGCGCGGCATTGGCCCCGAAACTGTCTAGGAAGAACATATTCGCGCAGACCATGCGATTGGCGCGGTCGGTGATGGCGATTGCCTCACCCGCACGCTCGATCGCCGCGACGGTGACGCTCCAGTCAGGGGCGCCGATGCCTTCGCTGGCAGGCGCGCCGCGCATCCGGTCAAGCAGCACCACGCCGCCCAGCATAACGCCCGCCGCCAGCACGAAGGCTAGCGCCACAATGCCGCTGCCGGTGGCGAAGAACAGCACGGCCGCGCTCGCCACCACTGCTCCGCCCAGCGCGAGCAGCAGCGTAGCGGGGGGTGCGTCATTAGCCCCGCTTGCGTCATTCGCAGCGGGCACAGCATTCGAAATATTGCCAAGGCGGCGGGACAAGCGGGCAGGCTCCTGTGGCTCAGAGATCGCGGGAGGCGCGGAAAGGAGCTTCCTACTGTGTGCCGAGCCGCTGGTCGAGCCGTCCCACCATCGCCTTCAACCGTCTGGCGCGCTTGCGGGACACTACAGCGCGCCACACCCAGCCTGAGACGAAATAGCCGATTGCAGGCGTGACCACCGCGAGCACGACACAGCCCAGCAGGGTTGCCGCGCCAACTTCGTAAATCAGCATCAGCACGGCCCAGGTTCCGTCATCAGCGGTGGCGCTCGCCAGGCTGGCGCTGGCGGCATCGAAGCGCAGGAAGAACTCGCCGATGCGGTTGGCGACCACCATCCAGAAAGGCAGCGTGAAGGGATTGGTGATGAACGTGACCAGGGCCGCAAGCGGCACATTGGCGCGCGAAGGCAGCGCCAGAAAGGCGGCTAGGAAGATTTGCCCGATGGGAACGATGAACGCTGCAAACAGCCCGAGCGCGACACCGCGCGGCACCGAGCGGCGGGTGAAGCGCCACAATTCGGGTGAGAGGAAACGGTGTGCGATCGGAGCGAGATACTTGTTCGCCGCCATTCCCTCACGCGTGGGCGTATTCTTGCGAATAACATCCATCGCCCAAGTCTTGGACCGGAAACTGATGCTGTTTCTGCGGGGCGGCGGGATGCTCATGCGCCAGAGCCTTGTCGACGCTCAAGCAGGCGCAAGGGGGCGACGGTATCGCAGGAGGCAGGCCGGGAGCGCATTGTGGATACCGATATGGGTAGCATAGCCTTGGTGACCAGTAGGTGAATCCGGACCTTGGTTAGTATTTTTTCGCTGACCGCGATTTATCCGCGATCCCGCATCAGCCGGGCCTTGTCACGCTTCCAGTCTCGATCCTTGGTGCTGGCGCGCTTGTCATGGGTCTGCTTGCCCTTGGCGAGTGCGAGTTCGACCTTCGCCCGGCCGGTGCTGTTGAAGTAAACCATCAGCGGAACCAGCGTCATGCCCTTGCGCTCCACCGCGCCGACGAATTTCTCGATCTCGCGTTCGTGGAGCAGCAATTTGCGGGGGCGGCGCGGTTCGTGGTTCAGGCGGTTGCCGTGGCTGTATTCGGGGATGTTGGCGTTGATCAGCCAGACCTGCCCGTCCTTCACCTCGGCATAGCTTTCAGCGATGCTCGCCTCGCCCGCCCTGAGCGCCTTCACCTCGGTGCCCTGCAAGGCGAGCCCGGCCTCGAACTTGTCCTCAATATAGTAATCGTACCGCGCACGGCGGTTCTCGGCGACGATCTTGAGCTTGTCGAAGGTTACGGGTTTGGGGCGTGCCATGGGACGGGCGATGTAGGAGCGCGGGACGCAAAAAGCGAGGGCCTTTGCGCTTAGCGCCCTTGCGAGGTATCGCTTGGTGCACGCAGCACGGGGGCCTGGCCGCATGAATAGTCCTGAACCCTTCATCATCGCCGGGGAAAGCATCGCGCCCGGCACCATGCGCGATGTCGCCTTTCCGATCACCACAATGGCGACCGGCACAGCATCCTCTTTGGCGGTGCGGGTGCTGCACGGCGCAAAGCCCGGCCCGGCGGTGTTCGTGAGCGCGGCGATCCACGGTGACGAGATCATCGGCACGGCGGTGATCCAGCGGCTGGCCAAGAAGCTCGATCCGGCAGCGCTGGCGGGAACGGTGATGCTGGTACCGGTCGCCAATATTTTCGGCTTCATCACCCATTCGCGCTACCTGCCCGACCGGCGCGACCTCAATCGCAGCTTTCCGGGAAGTGCTGGCGGATCGCTGGCGGGGCAGCTTGCCCATGTGTTCTACCGCGAGGTGGTGGCGCGCTGTCAGCTGGGGATCGACATCCACTCAGCCGCGATCCACCGTTACAACCTCCCGCAAATCCGCATTGCGGCGGGCAACCGCAAGCTGGTGGAACTGGCGATGGCCTTTGGCGCGCCGGTAATCATCGAGAGCCCCTTGCGCGACGGGTCTTTACGCGATCTCGCTCAGAAGCACGGGGTCGACATGCTGCTGATGGAGGCGGGCGAAGCGCTGCGGTTTGACCGGCTCTCGATTGAGACGGGGGTCGAAGGGGTCGAGCGGGTGCTGGCGCATCTCGGCATGATCGAAGCCGATGACGGCCTCAGCGCCGTCGGCATCCCGGCCCGCGCCAACCGCTCAGTTTGGGTGCGAAGCCCGCGCGGCGGCGTGGTGCAGATGGTGCGCGAATCCGGCGATCCGGTGCGGAAGGGCGATGTGCTCGCCTGCGTCTCTGGCCTGTTTGGTGAGGAGCCGCAGGAGATGATCAGCCCCTTGGACGGCATCATCATTGGCCACGCCACGCTGCCAGTGGTGCATCAGGGCGACGCTCTGTTCCACATTGCTGCGATTGCTCACCCCGAACGGGTCGGCGCGCAGATCGATTCGATCACCGATGCGATCTTGGCGAGCGAACCCGAGGGTCCGGCTGAGAAGCTGCTGGACGAAGACGAGGTGGTTTAGGCCTCCAGCAGCCCGGCCAGCACCAGCGCCTCATCCACCGCGCGCTTGGCTTCGTCCGATGCCTCGACCAGCGGCAAGCGCACTTCTGGCTCGATCCAGCCATGCACGCGGCTCAGTGCATACTTCACCGGCGCGGGCGAAGCGTCAGAGAACATCGCATAATGCAGCGGGAACAGGCGGTCGTTCAGCTGACGCGCCTTCTTCAGCTCGTTCGCCGCAATCGCCTCGTGGAACTCGGCGCACAGCTTGGGCGCGACGTTCGCCGTCACCGAAATGCACCCGCGCCCACCCGCCGCAGCGTGGGGCAGCCACAGCTCGTCATTGCCCGAAAGCTGGCAGAATTCGCGGCCGATGCCCATGCGGTGGTCAGCAACCCGCGACAGGTCGCCGCTTGCATCCTTGATGGCGATGATCCGATCCGGGTACTTGCGCACCAGCTCAACAACTGTCTCGTCGAGCAGGTCGGTCACTGTGCGCGCGGGCACGTTGTACAGCACGATCGGCAGGTCGCAGTTTTCTGCCAGATAGCTGAAATGCGCCACCAGCCCGCGCTGGCTCGGTCGGTTGTAATAGGGGGCGACGCAGAGGCCCGCTGCCGCGCCCGCCTTCTTGGCGAAGTTCATGTGCAGCTGCGCGTTGCGGGTGTCGTTCGACCCGCAGCCCGCGATCACCGGCACACGGCCCGCCGCTTGCTCGATGCAGACTTCGATCACGCGGTGATGCTCGGCATTGGACAGCGTCGATGCTTCCCCCGTCGTCCCGCAGGGCACCAGCGCGGCGCTGCCGTTTTCGATCTGCCAGTCGACCAGCCGCCGGAAAGCGGCCTCGTCAAACGCCCCGCCGCGGAAAGGAGTCACCAGAGCGGGTATCGAACCGCTGAACATTGCCTTTGTCCTGCCTTCATCGCTAGATATTAATCGAAGCGGGCATTCCCCGCCCTCTTTCGTTCACCGCCTGATAAGGAGCCGATTGGCACTATGTCCAGCATGGGCCGTTATTCTTTGTTCTCGTCACGGATTTATGCTGCACTCGGGCTGACGCTTGCGGGTTTTGCGGCGCTGCCTGCCGCTGCACAGAATCTTTCGGGGAGCGACAATCTCGTCGCCCGTCAGCCGGCCGCGATCGACGCGGCGGTGGCGCGCTGGGAGGTGCTGCAAGCCAGCCGCACCCATACCTTCGCCGATTATGCAGGCTTCGTGCTGGCCTATCCGACCTTTCCCCGCGCTGACATCCTGCGCCTGCGGGCAGAGGCCGCGCTCGAGAACGAGGCTCCGTCGCAGGCTGAACTGCTGCGCTATTTCGATGCAAACCCGCCGCTGACCAACCCGGGCCGCGCACGCTATGCGCTGGCGCTGGCCGCGGTCCAGAACCCGAAGGCTTTCGAGGAAGCGCGCCGTGCCTGGCGCGGCGGCGCGATGAGCGATCCGGTCGAGTTGTACATTGCCGGGCTCTACGGCGCGCAGTTCACTGCTGAAGATCACGCGGTGCGGATGGACGCACTGCTGTGGCAGGGCAAGGGCGATGCCGCCTCGCGCCAATTGGTCAATCTGTCCGAGACCGACCGCCAGCTCGCCATGGCCCGCCTGTCGCTGCTGCGCGGCGCGCGGCCCGAGATGTCCGGCCTCGCCGTGCCAGCGGGAGCAGAAGCCGATCCGGGCTACACCTTCAATCTGGTCAAGTTCCTGCGCTCCACCGGCCAATCGGGCGAGGCCGCGCGGGTCTTTACCAACCGGCCGGGGTTCAATCGCCCCGCCCTTGATCCCGAGGCTTTCGTGGGCGAGTTGCTCTCCCTCGCCAAGGCTACCGGCGCGCGCGATGCGGCCATGATCGCCGCCCGCACCGATGATCTGTTCGCACCGGGCACCGATGTCTCGCTGATGAGCTTCACCTTGCGTGATCGCTACACCGATCTGATGTGGCTCGGCGGCACGCGCGCGCTCTGGGACATGGGCGACGGCACCACCGCTGCGCCGCTGTTCCAACGCTATGGCGATGCGGCCAAGACCCCGCTGACCAAGGCCAAGGGCTATTTCTGGGCCGGACGTGCCGCGCGCCAGGCGGGCAATGGCACGGATGCAGCACGCTATTTCGAAATGGCCGCGCGCTGGCCGGATTATTACTATGGCCAGCTCGCCCTGTCCGAGCTCGGTCGGTCGATGCCGTCCTTCGCCGGTCTCCCGCAGCCTGCGATGGACGCGAGCGTCCGCGCTGAGTTCGAGAGCCGCCCGCTGGTCAAGGCGATCCGCGCGCTCGCCGTCAGCCGCCGCGACTGGCGCACCGAGCGCCGCTTCTTCGAAGCCTTGGGCGATGAGGCCGACACGCCCACAGAAATGCTGATGGCCGCGATGCTCGCCAATGAAGTTGGGCTGGACGAGATGGCGGTGGTGCTCGGCATGAAGGCCGGCGAGAACGGGCTTTCCAGCCTTGAGCGGATCGGCTTTCCGGTCGTCGCGACGCCGCCAACCGTCAACGACTGGGTCATGGTCCATGCGATCGCGCGGCAGGAAAGCGAGTTTGACCGCACGCGTGAAAGCCATGCCGGTGCGCGCGGGATCATGCAGCTGATGCCCGGCACCGCGCGTGAGCAGGCGGGCAAGCTCGGGATGCAATATCTTTCCGCCGATCTGACCGGCGCGCCGCAATACAACATCACTCTGGGCGATGCCTATTTCGCGCGGATGATGAGCTATTATGGCGGTGCCTACCCGCTGGCCGTGGGCGCTTACAATGCCGGGCCCGGGCGCGTGAACGAATGGCTGCGCCTCAATGGCGACCCGCGCCGGGGCGAGATCGACTGGGTCACGTGGGTCGAGAAGATCCCCGCCAATTTCGAAACGCGCTATTACATCATGCGCGTGATCGGCAACGCGGTGACCTATTCGCACATGTACCCCGACAGGGCCGGATTGCCGCGCCCGGTCGGCGCTTTCCTGCGCTGAGCCTGCTCGTGAAGCCGCAGGGGCAGCCCATCACGCCTGCGGGGATGGCGGCCTTGAAGGCGCGATACGACCAGCTGCTCGAAACCGACCGCCCGGCGATTGTCGAGATCGTCAGCTGGGCAGCGGGCAATGGCGACCGATCCGAGAACGGCGATTACCTCTATGGCCGCAAGAAAATGCGCGAGATCGACCGCGAGCTCACCCATCTGATCAAGCGGATGAAGGCACTGCGCGTGGTTGATCCTGCCGAGCAGATCGACCGCAGCCGCGTGTTCTTTGGCGCGCAGGTCACTATCGCGGACGAGGACGACGAACAGCAAACAGTGCATCTGGTGGGCGATGACGAGCAGGACGCGAGCGCTGGGCGGATCGGCTGGAACTCCCCGCTCGCCCGCGCGCTGCGCGGGGCGGGCGTCGGGGATTTACGGGTGGTCAGCCTTCCCTCGGGCACGAAAGAGTGGGAAGTGCTGGCCATCAGCTATGACTAGGTTCGCACTTCTCGCCCTACTGCTTCTCGCCGCGCCTCTGGCCGCACGAGAAAGTCTTGGCGTTTATGACGGCTGGGCGGCGTTCAAGGATGCCAAGCCCTTGCGGTGCTACGCAATTGCCAAGGCGCAGGGCAAGCCGCCCGCGCCGGCCTATGCCACGGTCTCCAACTGGCCGGATCGCAAGGTGCGCGGGGCGGTGCATGTTGTCCTGTCGCGCGATGTGGCGGACAAGAAGGCGGTGCGGCTGACCGTGGGCGACAAGCGCTTCGATCTGGTCGCCAAGGGCCGCAATGCCTGGGCCAAAGACGCGCGCGACGATGCCGCGATCATCGCCGCGATGCGCTCCGCCAGCCGGATGAGCGTGTCGGGCGGCGGCTTTACCGACCGCTACATCCTCGTCGGAGCCGCCACGGCGATTGATGCGGCGACCGTGGGGTGTGCCAAGCGCTGACCCTACGCCTTCCCGGGCTTGACCCGGGACTCCGCTGCCTTCTTCCTCGCACTAAGAAGCGGGGCCCCGGATCAAGTCCGGGGAGACGGCAGAGGCTCACTGGTCAAACCTTCGCTTTCTCACTATATGGCCCCCACCCATGGCCGATACTGCACTCATGTCCATTCCGGGCCTCGTTGACCCGGTTCCCGCCTCGCGCGACATCACGCCGCGCGAAGACGGTCGCATTGACCTCATCGGCCTGCCCCGCCCTCGCATTCGCGAACTGTTTGCCGAAGCCGGCTTGGACGACAAAGCCGCGAAGCTGCGCGCCAAGCAGGTGTTCCACTGGCTCTACCACCGCGGCGTAACCGATTTCGAGGCGATGACCGACATCGCCAAGCCAATGCGCCCGTGGCTGGCGGAACGCTTCGTGATCGGTCGCCCCGATGTGGTTGAAGCCCAGCACTCGGTCGACGGCACCCGCAAATGGCTGCTGCGCACCGCTGATGGCCACGATTTCGAGATGGTGTTCATCCCTGACGAGACGCGCGGCACCCTGTGCGTCTCCAGCCAGGTCGGCTGCACCCTCACCTGCTCTTTCTGCCACACCGGCACGATGCGGCTGGTGCGCAACCTCACCCCTGGCGAGATCGTCGGCCAGGTGATGCTCGCGCGCGACGCGCTCGGCGAATGGCCGCGCGGCACGATGGTGTCCGATGCCGACGTAATCGACGAGGATGACGAGGCGGGCCATTACACCGCCGATGGCCGCCTGCTCACCAACATCGTGATGATGGGCATGGGCGAGCCGCTTTATAATTTCGATCACGTCCGCGATGCGCTGAAGCTGGTGATGGACGGGGATGGCCTTGCTCTGTCCAAGCGCCGCATCACGCTGTCCACCAGCGGCGTCATCCCGATGATGGAGCGCTGCGGCGAGGAAATCGGTGTGAACCTCGCGGTGAGCCTTCACGGCGTGCGCAAGGAAGTGCGTGACGAATTGGTGCCGCTGAACAAGAAATACGGCATCGAAGATCTGCTGCAAGCCTGCGCCGATTATCCGGGCGCAAGCAACGCGCGGCGCATCACCTTCGAATATGTGATGATCAAGGACAAGAACGACAGCGATGATGATGCGCGCGAACTTGTCCGCCTGCTGCGCCAGTACAACCTGCCCGCCAAGGTCAATCTGATCCCCTTCAACCCTTGGCCGGGCGCGGGTTACGACACCTCCACGCCTGACCGTATCCGCAGCTTTTCGCAAATCGTGTTCGAGGGCGGCATCTCCGCCCCGGTACGCACGCCGCGTGGGCGCGACATTGATGCGGCTTGCGGGCAGCTCAAGACGGCCGCCGAAAAGAAATCCCGCGCCCAGCGTGACCGCGAGGCAGCGGCAGCGGCGGACGCGTGAGCACCGATCCCGACACGATCGCTTTCTACCAGACGCGCGCTCCGCATTGGGTCTTTCACTCGGGCGAACATTGCAGCCACCAGCTTGAGGGCTTTCTCGACCGCTTGCCAAAGGGCGCGTCCGTGCTCGAACTCGGGTGCGGCGGCGGGCGCGATGCGGCGCGGATGCGCGAGCGTGGGTTTGTGGTCGATGCCACTGATGCCACCCCGGCCCTCGTCACCCGCGCCAATCAGTCCTTCAACCTCGGCGCGCGCGTCATGGCCTTTCACGAACTCGATGCCGAGGCGGCTTATTCCGGGGTCTGGGCACACGCGTCCCTGCTCCACTGCCCGCGCGCTGCCTTCCCCGATGTCCTCGCCCGCATCCACCGCGCGCTCGTCCCCGAAGGCTGGCACTTTGCCAGCTTCAAGCTCGGTGACGGCGAGGGCCGCGATCTGCTTGGGCGGCTGCACAATTTCCCGCCGGCCGATTGGCTGATTGCGGCTTACGAGGCAGCGGGTTTCGTCATCGCCGCGCAGGAGACTTATGCAGGGAAGGCCAGCGATGGCACCCAGCGCGACTGGATCGACCTCATCGTGAGAAAGCCATGAAGCATATCGTGGAGGCCGTCTGCACCGGTACAGCCCGCCCGTTCAACGGCGCGGAACTCAGCGCCATTGCCAAGCGGCCCCGGGAAGGCCTGGTGCAAGTGCTGGAAGAAGGCCTCGCGCCTGACGAACAGGCCGATCGCACCGTGCACGGCGGGCCGGAGATGGCGCTGCACCTCTACCCGCTGGATCACCACGCTTGGTGGCGAGGGACAATCGGTGATCATCCGGCGCTGGACGAACCCGGCGGGTTCGGATCGAACCTCGCTGTCACCGGGCTACTGGAGGATCAGGTCCATATCGGCGACCGCTTCCGCCTCGGAACCGCGCTGATCGAGGTCAGCCAGCCGCGCCAGCCATGCTGGAAGATCGAGCACCGTTTCGGCCACAAGAGCATGGTCGCGCAGATCGTCAAGACAGGGCGCTGCGGCTGGTACTTCCGCGTGATCGAGACTGGTGAGGTCGCTGCGGGCGACTCGCTCGAGCGCGTCGGCATTGGCGCAGAGGACTGGAGCGTTGCGCGGGTCTTTCGGGCGCTGGTCGTAGGCAAGGCGACAGCCGAAGAATTGGCGCAGCTGGCCGATCTCGCCGCGCTTACCCCCCGCCTGCGGGCCAAAGCCGCAGCCCGGCGCGGTTGAGCCACGGTTCATCCCAAAGCGCCCTCAGCTGAACAAATCTGGCGGTTTCCTGAAAGTCGCGTTCATCCTGCGTTCGAGTAAACTGAACGAAAAGGGGGTCGCTCCATCGGGGAGCCGCCACAAGGAAGAATGACATGAAAAACCTTGCCCTGCTCGCCGCCGCCGCCGGTTCGATGGCTGTCTTTGCCGCCCCCGTGCAGGCTGCCGAGCTGCCCGCCGCGCCCGCGCCTATCTTCGCCAGCTTCAACGATAGCGCTGCGTCCTTCACCAGTGTCGCCGCCTATGGCGACCGTGACGACTGGCGTGACCGCCGCGACCGTCGCCATTATCGTGATCGTGATCGTGGTCGCGACTGGGATGACCGTGGCCGCCGCCTCTCGCGCAATGACCGCGTCTGGCGCGGCAATGATGGCCGCTACTACTGCCGGCGCGACAATGGCACCACCGGCCTTGTGGTCGGCGCGGTTGGCGGGGCTTTGCTAGGCCGCACCGTTGATACCCGCGGTGACCGGACGCTTGGCACCGTGCTCGGCGGTCTCGCCGGGGGCTTGCTGGGCCGCGAAATCGACCGCGGCGACGCACGCTGCCGCTAAGCGTACGGATTATGGGCGGGGCATCCGGTCTAGACCGGCACTGCCCCGCCGCCTCGCACTGTCCCCACTAGCTGCCTCAGAGCAGCCAATTCTGTCAGAAGCAGACTAGCCGAAAGGAACTGCCATGAAGAAGATCGCACTCATCCTCGCCGCTGGAGCCATGACACTGCCGATGGCTGCGCCAGCTCAGGCTGACCCACCGCGCCATGCCCCCGCGTGGGGTAAGCGCGCCAAAGACCGCATCTACGACGATCGAGGTCGCTATTACGAACCGCGCCGCCTCGACCGCGGCGACCGGATCTGGCGCGATGGCAACCGCTATTACTGCCGCCGCGATAACGGGACGACTGGTCTGGTGATCGGCGCGGGCGTGGGCGCTCTGCTCGGCCGTACGGTCGACACCCGCGGTGACCGCACTGTGGGCACTTTGCTGGGTGCAATCGGCGGCGGTCTGCTCGGCCGCGAAATTGACCGGGGCGAGCTGCGTTGCCGCTAACAATACCGCGCTGAAAGCGGGTGGGCCGTGCACCTCCCCGATTGAAGCGCGGCTCCTCCACTGATAGCGCTGCTGTCATGCTTATCATGACAGGACTGAGCGCATGACCCGCCCCGCCGTTCTTGTGACCGGCGGGGCGACCCGTATCGGAGCTGCGATCGTGCGCCGCTTTGCCGAAGCCGGGTGGCACGTGGTGATTCATTACCGCGCCTCCGGCACCGCCGCCGAAGCGCTTGCCGCCACCTTGCCCTCGGCCGAGACGATCGCGTTCGATCTTGCCGACGACGAGGCTGCCGTGGGCGCCGTGACACGGCTCGCGGCGCGCCTGCCCGACTGGCGCTGCTTGGTGAACTCCGCTTCGGTGTTTGACTACGACGGTGTAACCGAACTTGATCCGGCGACGAACCGGCAGGCGATGCAGATCAATGCGCTTGCCCCGGCCCGCCTTGCCCAGGCCTTCATCGCCCACGCGGCGGGCTCTGCCATGCGCTGCGTGATCCACGTCACGGACATGAAAATCGAAAATACGAACCCCGATTTCTTCAGCTACACCATGTCCAAACACGCGCTGGCGTCGACCATAAGGATGCTGGCCAAGGGCAATCAGGACAACGGCGTCGCGGTCTATGGCCTAGCGCCGGGGGCCGTGCTGGCCAGCCATGACCAGCGCGAGGAGGAGACCGAGATTTCCCACCGCCTCAACCTGCTTCAGCGCAAGACCGGGCCTGAGGAGATCGCCAATGCAGCGCTGTTCCTGAGCAGCGGCGCGCTCGCGAGTGGGCAGAGCCTGTTCATCGACAGCGGCCAGCATCTGCTCGATCAGCCGCGCGATGTCATCTGGCTCGCCCGCGAACAGGCGCAGGCGACAAGGGCAACCGCATGAAAAAGCACGCTCTCTCGACCCGGCTATGGCATTGGGTCAATGCCGCCGCGATCATCGTGCTGTTCATGACCGGGCTGAATATCTCCAACGCGCACCGCTATCTCTACTGGGGCGATTATGGCTTCGATCCCAAGGATGCCTGGCTGAGCGTCATCAAATTCCCCGGCTGGGCGACGATCCCGCAGCATTACAATCTCGCCCTTGCGCGCGACTGGCACATCACGGCGGCTTGGCCGTTCGGCGTGGGCCTGCTGTGCATCTGGGTCGCCATGCTGGTCAACGGCCATTTCCGCCGCGACCTGACGACCACCCCGCGCGACTGGACGCCGGGCGCGGTGATCGCCTCGCTCAGGGCGCATTCGGGCGACGCGGCGGCGCATCGCTACAACCCGGTGCAGCGTATTCTTTATGGCATGGTGTTCGGCGTGCTGTTGCCGCTGATGCTGTTCACCGGGCTGGCGATCAGTCCGGGCTTTCAGGCGGCCGCGCCGTGGCTGCTCGATGTGCTCGGCGGGCGGCAGAGTGCGCGCTCGCTGCATTTCATCGCCGCTTGGGGGATTTTCGGCTTTTTCGTGATCCACATCGTGCTGGCGCTGATCGATTGGCGGCTGATCCTCGAAATGTTCACCGGCGGCAGGCGCGCGGATGCCGCGGACCCGCCCGCTCCGGCTCTCCCTGAGCCTGACACCATGCCCCCAGAAGATGGAGCGCCCGCCCATGGTTGATCTGCCGCGCCGTTCGCTGCTTGCGGGGATCTTCGCAATGGGCGCGGCCGCCTGTTCCAAGATCAACGATAGCGAAACCGCCAAGAGCCTGTTCAAGGCTGCCGAGGACGGGCACCGCATTACCCACCGCGCGCTCGCGGGTAAGCAGGGCCTCGCGCCCGAATACTCCCGCGCCGAACGCTCGCCCACATTCCGGGGCAATGGCTCGGTGACGGTGGCCGATCCGTTCTATCAGGAGCAGCTCGCCCGGGGCTTTCCCGAATGGAAGCTCGAGGTGAAGGGGTTGGTCGAAAGGCCGCTTGCCCTCACGCTCGCAGAGGTCAGGGCGCTGCCGCAGCGGACCCAGATCACGCGGCACGACTGTGTCGAAGGCTGGAGCGCGATCGGCGAATGGCAGGGGCCGCAACTCGCCGCGCTGCTCGATGCGGCGAAGGTCATGGAAGGGGCGAACTTCATCGTCTTCCGCTGCGCCGATGTGCTCTACGGGCGCGACTATTACGAGAGCATCGACATGGTCGATGCCTATCACCCGCAGACGATCATCGCCCACACCCTCAATGGCGAGCCACTGCCGGAGAAGAACGGCGCGCCCCTGAGAATGCGGATTGAACGGCAGTTGGGCTACAAGCAGGCGAAGTATGTGAAGGCGATCGAAGCGGTCGCCAGCTTCGAGGATATTGGTCAGGGCAAAGGCGGGTTCTGGGAGGATGTTGCCGGCTACCAGTGGTACGCTGGGGTCTAGTCTTCCGGAAACAGGCGCAGCATCGTCTGCCAATCCGCCGCAAGGATTTCCTCCAGCACCGCCAGATCGATATCGGCGAGCTTGTTCACATAGAGGCAGCTCTTGCCAGTGGAATGCTTGCCCAGCCGTGCCAACATATCGGCCCGGCCTGCGGCGGTGATGTCGTCGCAATAGCCGCCCATCAGGTAGAGCGTGTGCTTGGCCTTCCTCGGGCTGAAGCCGGTGCGCATCCAGTGCACATCGCGTCCGCTTTCGTAGGTCGTGCGATAATCGCCGTAACCGATAATGCTCGGCCCCCACATTTTCGGCGCTTCGCCCGTCACCCGGCGAAACATCGCGCCCAGCACGCGGGCCTCTTCGCGCTTGGCCGGCGGTTCGACCGCAGCGAGAAAAGTCTCGACCGGCGCTGTGGTCATCTGTGTCTTTGCCTCGCTCATAATCTTCCCCCTAGCCGAACCTTATGCTGCAACCGCGATATTGCGAAAGCTGTCAGGTGCGGTAACCCATCAGGATTGAACCACGAAAGGAACGCCATGAGCAAGCCACTCCTCGACCGGTTTTTGTCGCGCGCTGTCCGTCAGGGCCGCCTCGGCATTGTGTTCGCCGATGGCAGCGCCAGCACCTATGGCACGAGCGCGCCCGGCTTTTCGGAGATCGTTTTGCGCTTCACCGATGCCCGTGTGCCGCGCGACATCGTGCTCGACCCCCGGCTCGGCGCGGCAGAGGCCTTCATCGACGGGCGGCTGCTGATCGAAGAAGGCGATGTGATGGGCCTCGTCAGCCTGCTGCGGGCCAACAATCCCTGGGACAAGGGCGGTGATCTCGGTCCACCCAGTCGGCTGAAGCGCTGGATCAATCGCGCAAGCTTTGCCGCCGAACAGATCAACAACCGCGTCGGGTCCAAGCAGAACGTCGCGCACCATTATGACATCGGCAATCCCCTCTATGCGCTGATGCTGGACGCGGAGCATTGGCAATATTCGTGCGCCTATTGGCCCGAGGGCGTGACCACGCTGGCCGAAGCACAGGGTGCCAAGCTGGCGCATATCGCGAAGAAACTGGTGCTGTCAGCCGGGCAGGAAGTGCTCGACATTGGCTGCGGCTGGGGCGGGATGGCGATCCATCTCGCCAAGCACCACGATGTCCGGGTGACGGGCATCACCTTGTCCGAAGAACAGGCCGCGCTCGCGCGCGATCGGGTGCGTGCCGCAGGCGTTGCCGACAAGGTGACAATCTTGCTGGAGGACTACCGCGACACCGCCGCCAGCGGACGCCGGTTCGACCGGATCGTCTCAGTCGGCATGTTCGAACACGTGGGCCGCGCGCAGTTCGAAACCTTCTTTGCCGATTGCGCGCGAATGCTGGCGGATGACGGGGTGATGCTGCTCCACACCATCGGCCGGTTTGGCGGACCGGGCACGACCGATGCCTTCACCCGCAAGTACATCTTCCCCGGCGGCTACATTCCCGCCTTGTCAGAGACCTTGGCGGCAAGCGAAAAGGTCCGGCTGATCGCCGCCGATGTCGAGACCTTGCGGCTCCACTACGCCAAGACAATCCGCGCCTGGTACGCGAACTGCATCGCCAACCGCGAGGCGATCATTGCCCTGCATGACGAGCGGTTCTTCCGGATGTGGACCTTCTACCTTGCCGGAGCGGCGACCGTCTTCGAGAATGGCGGGATGTGCAATTACCAGATCCAGTACATCCGCAGCCGCCGCGCATTGCCGATCACGAGGGATTATCTGATCGGTAGCTGACCCGCCCCTTTGCATTTTTCGGAGAGGGCCGGTCGAATCCATGCCGCCACCTGCGTCTCCCTTCACGAAGCCCGCTGCACCTCTCGCACCGGGCCGCATTGAAGGACGCTGCCCTATGACCTCCACCACTGCCTCCCTCTCAGTCCCCTACCCGCTGCCTGCGCGCATCAGCGCTTTCGCCGGATTGGTATGGAGCCTGTTCGGCGCTTTCCAATTCGCCATGCAGACCTTCAATGACGAAGCCGGCCTCGTCGCGAATGGCATGACCCCGGAGCAGGCGGCACTTTACGCCGGACTGCCGGTCTGGATGGCGGCGGTCTTCGCTATTGGCACGCTAGGCGGCACGCTGGGTTGCGCTCTACTGATCGCCCGCCGCAGGGCGAGCGTGATGGTGCTCGCGGTCTCGCTGGTCGCTTATGTCCTGCTGTGGACGGGCGATGCGCTGTTGGGCGTTTTCGCCATGTTCGGCACCCCTCAGGTGGTGGTGCTATCCAGCGTTGTGCTGATCGCGGCGGGCCTTCTGTGGCTCGCCCGACGGCTCGATCAGCGCGGCGTGCTGGCCTAGGCTGGCTCCCCGCTCGATCCCGGACGGTTGCGGGGGCGGTAAACCGGGCCGAAGCCCATCAGCGCCGCACCCACCAGCGGCAGCGCGATCACCCACCAGCGGACGCCGGAAACGCCTTCGGGGCTGGCAATCGTCAGCCCCGCCGTCGCTCCGAGCCCCGCGCAGATTGCCAACACGCCCAGCACCGCGCGCAGGCGCGGCACGGTGCGGCCGCCGCGGATCGGGCCGAAGCTGCGCTCATGCCGCGCGAAGATGGCGATCATGGGGAGCAGCGCGAGGATATAGACCGCGATCCACAGCGGACGGCTCGCCCACCAAGCGGCCGTGCCCGGAACAGTATCCAGGCCCGCCCCACCCAGTGCCAGCCAAGCGACGGTCATCACCAGCACGAAGGCGGTGAGATGCCACAGGAACACGGTCATGATCATCCCGTTCATCAGCACCGTCGCCGTCCAGATGCCAACGTGGTCGAGCATCCGCCGCCCCGCCGGCTCCAACGCCAGCACCAAGCCGATTTGCACCGCTCCCAGCGCGAACAGCGCCAAGGTCGGCGGGAGCGAATTGGAGAAGCCGCCCGGCGCGGACACCATCGAGACGGGGTAGCAGCCATAGACCGTGATCGATACGAGCATCGCCAGCGACACCGCGAACCACACCCACGCAAACCACGTCGCCGCAAACTTGCCCGCGCGCCAAGCGAACCCCAGCTGGTGAATGCCGAGGAACACCCAGAGGAAATTGGTGAAGTTGACCCACGGCACCTTGGCCGTGAAAGTCAGCCAGTCGGTCAGCATCGCGGCGGGGATGAAGACGGCAAAACTCAGCCACCCGAACCTCTGCCACGCGCGGTAGGCAATCGGGGTGAAGGCCGTCACCAGCAAATAGACCGCGAGGAACCACACCGGGATCAGCGCCGCCTCGGTCGCCATGCGGATCTGAGCGCGCGGCAGGCCGACCTGCGTCATCACCACAGCCAGCGCCGCCCATAGCAGCAGCACCGGGAACGTCGGCGTGATCAGGCGCTGCACCCGGCTCGCGAGCCAGTCCCGATACACGCCATCCTGCTCGCGCGGAGCCTTGGCGGTGGTCGCCGCCCAGCTCACCGAATTGGAATAGCCGCCGACAAGGAAGAACACCGGCATCACCTGAAAGCCCCAGGTCAGCCAGTGGGTCCATTCGGCCACCGACAGCAGATCACCGCGCCGCAGTTCACCGGAGGCGTCGACATAGAGTCCAGCCATCAACCAGTGGCCAATCACCACCGCCATGATCGATACGGCGCGCAGAAAATCGACCCAGCGATTGCGCTCGGGCGGGGTCATTTCCGCCAGTTCGCGCGCCTTGCTCCACATTGTCAGCATGCAATCCCCTTTCTGACCGCGTGCATCACGCCATCAAACAGCGATTTAGCAGCAAATCCTGAAAGGACGATTGCCGATTGGCGTGCGATCCCCAGCGAACGCATCGCAGGACAATGGCCGATTGCCCCCGCCCCCGCGCGCTGATAGGGGCGCGCCCACGTCATCCCCAAGGAAACCACCCATGGCCCAGCCCCAGAAAGTCGTCCTCGCCTATTCCGGCGGTCTCGATACCAGCGTCATTGCCAAATGGCTGAGCGTGGAGCGCGGGCTGGAGGTCGTGACCTTCACCGCCGATCTGGGGCAAGGCGAGGAAATCGAGCCTGCCCGCGCCAAGGCCAAGGCGATGGGCATCCCCGACAATCACATCTTCATCGAAGACCTGCGCGAAGAATTCGTGCGCGATTTCGTCTTCCCGATGATGCGCGCCAACGCCCGCTATGAAGGCGATTATCTGCTCGGCACCTCGATTGCCCGTCCGCTGATTTCCAAGCGCCTCGTCGAGATCGCGCACCAGACTGGCGCCGATTTCATCGCTCACGGCGCGACCGGCAAGGGCAATGATCAGGTGCGCTTCGAACTCAGCGCCTACGCGCTCGACCCGGACATCAAGGTGATCGCCCCGTGGCGCGAATGGGATCTCACCAGCCGCACCGCTCTGATCGCTTGGGCCGAGCAGCACCAGATTCAGGTGCCTCGCGACAAGCGCGGCGAAAGCCCGTTTTCGACTGACGCGAACCTGCTGCACACCTCGTCCGAGGGCAAGGTGCTCGAAGACCCGTGGGAGGAGACCCCCGACTACGTCTATTCGCGCACGGTCAATCCCGAGGACGCGCCGGACGTGCCGGAATACATCACGGTCGATTTTGAACGCGGTGACGGCGTGGCGCTCAATGGCGAGGCGATGTCGCCTGCCACGCTGCTGACCGCGCTCAACGAGCTGGGCCGCAAGCACGGCATTGGGCGGCTCGATCTGGTCGAGAACCGTTTCGTCGGCATGAAGTCGCGCGGGATGTACGAAACACCCGGCGGGGAAATCTACGCCCGCGCACATCGCGGGATTGAGCAGATCACGCTGGATCGCGGCGCAGCGCACCTCAAGGACGAACTGATGCCGCGCTATGCGGAGCTGATCTACAACGGGTTCTGGTTCTCGCCCGAGCGGGAAATGCTGCAAGCCGCGATCGATCACAGCCAAGACAAGGTCACCGGCACGGTGCGGCTGAAGCTGTACAAGGGGCTGGCGAGCGTGGTGGGCCGCAAGTCGCCCTATTCACTCTATTCCGAAGCACACGTGACCTTCGAGGACGATGCTGGCGCTTACGACCAGAAGGATGCCGAGGGCTTCATCAAGCTGAATGGCCTGCGGCTGCGCCTGCTCTCACGCCGCAACCGCGACGCCTGATCGAATTTAAGAACGGGGGAAACCGAGTCGGGCCGCTGGGTGCAGGGGCTCGACACCGTTATGTGACAGTCTGAGGGTGGTTTTGTGCCCGCCAGTCGGACTGGTTCGCGACAATTGCGACGAGCCGTTGACTTATCCACCCGTGTCCACAGGCCAAATGAGCCTCGGTGGAAAACTCGCCATGCCGGATGTTGTCAGATCGCCGATTCAGGCGCACCTTCAACTTGTCTTCGGGACACGAAGCAACCGGAACGGAAAGCCGCAAAGCCTTGAAGTTGCCGGGGTTTTGATCCCAAGGATGGCGGTGACATCTGTCCACGCGCTCAGCTGGAGACGGCATGCAGGAGGCTTCGGCCAAAGGCAAGTCTGCTCATTAACGGGTGAGAGCGACGCGATGGCACCGGACAGGCCAAGAACCTGGCCGGACAGAAGAGCAGCGGAACCGGCGAAAGCCCCCAAGCCGCCGCACTTCAGATCGGTAAAGGAACGCGGCCTCGGCCGAGCGAATGCGCAAGGCGGCGAAAATCGACAGGCTTCGGCCGGACGGTGGACGCAGCTGGCAGGAGCAAAGCCGGATGCCGGCGCGAGCGCCGGTGACGAAGCTCTGGCAAGGCCAGTCGCAAGACCGGGCAGCGAGAGGTTAGACATCGGGCGCCAAGTATGGCCCGGAGCGAAAGGATGCAGAAGGTTCGCCGGACGCATCATGAGCGAGGGCCATCCACACGCCGGTGAGAGTGGGGTCGGCAGAAATGCCGGCCCCATTTGCATTGTGCGAGCCGGTTCGCCTCCTTGCGTCGCTTTCGCCCGAGTCGCTTTGCACCAACAGCGCACGCCGATTGCCGCTGACCGACCTCGGTTCCAACCGTTCATCGCATTTCCAGGGCAACTCACTCCCCACCGGAACCCTCCAAGCGACGAAATGCTAACCTGGTTTGCTTTTGCCAAGGCCGCCGCCGTATCGGCCACGCCATGCGGACGGGAAATCGCAAACATGGCCTCGATGCCCGCAGCGCCGCTACGCGCAGCTTGCAAGCCCTTGCAGTAGCCGGCTTGCTCGGGCTGGCCCCGCTTGCCGCGTCCTCGGCCGCCACGCCGGATGCCGGCGCCTCGAGGATCGAGCCTGCCACCAGCGCCGCTATCATCGAACTCGTGCCGGTTCAGCCCAGCGCGGAGGTCACCGCGCCTGCGGTCATGGTCGAAGAGCCCGCCCCCTCGGCCTTGCAGGAGACAGTCCTCGGCCGCGGCAGCGCGTCCTACTACGCGTCCAAGTTCAACGGCCGCCGCACCGCCAGCGGTGAGCGGTTCGACAATTCCGACCTCACTGCCGCCCACCGCAGCCTGCCCTTCGGCAGCCGCGTGCGGGTCACCAACCCAGCCAATGGCCGCAGCGTCGTCGTCCGCGTGAATGATCGCGGCCCCTTCACGCGCGGGCGCCTGATCGATGTCAGCCGCGCTGCCGCCGAGGAACTCGGCATGGTCGCGCGCGGCCACGCTGATGTGGAACTGGCGCTGATCGCCAACTGACTGGCTTAGGGGTTCTCCGCGTAGCTCATCCCGAGGCTGGACGTATCGCCGGTAACCTTAAGCTTCAACGTCGCGGTCTTTTCACCCGATGTGTTGCGCAGCAACGCCATCTCGCCCGGCGCAATTCGTGCATCGACCGCTCCGCCCGGCGCGACTGTCCCGCGCTCCACGGCTGCGGCGCCGTCAGCCTTGCTCAGCACCACCACAGCGACCGGCCCGGTGTTTGTGCCGGTCACGACAAAGCCGCCCGCCTGCCCGCCGCCCAGCTCGAAGGTCTGGCCCGGATCGATCTGGAGGTTAGAGTTGATCGTCCCCGCCTGCACCGCCGCACCCAGCGCAGCTAGGGTCAGAGCAGCGGCCAAGACCGAGGCGGGACGGACAATCTTGAACGGCATTACGCGGCACTCCTTTGCGCTGTTCCCCATCTACCCACAGTAACGCGCCGTCCTTCGCGCCGGATGCAGGCCACCGACGATTGCGCCCCTTCGCCTCTTGCGTTCAGTGTCTGCCCGGTTAGGACATCGCTCGGTTTGCAGGGGGAACGCCGCCATCACGCTCACGCTGATCGTGCTCTATGTCGCTGCCCAGATCGCGCTTGCGGTGTGGGCCGGGCGCGGGGCGAAGTCCGATGCCGACTACCTCGTAGCCGGCCGCAGCCTCGGCCCCTTCGCCGTCGGCATGAGCCTGTTCGCCACCTGGTTCGCCTCCGAAAGCCTGATCGCCACCTCGGGCGAGGTCGCGCGTGACGGGATCGCGGGCGCGCGGGCCGAGCCGTTCGCCTATGCCATCGGCATCCTCGCGATCGCGCTGTTCTTCGCCTACCGGTTGCGCGCGGGCGGCTTCATCACCATCGCCGACTTCCTGCGCAGCAAGTTCGGCCCCGCGACCGAGAGCCTTGCCGCGGTCGTCATCGCGCTCTCCGCCACCACCTGGTCAGCGGCGCAGCTGTTCGCCTTTGCCACCATCATCGCCAGCGCATCGGGGCTCGACTTCACCATCGGCCTGATCGGTGCGACGCTGCTGGTGATGACCTACACCCTGTTCGGCGGGCTCGCCGGGGACGTTGTCACCGACATCGTGCAGGGCATCGTCATCGTCATCGCGATCCTCATCCTGTTCGCGCTGATGGCGAGCGCCTTCGGAGGCCCCGCCGCCATGTGGGCCGCCGCCCCGCCCACCATCTGGAGCTTCACCGCGCCGGGTGAGAGCTGGATCGACCGCATCGAGCTCTGGCTCATCCCCATCGCCGGCACCATGGTCAGCCAGGAGGCGCTCTCCCGCACGCTCGCCGCCAAGTCGCCCGAGGTCGCGCGCAAGGGCGCCTTGTGGGGGGCGGCGATCTACCTCACCGTCGGGCTGATCCCGGTCAGCTTCGGCCTGTTCGGCCCGCAGCTCGCCCCGATCCTCGGCGTCACCTTCGGCGCGGACGAGGCGTACCTCCCCAGCTTCGCCACCGCCCTGTTCCCGCCGTGGCTGCTCATCGTCTTCACCGGAGCGCTGGTGTCCGCGATCCTCTCCTCGGTCGACTCCGCCCTGCTCGCCGTCTCGGCCGTGGTGACCGAGAGCGGGTATCGCCGCCTCCGCCCGGAGGCCTCCCCCCTCGCCATGCTGCGCGCCGCGCGGCTGGCGACGGTGGCTGCGGCGGCGGTCGCGGCGCTGCTTGCGATGCAGGGGGAGTCCTTACGCAACCTCGTGCTCGATGCCGGAGCCATTGCCGCAGTGTTGGCGGTGCCGATCATCGCCGGGCTGGCCGGCTCCACCGCCCGCCGCGCGGCGCTCGCGGCGATCGTGGTGCAGATGGCGGTGCTGGGCGTGCTCGACTGGGGGCTGGGCGTGCCCGGCGCCTTCCTGTGGATGCTGGCGAGCGGCACCGCGACCTTCGTCGTTGTCGCCGCCCTGTCAGCCCGCCGCAGCGCCGCGCCGCGCGCTGTTGGAGACACATGAGACACTGTCCAGGAACCAAAAACCGGCCCCAGCCCGGCCCCGCTTAGGGGGTGTTCCCGCGCAGCCTTGCGATAAAGGCGTCCCGATCCTCGAACGCGGCATCATCCCCCTCCGCAGCCTCGCCCTCACCCTCGTCCGCCCAATCGTCCTCGTCGTATTCCTCGTAGTCCTCGTCGTCCCACTCCATCACCTCCGGCGGATCGAGCAGCAGCGCCACCCGCTCCTCAAACTCCGCCGCGACCTTGTGGACCTGATGCGAGGCTTCGATCCGGTCGAGCCGCGCGAGGTGCGCCAGCAGCAGCCGCCCATCGTAGCGGGTGCGGGTCGCCACCTCCTCGCCGTGATAGAACACCGTCTCCTGCACCCCGTTGAGCGCCCGGTCGGCCAACACCTCCTCGACCTGCGGCCGCGCCAGCACCAGCGCCGCATCCCACAATTGCCGGAACTCGGTCGAGGCGCGCCGCATCCGGTACAGATGCGCGCGGCTCACCCCCGCCTGCTGCGCCGCCGCCCGGACATTGCCCCACTGCGCCAGCGTCTGCACAAAAGCCGCCTGCACCTCGCGCGAGAGATCGGGGGCGAGGCCCGCCGGATCAACAATCTGAGTTGACGGCGCGGACGGGGGAGAATGATCGGACATACAGCAGCTCCTCGGCAAAACCACGCCGCAGCGGGCGCAAGACGCAGGAGCGTATCAGGCGTAAGGCGCTGTAGGAAAATGTAAAATCCTCCCCTTTAGGGGAGGGGGACCATGCGCAGCATGGTGGAGGGGCGAGCAAGCGCATGGCGAAGGAAAGCATCAGCGCATACCACCCCCTCCCCCCGCGGGAGGGGAGCGAGACTTGGGTCTGCCCAGCAGGCCCTAGTCGCAGCAGGGAGGGGGGATTTTTGCGCCCTACCGCTCCGCTACTTGAGGGAGTCTTTGCTGCCCTACCGCTCCGCTACTTGAGGGCGGGCACCAAAATCACCAAATCGGCAAGCGCCCATCCCCGCAAATCAACCGTTCATTGGCGAGCGTGACCGCGCGGATGTCCTCCGGCGTCTCAAGCCCGGCCTCATGTAGCGCAGCGGTAGGCCGACAAGGACTCCCAATCCGCCCGGCCTCCACATGGGCGAGCCAACTGGCAATGAACGCCTCCCCGCCCGGATCGCGCAGATCGGTCGGCCCGACAGGCAGCTTGCGCGACGGATCATAGGGCGACGGGTTGGTGAGATAGAGCTCGTGACACGTAATCATCCGCGCGGGTCTCCTGCGAGAGAGGACAAGACGCACCGAACGGCCTGAGCCGCCGCAAGAACGCCCCTACCCGCGTCAGGACTTCGAGGAACCAAGGGACGCGGGAGAGCGGGTGCGGTGCGAGCGGGCTGGTCGGCGCGGGCGGGACGGTAGTGGGGTGTGGGGGGTGTAGGAAAGGGGGGCCTCTATTGGCAATAGAAAGACTGAAAACTCTGGATGATAAGCAACGTCATCCGTATAAGGCCGACGTTTACTCCGAAGCAGGAAATTTGAATGGCTACCTTCAAGGTGCATACATGCCTGATCCAGCCGGGCAAAAACCAGTCTTCGCCAGCTCCGATAAATGGGCAGGAACTAGCTGGAGATGGCGCGCTTTTCGATCTGCTGGGGAGGATTTTTCATTCCCCCCGCGATCCTAGGGACTTTGAAGTTATCTTTCGCAAGTCGCCAGACGGCAAGCAAAAAAATGAGGTAAGAGACGCAGTTATTGCGTACCAGCAGACCCAAGACATCGAGACGGCCATAAAGATAGCCTTACGCCTGCAGGCCTCGACTGATCGAAGATCAGGAAATGGCCTTTTGTTCTTAATGACTGGTCAGCATGCAACAAAATATCGAACTGTTATATCGCGCTTTCCCGCTAACGAAGGGATCTTAGCTGAAGTTCGAGAAGAAGGTCTTGACGTTGCATTTCTTGAACAAGTTTTCATTAGGCAACTTTCTGCATATAAATCAATGTTACTTGAGGATATTGACCCCCCTAATCAATATTGGGGTGGTCTAGCGACCGACCATCAGGCGGGCAGCTCTCCTGAGCATATTTCAAATTATTGGTTGAACGAATTTTTAGATGCTGACTTTTTGGAGACTCCGAAAAGAGGAACTCTTCGTCTAGCGGTTGCGCTAAAAAGGGCCGTGAAAGCAACGTCAAATCAATCAGTTAAAGACGAGATTGTGTCGGCGGTATCACTTGCACCATCGGCCCTTAAGGGGAAACCGACATCAATTGATCTCTTTTGTGAACATTTTGGTCTAAGCAAGGATGCGCAAGACACAATTAAGAAACAACTCGATAAACCAATCCTCTCAAGTAAAATTTTCTCGTTCGACCCATCGGAATTTAAAAAACAAGTTCCATACAGATCAGTTGAATTAGAAAACGGAGCTATTTTAAAAGCTCCCTCCGAGGATTTTTCAAGAGTCTTTCAAGTCGAGGAAACAGATAACGGCAATGTCAGATACTCAACCGAGAGTAAAATTTCAAATATGAGTATCGCAAAATGAAACAAGATTTAGTAAACGAATATAGCAATATATACGAGAGCGTTCTTACGCCAATCGCCAGAAAACTTGAAGAAAATCTTAAATTTACGTTCGATGGCGTAAAAAATATTGATAGAATATCTTGCCGAGCCAAGACAGTTAATAGTTTTATTAATAAGGCTTTGAAGTGCGATGAGCAGGGAGTATTGAAATATCAGAACCCCCTTACACAAATTCAAGATCAAATTGGGGCAAGAATTATCGTATTTTACAGAAGCGATGTTGATATCGCTAAATGTATTATCGATGATTATTTTTCATCAATCGAATGGTCAAAAAAAGAACCTGCGTCGGATATGGAGTTCAGCTACTTCGGAGAGCACTATATCTGCAGTATGCTAGATGATGCAGTTCCAGCGGGCCTCGAAGAACAAGCGCCACAGGTTTTTGAACTTCAGATCAAGACCCTCTTCCAGCATGCATGGTCTGAAGCAGGCCACGACTTGGCATACAAACCTCCACGGCCGCTTACATCCCTTGAGAGAAGAAATTTAGCCTTGTCTGCCGCCCAAGCTTGGGGCGCCGACCAGATTTTCGCGGGATTGAGTGAGATATTGATTTCAAGCGAAGGCAAGGCGCAGGACGCTTGACCTTGCGGTAGTTAGGAGCAGCGCGCCTGTAGGCAGCTGTCAGATCACCTATCTCTTACAAAGGTATCAGTGGGAAACAGGCCAGCAAGCCTCACCTGCCCCTCCACCATCCTTCGGATGGTCCCCCTCCCCCTGAGGGGGAGGATTGCACTCTTGGCTGCTTGGCGGCTTGGCGCGAACCGGCATGAGGCCCCCGCCTGCGCGGGGGCTCACATCAGGTCTTGAGGAGCGGCGCCAGATACTGGCCCGTGAAGCTGCGCGGTTCCTTCGCCACCTGCTCGGGCGTGCCTTCCGCGAAAATCTCCCCGGCCGCGCACACCCGCAAGCGCGGGCAGTGCGGGCCGCAGCATGGATGCTGAAACACGTTCAGCATGACGGATAGGCAGGGACGTTGCGGTTGCGAACCCTGACGCGAAAGGCTCACAAACGACCGTAGGTTGGCAAGCCCCCTCTGCGCCTCTCCTTCCCTCTGCGGTCTCTGCGTGAACCACACTGTCTTTACCGGGGTGCGAGGGCGCGCAGGGTTTCGGGCGTCGGACACCCACCCCCGGCCCCGATACCTGCCCCGGTCAAGGCGCGGTTCGGGACTGCGCTGCCCTCTTCGTGTCTTTGTGTCTTTGTGTGAGCCATTGCGGGGGCTGCTACACTTTGAGGGGGTGATGGGATCAGCCTCGCTTGCCCCTCCACCATCCTGCGGATGGTCCCCCTCCCCTTGCAGGGGAGGATTGCGCCTGCCCCTCCACCACCTTCGGTGGTCCCTCCTTCGACAGGCTCAGGACAGGCTCTCCCCTTGCAGGGGAGGATTGCATTCTTGGCTTCTTGGCTTCTTGGCGCGAACCCTCATGAGGCCCCCGCCCTTCGACAGGCTCAGGAGGGGCCCTGCGCGGGGGCTCACTTGACCAGTAACGGCGCCAGATACTGGCCCGTGAAGCTGCGCGGTTCCTTCACCACTTGCTCGGGCGTGCCTTCCGCGACGATCTCCCCGCCGCGCACGCCGCCCTCGGGGCCGAGGTCGATGATCCAGTCGGCGGTCTTGATCACGTCGAGGTTGTGCTCGATCACCACGACCGAGTTGCCGCCCTCCACCAGCCGGTGCAGCACTTCGAGCAGTTTGCGCACGTCCTCGAAATGGAGGCCGGTGGTCGGCTCGTCGAGGATGTAGAGCGTCTGGCCGGTGCTGCGGCGCGCGAGTTCCTTGGCGAGCTTGACGCGCTGCGCCTCGCCGCCGGACAGGGTGGTCGCCTGCTGGCCGACCTTGACGTAGCCGAGGCCGACCTCGTTCAGCATCCGCATCTTCTCGCGGATCGGGGGGACGGCCTTGAAGAACTCCTCGGC
>VFQO010000682.1_pt1 | contig 32806 bp, 29 predicted proteins | sample 3512331 | NCBI WGS metagenome assembly VFQO01 (sample SAMN10412371, study PRJNA504923) | tailings metagenome | isolation source: Replicate 3 from Balatoc abandoned mine | place: Philippines: Itogon, Benguet | collected 2017-08-28 | reverse complement strand
AGCGCATCGCGCGCCGATTGCGTGGCGAACCCGACCAGCGCGTTGCGTTTGCGCAGCGTCTTGAGCCAGTCGCGGATGCGTGCGGCAAACACCTCGTCGTCGAGCGCTTTCCAGCCCTCATCGATCAGGATCATGGTCGGCTGACCGTCCAGCCGCTCGTCGATGCGGTGGAACAGATACATCATCGTCGGCGTGCGAAGGCGCGGGTTTTCGAGCAGCGCGGTCATGTCGAAACCGAGCACGCGCTCGCTTAGGTCGAGCCGATCGCGTTCATTGTCGAACAGCCACGCGTGCTCGCCGCCATCCCCGCTCGGCGAGCCAATCCAGGCCGCCAGCCGGTCGGCCAGATCGCCCGGCGTCGGGCGACGGGCGCCGGCCAGCAATTCCTTGAAGTGGCGCAACCGGCGCAGGCTCGGGTCATTGCCATAGGTCGCATCGACCGCCGCGCTGATGGTCGAATATTCCTCCGGCCCCTCGGCATTGAGCAGCACGGCGAGCCAGTCCCGCAGGAAGGCGCGGTTCGCGGGGCTATCGGGGAGCGAGAGCGGGTTGAACCCAGTAGGATCGCCCGGCGCAATGCGGCTGTACCGCCCGCCGATCCCGCGAATGAACAACTCCGCACCGCGATCCTTGTCGAACAGGATGGTGCGGGGGCGGAACTTCTGGGCCTGCGCGGCGAAGAAGTTCATCACCACGGTCTTGCCCGAACCGCTTGGCCCGATGACGCTGAAATTGCCGAGGTCGCCGTGGTGGAAGTTGAAGAAGAACGGCGTGGCGCTGGTCGTTTCCAGCAGCGTCACCGCGTCGCCCCAGTGGTTGCCGCTCGCCTGCCCCAGCGCAAAGCCGTGGAAGCTGCCGAAGCCCGCCATATTGGCCGAGGAAATCAGCGCGCGGCGGACAATATATTCCTCGTTGCCGGGGAACTGCGCCCAGAAGGCGGGTTCGAGATTGGTATCCTCGCGCACCGCAATCGCGCCGGTATCTGCCAGCGCAGCGGCGCAGGATGCCATGGCGTCATCGAGGCGGGGGAGCGTCGTCTCACGCACCAGCACGGTCAGATGATGGTCGCCAAAGCCTACCGCCCCATTGCCCAGCGCATCACGCGCGGCGAGCATTTCGGCACGTTCGGCGGCGGCTTCCTCGTCGACCGAGCGCGAGCGGCGCAGGGCAAGGTCGATGCGTTCCTTGGCGGTGGTGCGCTCGTTGGGGGCGTAGCTTTCCGTAACCACCATCTCGAACGGCAGACGCAGCAGGTTGTCGAGCAGGCCGGGCGAAGTCGCCTCGGGGTAGTCCTTCAGCCCGAGGATCGCGGCAAAGTCGGGCGCGGCCGACCCGCGCAGTTCCATCGCGTCCAGCCCGAAGCTGGCTCGACGATAGGGAAGCATGTGGCCGATATCAGTCTCGGGCGAAGGGCGGCGCACCGGACGCATCTCGCCATTATATAGCGCGCTGAGCAACTCCAGCATTTCGGAATTGGTGCCGTCGCTGCTGCTCGGCGACTGATAATCGCCCAGCACCGCCGCGCCGTAATTCTGGAGCGAGGCGACCAGCCCCGTGATCGCGGCCTTGAGGCTGCGGATATCCTTGGGATCGGCCTCCGGTTCGTCCTGCCCGGCTCGCGAGAAGAACTTCGAAAACCGCTCCGGCAGGCCCGTCTTGCCGCGCGCGGGGCGGCGGATCAGGGTGACGAACTGGTCGTTGATGAACAGCGATCCGCCCGCCAGCCGCTGCTTCCAGCGCGCGTCGATATGGCGCGACAGGGCATCGGGGAATTCGGCGTCGAGCTCCACCTCCACCCGGCGGCGGATGACGTGGTGATACATCACAAAGCGCGCATCGAGCGTGCTCCGCAACATCACCTCACGCGTGGCGGCGTGGGCGTTGAGAGCGTCGGAATCTTCGGTCTCGAACAGCAGGCCGGGCACCTGAATCGCGCTCATCACCGAGCCATCGCGCAGCAGCACGGTGTTCTCGTCGACGAGGCGCGCATAGGGCAGGCGGTCGCCGACGCGCGCTTCCTTCGCGCTCCACGCGGCGGCTCCGATCCACTTCACCATGAGATGGCGTCCTTAAGGCGCATAGGAATTGCATCCCCAGCGCTTGAAATTGGGCACGCGCGGGCATTTCGAAACCTTGGTGATCCACAGGTCGAAAACGCGCGGTTCGCGCAGCGAAGCGAAATAGCCAATGACGTGCATCACCATCGGCACCGGCAGGATCCACCAGCTTTTGAGAATCAGGAAGGCGATCGTCGTCACCATCAGGTTGATGATGAAGAAGTTCATCGTCACGCCCGCAAACATCTGCGGGCGGGTGAGCGCGCGGTGCACCGGGTTTCGGATGAGCTCGCTCACAGACGCCTATCCCGCGGCCGACTGGATGCCCGCGACAATGGTGGTCGCGCCGAACAAGATGAAAACGCCGATGATCACAGTCGCGCCAAAGCGCCAGTTCATCCGGCCGGTCAGCATCATGAAGCCGATCGCCGCGACCGCCATCACCGCAATCGTGGTCGCCACCGTGCCGAGCAATGTGCCTTGCAGCCACAGCAGCGCATTGTTGATCGGGCCGGACCCGGCTGGATCGGCAGTTTGCGCAAAGGCGACGCTCGGCGTGAGCGCCAGCGCGAGGGCAGCAGCAAGACGGGCAGGAAGGCGGAACAGCGACATCATTTCTCGGTCATTCTTTCATGTGGTTTGAACGCCGCCGGTCACTGGCCGGCGATGCGCGAATGGTTGGCGAGCCGCCCCATAATGGCAGCAACATATTGCTTTGTCTCGCGGATATTGGGGATGCCCCCGGCGCGCTCGACCCGGCCCGGCCCAGCGTTGTAAGCGGCCAGCGCCTTTTCCAGATCGCCGTCAAACCGATCGAGCTGTTCGCGCAGATACCGTGCCCCGCCTTCGAGATTGGCGAAGGGATCGCGCGGGTTCACTCCGAGATAGCGCGCCGTGCCGGGCATCAGCTGGGCGAGCCCCTGTGCGCCTACGGGTGACACGGCATTCTCGTTCCAGCGGCTTTCCTGCCATACCAGCGCTTCGAGGAGGCTAGGCGACAGGTCGAACCGGGCGGCGAGTTCGAGGATCTTGGCGTGATAGCGCAGCGGGATCCCGACAGCATGGCGCGCAGGATCGGCGATCGCATGATCAGGGATCGAAGGAGCCTCGGCAAAGTCGACGTCCGCTGCGGTAAGCGGCACGGAAGGTGCGGCCTGGGGGTCGACAGCAGCAGGCGTAGAGAAAGGCTGGCCCGCAAGCGGCCCTGCCACCCAGCGCGCGCCGTCAGCACCTAGTTCAAGCACGTCTGCCTGCGCTTGGGTGGCAAGCCCGAGTGCAGCAGTAACAATCATGACGCGGCAAGCCGCGGCGAGAATCATGTCTCGGCCCTCCAGAATGTCTCCCTTTGTCTATCCTAAATGACACGCAGGTGACAGTCTCGCGAAACCCCCGCCGCCAGTCTCCAGCGCGGGCAGCAAAACGGGCGAGCTGCTCCCCCGCAGCCCGCCCGTTTGCGGCCTCAGTGCGACCCGAGGGCCGCGGCGCAATCAGTCGCGAAGGGTCAGCTGTTCGCCGCGCACCGCGGGCGCGCGGAACTCGCCGCGCTCAAGCATCTTGATCGCCTTGCGGGCCAGACGGCGCGAATCGGTGGCGCTGCCATCCGCGGTGTCGAGTTCGACCACTTCGTGGCAGGCCAGGGCCGCTTCGAACGCATCCCGCGCCTTCACGTCGTCACCCGCCTGCGCATAGGCGATACCAAGATTGATCAGCACAGCGGCATCATGCGGATCGGCCGCGCTCGCCTTCTGGAGCGTCGCCAGCGCCTGATCCGCACGGCCAGCGGCGAGCGGCTGTACCGCCAGTTCGGGGTCCTTGAGGTGAGCGGCAGGGCCCCCTGCCAGCGGGGCCGCAGCAAACAGCGCGAGTGCGAAAGCGGTAACGGACATCGGCGTGGCTCCTGTGTGAACGATGCAGAAGATGACTCACTTGCAATGCCGATGCAACAAAACTGAAACATTGTAATTTATTTGTAATTTAAGCCACCACCTCTCTGATTTTGCATACTTTTAATGTTACGATCTCGCGCTCTGCATCCCGGCGCTTTTCGCGCGGCTTTGTCGCATTTGTCTTTCTTCGGTCATAATCGCTGAACTGACACACGTCTGTCATGATGCAAGAATTCTGTCATGGCCGCCCCCTAGCGAGCCCCCAGCGCATCACAAATCGCGCCTAACTCGATTCTCGGCTCAATAGGGGACCGCTCGCTGTGAAAAACATTCAACGCACTCTGATCATGGGTTGCAGTCTGGTCGCTCTGGCTGGTTGCGGCGCTGATGAAATCGTCTCGCCGGGCACCAGCGGCGACATCATCATCAACAACCCGGCCCCGACGCCCACCCCGACGCCCACGCCGACCCCGACTCAGTCGCTGGTCACTGCGGCGGCCGGCTGCCCGACCATTGCATCGACCGGTGGCCTGACCGATGCCGGCGTATTGAACGACACCCCGACCGGCGACTACCGTGTGTGCCGCCTGCCGGCGCGCTTCACCGCGTCCGATACTCTGCCTTACATTCGCGGGCTGGTTTACGAGATTCCGGGCCGGGTCGAAGTGGGCGCCGACCGCGGCTTTTCCAGCACCGGCACCACCGTCACGCTCACTGTCGAGCCGGGTGTGATCCTGTTCGCACAGCAAGATTCCTATCTGGTCGTGAACCGCGGCAACGCGATCCAGTCGAACGGTACCGCCGATCGTCCGATCATCTGGACCAGCCGCGACAACATCATCGGCGTGGCCAATGACAACAGTCAGCAGCAGTGGGGCGGCGTCGTGCTGCTCGGCCGCGCGCCGGTGTCGGATTGCTCGACCGGCGTGTTCAACACCACGGCCAACCCGACCGCCAACCCCACCTGCGAAGGCCGCTTGGAAGGCGCGGCGGTTGCCACCCCGTTCGGCGGTGCGAACGCGGCGGACAGCTCAGGCTCGTTCCGCTTCAACCAGATCCGCTTCTCGGGCTTCGAACTGGCGCCGAACAACGAACTTCAGTCGCTGACCACCGGCGGCGCAGGCTCGGGCACGGTGATCGAGAACCTCGTCTCGTTCAACAGCTCGGATGACGGCGTGGAGTTCTTCGGCGGCGGATTCAACGCCCGCAACTTCGCGATCATCGGCGCATCGGACGATTCGCTCGATGTCGACACCGGCGCGATCGTCAATCTCGACACCGTGATCGCGGTGCAGCGTTCGACCACCGGTGACCGCGCGATCGAACTCGACTCGCCCAACGTCGCTGATCGCACGCCGTCGAATGCGATCCCGCAGACGCGCTTCCAGGTGAATAATTTCACCTTCGTGATGCGTGACGGTGCGCCGCAGGTGATCCAGGCCCGCGGCGGCGCCGCGATCGGCCTGACCAATGGCGTGATCAATGCCGGCACCAACCACTGCTTCCAGATCGACGAGCCAACCACGCTCGCCGCAATCATCGGCGTGGATTCTGTGGTCGGCGATTGCCCGGCGACTGATCCGATCCGCGGCGGCGGCGGCAACACCAATGCCGACGTGGCGGCCCGCATCAACGGTGGCACGAACAACAACCTCGCCTTCGCGATCACGCTGACCAATGGCGTGGTCAATGGCACCGGCGAAACCGGGCGGACGGCCTTCAACGCCAACACCCGATCGACCTTCTTCCCGACCCGCACCTTCGTCGGCGCGATCCAGAACGGCGCGGCACTAACCACCATCTTCGGTAACTGGACCTGCAACTCGTCGATCCAGAACTTCGGCAGCGCGACCGGCGCCTGCACCTCGCTGCCGGTCTACCCGGCCTAAGCGGCGAACATGACACGTTCGGGGGAGACGCAGCTTCAGAGCCGCGCCTCCCCCATTTTCACATACAGACTGATCATTTCATGAGGGGGTCCTCACCTATGTCGACCGGCACGCGCCTGGCAGGGCTGCTGCTTCTCACCACGTCGCTCACCTTGCCGTCCGTTCTGCACGCGCAGGATGTGCCGCCGGAAGAGGAAGCGGCGCAGGACCCGCTTACCCAAGAGGTGGAGGGTGAGCCCCCGGCTGACGACCTTCAGGAAGCCGATATCTCGGTCCCGGGCGGCGGGATCATCGTCACCGGACGGCGCAACCGCGATCCGGCGCGCAATTCCGGCCAAGTGCTGAGCGTGCTGAGCGAGGCCGATATCGCTCGTACCGGCGAAGGTGACATCGCCGGCGCGCTGGCGCGGGTGAGTGGCCTGTCGCTGGTCGGCAATGGCCGCGTCTTCGTGCGCGGTCTGGGCGATCGCTACTCGCTCGCGCTGCTGAATGGCCTGCCGCTTCCCAGCCCTGAACCGCTGAGCCGTGTCGTCCCGCTCGACATCTTCCCGACCAGCGTGATCGCGTCGAGCCTCGTGCAGAAGACCTATTCGGCGAACTTCCCGGGCGAATTCGGCGGCGGGGTGATCAACCTCACCACCAAAGCGATCCCGACCGACGACTTCCTCACTATCGGCTTTACGGGCAGCGGCGATACCGAGACAACCTTCCAGAACGGCTTGACCTATTTCGGCAGCCGCTGGGACACCTTCGGTTTCGACAACGGCAACCGCGATTTTCCGACCGCATTACAAGGCCTGATCGCCAGCGGCACCCGCATCAATGATGCGCCGATCGACGTACAGCGCCAGCTCGCCGGACAGATCATGCCGCTCAATCTCGTCACCCTGCAAAAGAATGACGAACTGCCGATCAACTTCAGCGCCAACATCACCGGCGGCGCGTCGTTCGAGGTGGGTGACGGCAATTACCTCGGCCTGATCGCAACCGCCGGGATCACCAACACCTGGCGCAATCGCAATGTAACGAGCCAGCAGTTCGGCGATGCGGAAGCGGGCCAGATCCTGTTCAATTCGCGCAACTTCATCACCGACAACAAGGTGTTGGTGAACGGACTAATCGGCATCGGCCTCGACATTGGCGAGCACACCATCCGCTGGACCAACCTCTACATCCGCGACACCCTCAAGACCGCGCGTCTGGCAACCGGCACCGACAGCTTCACTGACGTTGCCCGTCCGTTTGACTTCCAGACCCAGCAGACCGGTTGGTTCGAACGCCAGCTGATGGATTCGCAGATCGTTGCCGAATTCAACTTCGACGCGTTCGAACTCGATCTGCGCGGCGGCTATGCCCGCACCGACCGCGAGGCGCCGTACAACGCCATCGTCCCCTACATCCGCACCAACATCCCCGGCGACCCGTTCGGCGACAAGTTCGTGGTCGATGTCGGCGCACAGGTCGGCGGGACCGAGCGGATTCAGGTCGGTTTCGAAGACCTGACCGAAGAACTGTGGTTCGGCGGTGCGGACGTGACCTTCGAGGTTTCCGACACCCTGTCACTGACAGCAGGCTATGCCTATTCGGACACCACCCGCCGTTCGCTGTCCTTCATCATTCGCCCGCTGCTCGGCTCCTCCGCGGAACTTAACACCGCGCTCAGGGCGCTGGGCCTGCGCCGTCCGGGTGACATCATCAACGGGGCGGTGCTCGCCGGATTCCCCGATGGCACGCCGTTCTTCAACGTCACCGTGTCCGATCCGACCCCCTTCCCGGTGTTCGATGCGGCGCTGACGACCCATGCCGGTTACGGCTTGGCCCGCTTCCGTCCGACCGATCGTCTGAATATCGAGGCGGGCGTTCGTTATGAAGACGGGCTTCAGGTCGCGGCACCCGATCTCACCTTCGGCGGCGGCAATCTCGCCAACCCGACGCGGATCGCCAACGACTACTTCCTGCCGTCTGCCACGATCACCTGGGAAGCAATCGACGATCTCCAGCTGCGGCTCTCAGCCTCACAGACCATCGCCCGCCCGCAGTTCCGCGAGCTGGTGGAACAGACCTATTTCGATCCCGAGAGCAACCGCCGCTTCCGCGGGAACCCGTTCCTTCAGGACAGCGAGCTGATCAACGTCGAAGCGCGCGCAGAATATTACATGGGCGGCCCGAAGAAGTTGAGCCTCGCCGGGTTCTACAAGAAAATCGACAACCCGATCGAAAACTTCCTGATCACCGCTCCGGGCATCATCGAGACGAGCTATGCCAACGCTCCCTCAGCCGAGCTTTACGGGGCCGAGCTTGATGCCTCTTACGGCATTGATCTGGCCGATTGGGGCGGGTTCTTCGAGACAAAGCAGTTCCTGATTATTGCCAACTACACCTACACCCAGTCGTCCATTTCGGTCGGGGCGACCGACCTCGCCCCGATCCCCGGCGCGCAGGGACAGCTGGCGAGCCAGTTGTTCGACGATGGCTCGCCGCTGGTCGGCCAGTCCGATCACGTCGCCAACCTGTCGCTCGGCATCGAGGATCTCGATAAGGTCCAGCAGTTCACCGTGCTGTTCAACTATGCGAGTGAGCGCGTGACCCTGCGCGGTGGGGCATTGCCCGATGTGGTGGAAGATCCCGGCCTGACGGTCGATGTTGTGGCGCGGTCCGAGATCAAGCTCGGCGGTCTGCCGCTCGAATTGTCGCTGGAGGCCCGCAACATCTTCGGGCGCGACAATTTCGAGTTCCAGGAAGTGAACGGCAACCGCGCCGAACTCAACACCTTCAATGTTGGCACCAGCTTCGCCATCGGAGTGAAGGCGGAGTTCTGATGATCGGGTAGAGGCTTCGGCCTCTACCACACCCGTCACCCCGTGCTCACCACGGGGTGACGAGGCGATCTCCATCCTCACCCCAGATCGAATACGTACCCCAGCGACCGCACCGTGCGCAGCGGGTTGCCGCCGCCGGCTGATTTGATCGCGCGGCGCAGCCGGCCGATCCAGACATCCACCGTCCGCTCGTCAATCGGCGGTTCGCGCTTGCCGAGGCCGCTGATCAGGTCCTCGCGGGTCAGCACCCGGTTGGGGTTCTCCGCGAGGAAACGCAGCAGGCGAAACTCGTTGGGCCGCAGCACGATCGGCGTCTCGTCCCAGCGCGCCTGAAGCGCCGCCATGTCAATCGTCAGCGCGCCGAGTTCGAACCGCCGGGTCGCATTGCGTTCGGCTCCGCGCGATTGCAGCGCCAACACCCGGTCGAGCACGGCCGTGCGCGTCAAAGGCCCGATCACATAATCATCCGCTCCGGCCCGCAGCGCGCGGCGACGATCCTCGGCATCGTCTTCTTCCAGCACCATCGTCACATGGGCATCAGCTGTCCGCGAATCGGCGCGCAGGCGGCGGCACAGCTCCAGCCCAGCCAGTTCGGGCATCACCCAATCAACAAAGGCCCACATCGGCCCTTCGACCAGCCGCCGCGGGCCTTCCGGGCCAAGCCGGTCAAAGGTGAAACGCCGCTGATCATGGACGAAATCCTCCAGGCTTTCGCCCAGTTCGCCTGTCAGGAAAATATTGACGACATCCATGTTCTGCCAGCCCCGGTTTCATGCGGGAGTGGCGCAGGTGTGTGACGCGTTTGTGACTGAATTTCAGTTGTATGTAACAATCGCCGCACAATCACTCGCCGAGGACGGAAACCTTGTCCATTGCGGGCATCGGCATCCCCATCCCGGTCGGGAATTTGGGCCGATAGGGCGCTTCGAGCGCCGCGATGTCCTCCGCCGTCAGCATGATATCGAGCGCAGTCACGGCGTCGGCGATGTGCTGCGGCTTGGTCGCGCCGATGATCGGGGCGGCGATTTGCGGCTTGGTGAAATGCCACGCCAGCGCCAGGCTCGCCAATGGCACGCCGCGCCGGGCGGCGAGATCGGTGAGCGCGTCGATCACCGCGCGGTCCGCCGCATCCTCCGCTTTGTAGAGCGCCTTGCCGACCACATCGGTCTCGCTGCGCACCGTGGTTGCACCGAAGGGCCGGGTCAGCCGCCCGCGCGCAAGCGGGCTCCACGGGATCACGCCGACACCCTGATCGGCGCAGAGCGGAAGCATCTCGCGCTCCTCCTCACGGTAGAGCAGATTGAGCTGGTTCTGCATGGAAATGAACCGCGTCCAGCCGTTCGCCCGCGCCACCTCCTGCGCCTTGGCGAACTGCCACGCATACATCGACGACGCGCCGATATAGCGCGCCTTGCCCGCCTTCACGATGTCATGCAGCGCCTCCATCGTTTCTTCGACCGGCGTCACATCGTCCCAGCGGTGGATCTGGAACAGGTCGACATGATCCATGCCCAAGCGCGTGAGAGAATCGTCGATTGCGGCGAACAGTGCCTTGCGCGACAGCCCGCCGCAGTTGGGCGCATTGCGCCACACGCCAAAGGCCTTGGTGGCGACCACGATCTCGTCACGCCGCGCCATTGCGCGTAGCAGCTTGCCGGTGATCTCCTCCGAAGTGCCGCCCGAATAGATGTTGGCCGTGTCGAAGAAGTTGATTCCCGCCTCCAATGCCTCGCGGAAAAACGGCCGTGCAGCGTCCTCGCCCAGCAGCCAGTCGCCGTGCCAGCCCTTGGACGTATCGCCATAGGACATGCAGCCAAGGCACAGGCGTGAGACAGTGAGACCGGATTTGCCAAGGCGGGTGAATTGCATAGATTACCTCTGAATGGAGAATCGTGAAATATTGTTACCGCCAAAGTTGACAAAGTTGACAGGGTGTCAAGCGGCAAAATGGCTTCCAAATAATTGTTTATATTGACGTTTTAGACCAGAAAACGAAGTTGACAGATTGGCATAACAGCCCCCCCCTGCGTCCCGCTGTGGCTTTGACCGCCGTTCAATCCTCGCGACCCTGCACCCGGCCGCTACCTGTAGGAAAGTGGCCATGCCGAACTGCCCGTGCCGATGGCGGCGCGGTCAGCTTTTGCGCATCAACCCAGCGTCAGCCCCCCGTCCACCACCAGCGTTTGCCCGGTGATGTAAGCGCTCAAGGGCGAGGCGAGGAACAGCGCGGCGCCCGCCATGTCCTCGGGCGTGCCCATACGGCGCAGCGGGATCGCCTTGAGGGTCGCTTCGAGGCGCTCGGGGTGGTCGGTGGTCACGCTGGTCAGCTTGGTCGGCACCAGCCCCGGCGCGATGCCGTTGACCCGGATGCCATCCCTCGCCCAGGCCTCACCCAGCGTCTTGGTCAGGCTCGCCGCCCCGGCCTTGGAGGCGGCGTAGGCGGGCGTGCCGATGGTCGATTTGAACGCGGCGACCGAGGAGACGATGATGATCGCGCCCTTGCTTGCCGCGAGCGCCGGGTGGAAGGCGCGCGCTGCGTCCATCACCGAATTGAGGTTGATATCGACCACCGCATCCCACCCCTCGCGGGTGAATTCCTGCCGCCCGTAACGGACGGTGCCTTGGGAAAGAACGAGGACATCGACAGGGCCGACATCAGCCGCGAGCCGATCAGCGGCGGCGCGGTCAGTAAGGTTCAATTGGCGGTAATCGAGCCCCGTGAAATCAGCGTCCTCGGCTTCAAGGTAATCGCCGAAATCGGGCCGCGTCCCGGTGACGGTAACGCTCGCGCCGTGCCCCCGGAAGCCATGCGCAATGCCGTTGCCGATACCGCTCGACCCGCCGATGACGAGGACGCGCTTGCCGGTGAAGTCGAGCGGATCGGTCATCCTCAGATACTCCGCGAGATCACTTCCTTCATGATCTCATTCGTCCCGCCGAAGATGCGCGTCACGCGCGCGTCGCGCCACAGGCGGGCGATGGCGTATTCGTTCATGTATCCTGCCCCGCCGTGGAGTTGCAGCGACGCGTCGCACAACTCCCATTGCAGGTCGGTGTGCCACAGCTTGGCCGCGCTCGCCTCGGCGGTGGTCAGTTCGCCCGCGAGATGCTTCTTGATCGCCCAGTCGAGATGCGCCCAGCCGACTTGCAGCTTGGCTTTCAGGTCAGCGAGGGTGAACTTGGTGTTCTGGAATTCGAACACGGTCTTGCCGAAGGCCTTGCGGTCTTTGGTGAACTTGACCGCCTCGTCAAACGCCCGCTGTGCCGCCGCCTGCGCACCGACCGCGATGCCGAGGCGTTCCTGCGGCAGTTCCTCCATCAGGTGGACGAAGCCCATGCCCTCGGCGCCGAGGATATTGGTCATCGGCACGCGGCAATCGTTGAAGAACAGCTCCGAGGTGTCGGCGGCGTGCTGGCCGATCTTATCGAGGTTGCGACCGCGCTCGAAACCGGGGGTGTCGGCATCGACCAGCACGAGGCTGATGCCCTTGGAGCCCAGCTCGGGATCGGTCTTGGCGACCACGATCACGCAATCGGCGTTCTGCCCGTTGGTGATGTAGGTTTTCGAGCCGTTGATGACGAGGTGGTTGCCGTCCTTCTTGGCCGTGGTGCGGATGCCCTGAAGGTCGGAGCCTGCGCCGGGTTCGGTCATGGCGATGGCGGTGATGATGTCGCCGCTGACCATGCCGGGGAGATACTTGGCGCGCTGTTCGGGGTTGCCGAGGCGCTCGAAATAATTGGCGGTGATGTCGTTCTGGAGCGTGAAGCCGGCGGACGAGCCGAGGTAGGACAGTTCCTCGGTCAGCACGCAGTTGAACCCGAAATCGAGGCCGAGGCCGCCGTTCTCCTCCTTCACCGTCATGCACAGCATCCCCGCATCGCCCATTTTCTTCCACACATCGCGCGGGACGATGCCATTGGCTTCGTGCTCCTCCATGTGCGGGGTGAGGTGCTCGGCGAAGACCTTGCGCACGGTGTCGCGGAAGGCCTCGTGGTCTTCGTTATAGGCGGTGCGGTAGGAGGTTGCGAGCATGGCGGGGTGTCTCTTTCGGGCAATGGGTTTTGATTTGCCACGATTGAACAGCGCCAAGGGGTTAGGGTCAAGCGCGAAAGTGGGGGTGGTGTCCCTCCCCCCTCCGTCGCCCCGGACTTGATCCGGGGCTGGGCTTCTTCTTGCTTGCGGCTTGCCAAAGCTAGCCAAGCCCCGTGTCAAGCACGGGGCGACGGAGAGCTAAGTTATCGGCGGACGATGCTTTCCACAAAGCGAGCCCAGCGCGGAAAGATTGCCACCACGATCCACGCGAATGCATTCATTGCGAGTAAGATCAAAACCTCGGACCCGGCAAGGTCTCGGTCGAGAAATCGGTTCCCAAACAGAAACTGGGAGGCGAGAGCCATTACGCTGAAGAGGCTGACGCACCCAGCAACAACCCGCATACCGAACAGGATTATCGTGTTGTAAGTGCTCAATCCTTTTTCGCCATCCGACATGCTGGCCACCATACTCTACAATATATACGCGATCACCCCACAAACGCCCGCTCGATGACGAACTGACCCGGCTTGTTGTTCGCGCCCTCTTCAAACCCGCGGCGTTCCAGATCGGCGGCGTGGTCCTTGATCATCGCCATCGAACCGCACAGCATCACGCGGTCTTCGTCGGGCACGAAGCGCTGCGGGCCCTTGCTCTGTTCGAACAGGCGGCCATCGTCGATCAGCTGCTGGATGCGGCCCTGCGTGCGGAAGCTTTCGCGGGTCACGGTGGGGACGTAAATCATCTTGGCGCGGTCATCGTCTTCAAGCAGCGGATCGCCTTCGAGCTTGCTCTCCAGCAGTTCGCGATAGGCCAGCTCGTTCACGTTGCGCACCGAGTGGACGACGATCACTTCTTCGAACATCGCGTAGACATCCGGATCGCGCACGAGGCTCATGAACGGCGCCAGGCCGGTGCCGGTCGAGAGCATGAAGAGGCGCTTGCCGGGCAGCAGCGCGTCGGTCACCAACGTGCCAGTCGGCTTCTTGCCGAGATAGATCGGATCGCCGACCTTGATGTGCTGGAGCCGCGAGGTCAGCGGGCCATCCTGCACCTTGATCGAGAGGAATTCCAATTCCTCGTCATAGCTCGGCGAAGCGACCGAATAGGCGCGCAGCAGCGGCTTGCCGTTGTCACCGGGCAGGCCGATCATCACGAACTCGCCCGAGCGGAAGCGGAAGCTCGGCGGACGGGTCATCTTGAGCGTGAACAGCCCATCGGTCCAGTGATGGACGTAGGTGATGGTCTCGACAGAGAGCGCCGCGCTTTCGGTAAACTGGTCGCGGTCGATGGTGGGCTGGTTCAAAACGGGCCTCGGATGTCAGGTCAGCGCCGCCCCCACGGGCAGCCGGAATGCGGGCGCAAATGGACGAGTAGCGCCCGCCCTTCAAGACAGTTTAGTGTTAAGGGGTGAAAGCGGGCCTTGATCGGCCGCAATTCGCTCGCCGTTTGCCCGGCCCGCGTCAGTTCCAGCCGGCGCGGTCGAAGATCTTCACCGCTTCGGCCTGCCCCTTGCCGATATCGGCAACGCTGAGCGTATCGGGTTTGAACGCGCCGAGCGCTTCAACGGAGGAATTGGCCTTCAGACCGATACTGGCGGGGTATTCGTTGTTGCCATCCGCGAAGTACCGCTGGGCGCTTTCCGAGGTCAGGTATTCGAGGAACTTCACAGCGTTGTCGCGATTGGGCGCGGTCTTGACGAGGCCCGCGCCGCTGACGTTGACGTGCGTGCCGACGCCGCTCTGATCGGGGAAGATCACGCCGACCTTGTCAAAGATCGCCTTGGCCGCGGCATCGCCCCCGGCATAGCGCGCGAGGTAATAGGTGTTGACCACCGACACACGGCACTGCCCGGCGGCGACTGCCTCAATCATCGCAGTGTCATTGCCTTGCGGGGCCTGCTTGAAGTTGGCGACCACGCCCTTGGTCCACGCCTCGGCCTCGGCCGCGCCCTTGTGGGCGATGATGCTGGAGAGGAGCGAGATGTTGTAGATGTTCGAGGACGACCGCATGCAGATCGCGCCCTTCAGCGCCGGGCTGGCGAGATCGGCATAATTGGCAAGACCCTGCGGCGCGCCTTCGGCCTTGTTGTAGATGATGATCCGCGCACGGGTCGACAGGCCGAACCACAGCCCATCGGGATGGCGCAGGTTGGCAGGCAGGCGCTCCTTCAGCACTGGCGAATCGACCGGAGCGAGAATCCCTGCTTCTTCCGCCCGCCACAGCCGCCCCGCATCGACCGTGATGAGCAGGTCGGCGGGGCTGAATTCGCCCTCTGCCCCGATCCGTTCGATCAGCGCATCAGCATCGGCCTCGATCCGGTTGACCTTGATCCCGGTTTCGCGGGTGAAATCCTCGTAGAGCGCCAGATCGGTGTCGTAATGGCGCGAGGAATAGATGTTGACCTCACCCGTGATCAGCACTGCCGCATCGCCCGCATCATCAGCGCAGCCGGACAGCGCACCAAGGCTGACAAAGGCGCAAGCGGCAAGGACGAGGTTCTTCATGGGAGTGCGGCTTTCTGTGAATATTTGCGAATGACTTGCAATATAATCGACGGCCGCGCAAGCCCTAACTGCGCGCAAAAGCCCGCACGCTATCCGGGTCCGGCAGCACGCTATAGGTCTTGTCCGGATCGACCGGCAGCGCGGTTTCTACCGTGATCGCCGCCCCGCCCGCTCCTTGGAGCAGCACCCGGCTGCGCGCGCCCATCGGATGAACGTCGCGCACAGTGCAGCCGCGCAGGTCAGCCACCGGCACCAGCCGGTCAGCCTGCACCAGCAGATCGAAGGCAGGCGCATCGGGCAGCTCGCCGATCAGGCTCTCCAGCGGCCACAACCCGAAGGGCGTATCCAGCCCCTCGGCCCCGCGCGTGCCCGAGATAATCTGCGCACCGCTGAATATCGCCCCGACCGAAGCGGTGGCGGGCGCATGGTGAAGCTCCTGCGGGGTGCCAAACTGGATGATCCGTCCGCCCTCCATCACCGCGATCCGATCCGCAATATCGAGCGCTTCGGCCGGATCATGCGTCACCAGCACCACCGTCGCCCCCGCCTCGCGCAGCAGGATGCGGCATTCGCGGCGGAGCTTACGGCGCAGCACGATGTCGACGCTGGCGAAGGGCTCGTCCATCAACAGCACCCGCGGCTCGGGCGCCATGGCGCGGGCGAGCGCGGCGCGCTGTTGCTGCCCGCCCGAAAGCTCGTGCGGATAGCGCGCGCCCATCCCCGCAAGGCCGACCTTGGCGAGCCAGCTATCCGCCTCAACCCGGCGCGCCTTGGGCAGTCCAAAGGCGACATTGGCGGCCAGCGTCATGTGCGGAAACAGCGCGCCGTCCTGAAATACCAGGCCAACGGGCCGCGCTTCGGGCGGCGGGCTGCGCTGCGCATCGGCCAGCACCTCGCCCCCCAGCGTAACCTCACCCTGTTGCACCCGCAGCAAGCCTGCCGCGAGGCCAAGCAGTGTTGACTTCCCGCAACCCGACGCGCCAAGCAGGCACGTGATTTCCCCCGCGGGCGCGGTAAAGCTGATATCCTCCAGCGCCCGCACCTCACCGTATGCATGGGCAATATGACGAAATTCGAGGCTCAATGGCTGATCCTGCCCTCACGGCGCGTGGGTTTCGGGGGAAACTCCCGGTGAGCCGCCTTAGGCAAATTGCAGGCCATGGTGCAAGCGGTGGCGGATGGAGCGTGGCCGCGCTGGTGATTGCCGCGCTGGCCGGATTGCCGATTGCCGCGATCGCCTGGGCCTCGCTGGCGGGGGGCGGAGAGACGATAGCCGATCTCGCTGCGACCGTGCTGCCGACCTATGTCGCCAACACCGCGCTGCTGATGCTGCTCGCAGGCGGTATCGCGGCAGTGGTGGGGACCGGCTGCGCATGGCTGGTCGCCGCGACCCGCTTTCCGGGGCGCCGTGTGCTGAGCTGGGCGCTGGTGCTGCCGCTCGCCCTGCCCGCCTATTTGGCCGCCTATATCTATGCCGACCTGCTCGACTTTGCGGGGCCACTGCAAAGCGCCCTGCGTGCGGGCATGGGCTGGGGGGTCGAGGATTACGCCGTGCCCGATATCCGCTCGCTGGGCGGCGGGGCCTTTGTGCTGGGCTTTGTGCTCTATCCGTATGTCTATCTGCTGGCCCGCGCGGCCTTTGCGACCCAGAGCCTTACGCAGTTCCGCGCCGCCCGCAGCCTTGGCGCTGCGCCCGCGCGGGCGTTCTGGCGCGTGGCGCTGCCCGCCGCCCGCCCCGCCATCGCCGGGGGGCTGGCGCTGGTGCTGATGGAAGTGCTCGCCGATTTCGGTGTGGCCGAGTATTTCGCAATCCCGACCTTCTCGACCGGGATTTTCCGCAGCTGGCTGGCGATGGGCGACAAGGCGTCGGCTTTGAAGCTCGCCGCGATCATGCTGGTCTTCGTGATCGCGCTGGTGGCGTGGGAGGCGCAAAGCCGGCGCGGACGCAGCGACAGCCGCGATGGCCTCGCCGCGCGGCGCAACGAAGAACCGCTGGTGGCGCTGACGCCGCTGGGCAAGGGGCTGGCCTGCCTCGCCTGCGCCGCGCCGGTGCTGCTCGGCTTCGTGCTGCCCGCCGGATACCTTGCGAGCCTCGCGCTGACCCCGATCGCGCAGGCCGCTGCGGGCGACCTGCCCACCTATATCCGCGGGAGCCTGTGGTTGGGCCTCGCTGCGGCAAGCCTGTGCCTTGTCGCCGCGCTCGTGCTCGCCTTTGCGCGCGCGCGGTCGGCCTCGCGCATCACGGCGAGCGCAATCCGGCTGGCGACACTCGGCTATGCGCTGCCGGGCGCTTTGCTCGCGGTCGGCCTGCTCGCGCCGCTCGGAGCCTTCGACCAAAGCCTGACCCGCTTCGCCCGCGACAATCTCGGCTGGAGCGGCGGGTTGCTGCTGACCGGCACCAGCGCGCTGCTGATCTATGCGCTGTCGGTGCGGTTCATGACGGTCGCCTATAACAGCGTCAGCGGCGGGTTGGCGCGCATTCCTCCCGGCCTTGATGCCGCCGCCCGCAGTCTTGGCGCTGCCCCATCCCGCGTGCTCGCCCGCATCTATGCCCCGCTGCTCGCCCCGAGCCTCGCCGGAGCGGCGGCGCTGGTGTTCATCGACACCTTGCGCGAACTCCCCGCCACCCTGATCCTGCGCCCGTTCAACCTCGAAACGCTGGCCACCCGCACCTATCGCCTCGCCAGTGACGAACGGCTGGTGGAAGCCGCCATCCCCGCGCTGATCCTGCTGGCGGCAGGATTGCTGCCGGTGCTGGTGCTGAATCGGCTGGGGAAGCGGTAGAAAACTGTCCAGCCAGCCTGTCACACGGCTTGTCCGACGCGCGACAACCGTTCACAAGACGCTCCACATGGCACGCTTCCCCTTCTCCGCAATCGTCGGTCAGGACGAGATGAAACAGGCGCTTCTGATCGCCGCCGTCGACCCCAGCATTGGCGGGGTGATGGTGTTCGGTGATCGCGGCACCGGCAAGAGCACCGCTGCGCGCGCGCTCGCCAGCCTGCTGCCGCCGATCATGGCGGCGGAAGGTTGCCCCTATGGTGCCTCGAAAGAGGATCAGGCTCGTTATCCGGGCGTCTGCGGCACCGGCAAGATGGTGAAGCGCGCGGTTCCCTTCGTCGATATGCCGCTCGGCGCGACCGAGGACCGGGTGATTGGCTCGCTTGATCTGGAACGCGCGCTGCGCTCGGGCGAGAAGGCGTTCGAACCCGGCTTGCTGGCCAAGGCGCATCGCGGGTTCTTGTATATCGACGAGATCAACCTGCTCGAAGATCACCTCGTCGATCTGCTGCTGGATGTGGCGGCCTCGGGCGAGAACGTGGTCGAGCGCGAAGGCCTCTCGGTCCGCCACCCGGCCAAGTTCGTGCTGATCGGCAGCGGCAACCCGGAAGAAGGCGAACTCCGTCCGCAATTGCTCGACCGCTTTGGCCTGTCGGTCGAAGTGCGCAGCCCCAAGGATATCGAGGTGCGGATCGCGATCATGCGCCTCGTCGCCGAGAACGAGCGTGATCCCGAGAACTTCGCCGCGCGCTGGGCGGGCGAAGACGAGAAGATTTTGAAGCGCGTGGCCAAAGGCAAGGCGCGGCTCCCCAAGCTGGAAGCGGGCGATGATGTGCTGCGCGATGCCGCCAATCTGTGCCTCGCCGTGGGCGCGGATGGCCTGCGCGGCGAGCTCACCCTGATGCGCGCCGCCCGTGCGCTGGCGGCGCTGGAGGGGGCCAAGAGCGTCACCCGCAAGCATATGATCGCCATTGCCCCACTGGCTTTGCGCCACCGCTTGCGGCGCGATGTGCTGGACGAAACCGGCTCCACCGTGCGGATCACCCGGGCGATTGCCGAGCTGTTCGGATGACCCTCAACGACACCGCTGACCCGCTGGATGATGCGGTGCTGGCGGCGCGGCTGTTTGCTTTGGCTCCGGCCACCTTCAAAGGCATGGTCCTGCGCGGCAACAGTCCGGCGCGTGAGGCGCTGGTGGCGGCCTTGGGCGCAGCGGTGACGCTCAGGCGGATGCCGGGGCATATTGATGACGAGCGGCTGCTGGGCGGGATCGACCTTGCCGCCAGCCTCTCCGCCGGTCGCCCAATCTGCCAGACCGGGTTGATTGAGGAAGCGCGCGGCGGCGCTCTGCTCGCCGGAATGGCCGAGCGGATGGATGGCAGCATTGCCGGACGGCTCGCGCAGGCTCTGGACGAAGGGCAGGCCGCGCTGGTGCTGCTCGACGATGCGACCGAGCCCGAGGAAGCGCCGCCAGCCAGCCTGACCGAACGCCTCGCCTTCGCCTGCGACCTGTCGACCTCCCGGCGCTGGCAGGGGGTGGAACTGGCTTCGGCGGCAGGCGCGCTGGCGCAGGTGGCTCCCTTGGACGACGACGCCCTGCGTGCGCTTGCTGCCACGGCGGAAGCCTTGGGAGTGGACAGCGTCCGGGCGCTGATCTTCGGCGGAGAGGCGGCGCGCGGGCTTGCCGCGCTCGACGGACGCGGCGCTGCCGGGAAAGCCGACCTGACCGGCGCCGTGCGGCTGGTGCTCGCCCCGCGCGCCACGCGCCTGCCGCCGCAGGAACAAGACGGCCCGCCCGAAGACCAGCCGCCTCCCCCTGAAGGCGAGCGCGATGACCAGTCCGACAGCGAACAGCAGCAGCAGGAACTGGACCTGTCCGACATCCTGGTCGAAGCGGCCAAGGCGGCGATCCCGGCGGATCTGCTCGCACAACTCGCCCAAGGCAAAGCCCCGCGCCGCTCGTCCAGCAGCGGCACCGGGCAGAAACGCAAGGCGGCCACGCGCGGCAAGCCCTTGGGTGCGCGTCCGGGTATGCCGCGCGGCGGGGCCAAGCTGGCGCTGATCGATTCGCTGCGAGCCGCCGTGCCGTGGCAGGCCGTCAGGCGGCGTGAAGCGGGCGCCAATGACGCCTCGGCGATCCTGATGCGTAAGGAAGACCTGCGCATCCGCCGGTTCGAGGAACGCGCCGCCCGTGTCACGATCTTCGCCGTCGACGCCTCCGGTTCGGCCGCAGCCGCACGGCTGGCCGAGGCCAAGGGCGCGGTGGAGCTGATGCTGGGTCAGGCTTACGTCACCCGCTCCGAAGTTGCGTTGGTCGCCTTCCGGGGAACGAGCGCCGAACTAATTCTGCCCCCCACCCGCTCGCTCACCCGGGCGCGGCGGACGCTGGCGGAATTGCCCGGCGGCGGGGGAACGCCGCTTGCCATGGGGCTCAATACCGCGCGCGAAGTGGCCGAGGCCGTCATCGCCCGCGGGCGCAGCGCGGCGCTGGTGATCCTGACCGATGGCCGCGCAAACATCACCGCAGACGGCTCGCCCGGCAGGCCTCAAGCCGCCGCGGATGCCGAAGCCGCCGCCAAGGCGATCTCCGCGCGCGGGATCGACGCGCTGGTGGTCGATATCTCCGCCCGCCCCGGCCCGGAGGGCGCGGCGCTGGCCGCTGCGCTCGGCGGGCGTTTCCTCGCCCTCCCACGCGCCGACGCCCGCATGATCACGGCTGCGATCAACGCCGTCCAGCCGATCGGCAAGGCGGCATGAGCAGCCTCGATTGGAACCGCGAAGGTCTGATCTGGCCGCACCGCGAAGCGAGTGACTTCGTGAATATTGGCGCCAAGCGCTGGCACGTGCAGCGCATGGGAAGCGGCCCGCCGCTGCTGCTGCTCCACGGCACGGGTGCCTCGGTCCATTCATGGCGCGGGCTGATGCCGCTGCTGGCCCAAACCCACACCGTCATCGCCCCCGATCTGCCGCGCCATGCCTTCACCACGGGGCACGATGCCTATGCGATGAGCCTGCCGGCGATGGCGGGCGAGATTGCGGGGCTGATGAAGGTGCTCGACGTCCAGCCCACCGCGATGATCGGCCATTCGGCAGGTGCGGCGATTGCGCTGCAAATGGCGCTCGATCATGGCTATGCTGGCCCGATCATCGGGCTGAATTCCGCGCTGCGACCCTTCCCCGGCGCGCTTGCACAGATTTTCCCGGCGGTGGCCAAAGCGCTGTTCGTCAACCCGCTGGTGCCGCGCTTGTTTGCCGGGAGCATCGACCTTGTCGGCGGAGCCAAGAAGTTCCTGTGGCGATCAACCCACTCGCATATCGAGCCGGAGGGCCTCGCCTGTTACCGCACACTGCTGAAGCACCCGGCGCACGCAGGCGGCGCGCTCGCCATGATGGCGAACTGGGACCTGCCCGGCCTGCGGTTGCGGATGGGTGAGGTGCGCAATCCCGTGCTACTGATCCACGGCGCAAAGGATCCCGCCATCCCGCTCGATTGGGCGAAGGACGCCCATAGCTGGCTGGCGAACGCGCGGCTGGACGTGCTCCCCGGTCTTGGCCATCTTGCCCATGAGGAAGCGCCCGAGAAAGCCGCCGCGCTGATCGCGGCCTTCCTCGCCGAGCAAAGTCAGGAGGCGCGCCATGGATAGCGGCACATTCGGATGGATCGAGCTGGTACTGTTCTATGGCATCGCGATCGGGTTCGGCGTCTGGCAGTGGGTGAAGATGGACCGGATGCTGAAGAAGACCCGCGCCGAAAAGGCGGCAAAAGACGCGGCCGAGCGCGATGGCGGACCGCCTGCCGCCTGAAGCGATTTGCATTCATTCAAACGCACCTCGGGCCTGACGTTTGCACACCTCCCCGCATGGCGGCTTATCCCATGTGAATTTCCTTTGGCAGAAGGAGGCTTTTCGGCCATGGGCGATTTTTGGCGCCGCGCCCGCGCGCGCGTCGGACACACCGGAACGTCGTTCCTCAACATCTTTATTGGAAAACGACGTTTTTCGTGGACGCTCAGACAGGAAGCCTCTCAAGCAATCTGATTAACCCAGCGGCTCCGCGGCGCGTGAACCTGCTGTCGGTCCCGGGCCTGCCTGAACTCGTTCTCGCGTTCTCGTTCCTGATTGTCGCCACAGTGCTGGCCTGGCGCTTTGACCTGCCATTCGTAACCCCAGCGAGTGACGCGCTGGAATTCACCGGCATGAGCTATGGCGTGCCGCTGTCGCTGATCGGTGTGCTTGGGCTTTATCTGATCGTGACGAAGCAGGTCAGGCGGCTGGTCTATTATGGCCTCGCGGCAATCGCTTACGGTGTGATCTTGATTGCGCATTTCAATGTCAAACTGGGGATGAGCGTGATCAACCCCGCCGTGTGGGACGATTTCTACTGGACAACCGATCAAGCCCTGCGGCCATTGGTTGACGCAGCCTTCGCCGTGCATCGCGGGGCCGACATGATCCTGCCAGCCGGCGAGCACCTTTATCTGTTCGCGTTTTTGGCCATGTTCGCGGGCAGCATCATCGTTCATTCGATGAAGTGCTTCGTCGTGTTTCGCAAGGTCATCTTCACCGCCATGCTGGTGCACGTGCTCGGCGCGCTGAGCTATCTGGTAATGCCGGCGGTTGGCCCGTTCCTTTACGAACAAGGCATCAACGCGCTCGAAACCGCGCGGCAGGTTCACATGTACGGCGGATACCAGGCCCTCGTGGCGGGCGGGCGGCCGTGGATTGCGAGCGAGGGAAGCCAGTACATGTTCGCCGCCGTGGCGGCCATGCCCTCGCTTCACGTCGCCTCATCCGCAGTGTTCGTTTACTTCGCGTGGAAGCATGTGCGCTGGCTGGGGGTGGCCTACCTGCCGCTGTTCACCTTCATCATCTTCGAAGCTGTGGCGACGCGCTGGCACTATTGGATCGACGTTGCCGCAGGGCTGGCGCTGACGGCATTGGCCATCGCCATCACCACGGCGCTGTTCCGCTCGTTAGAGGCCGAGGAGGCAGCGCGCCTGCGCTGACAGCTTATCGGACCCTCCGCGGCATCCGATAGGGCAGCATGAACTGCACCAGCGGCGAGGAAAACCGCCGCATATCTAGGCTCTCCTGCACTGCCACCACCTCCTCGCCAGCAAAGCGCGACGCGAGTTCGGAGCGGGCGTAGAACGGCGTATCCTCCCACGTGCGCCGCACTTCGGCGACGCCGATGTCGGAGCGGGTGCGGCGATCAACCCGCCACTTGCTCGGCGGCAATTGGGCGATGGGCGGGAGATCGACCGGCTCGGGCACGCCATCGGCTCCGAACCGCAAGGCGCTGGCGAACAGCGAACCGTCACCGCGCTCGCCTTCGTAGCACACCAGCGCCCCTTCGTTCAGATGCGCGCGCGACCAGTGCCAGGTGTTAAAGCCAGTCTCCAGCGGCTCGGCGCCGCGATTGTGATCGAGATAGGCCTTGCCGCTCCACGAAATGCCGGGCGAGCTCATCTCAACCTCGATCCGAGCACGCGGAGCGAGGCAGTGCCAGATGTGGTTCTCGGCCCCGTCGAGCGCGAAGGCGGTGCGGTTGAGCGCCTCGGGGAACACCCGCACGCGTCCACGCACCGGGCGCTGCCACGGGACGAACAGGCGGGTGTCACCCTCGACTATGTCGATCGTCAGCGCCTCGCCATCCCACCGCACCGCGCTCGGCCCGATGACCAGATTACTGGCGTCACGCTCCACCGCGCCGTGCCCACGCTCGGTCATCACCCAGCGATGCTGCGGGCCATAGAGCGCGACATTGAGCGAGGAGTGATCAAGCGGATCGCCTCGCCCGGAGCGCTTGTAATAGGGTGAAAACACGCTCCCGAGGAACGCGATGATCGTCAGCCCGTGCTGCCCGTCGTCACTGATCGCGTCGACATACCACCAGGAATAGCCACCGGCCGGGATGTCTTCATTGAAGCGAGGTCCTTCGCGATGACCCGCGCTGCCAGCTGCCCGGACAAGGCTGCCATGGGCACCCCAGCTGCCGGATGGGTCGCCCCGCCCGTGCAATAGAGACCGGGCAGACGGGTCCTGGGCCCCTGCCGCTGGAAAGAGGCCGCCCAGCCGTGCGACGCTCTGCCATAGAGGGCGCCGCCCGTGGCCGGGAACAGGCCCTCCCAGTCCTGAGGGGTCATGAGCTGATGCGGAAAGGGCTCCTCCAGTTGCAGGCCGCAGCGTTTCAGCGTGGCCATCATGGCGTGCGTGCATCGGGCTCTCTCCTCAGGTGTATAATCGTGGACGTCTCCGTTGGCGGGGGCGTTGACGATGATCTGGATGCGTTCGCGGCCCTGTGGGGGGCCTGCGTGTTCGTTGGCGCCGCGGTCGGTGGCGCAGACATAGACGGTCGGCTCTGACGGCGTGCCGCCTTGGCCGATCTCGCGGAACTCAGCCGCGTAATCGCGCGAGAAGAAGACATTGTGATGGGTGAGGTCGAAGCCGCTGGTCTCGGCATGGGCGTACCACACCAGCGCAGACAGCGAGCGTTTGGCCCGCGGGATCGTCGGCACGGCGCGCGTCGCGGCTTGCCCGAAACGTCCGGTGGCAAGCGCGCCCGGATCGCCGTTGCAGATGACGATATCGGCGGGGATGACCTCGCCCGACGCGAGCCTGACGCCGCTGGTGCGCCCCTGCGCTGTCAGCACTTCGGCGACCGCCGCATTGGTCCGTACCCGTGCGCCTTGCTGCGTGGCCAAGCCCGCAATCGCCTTGGCCAGCGCATGGATTCCGCCCTCGATCAGCCACACCCCGCGCGCCTCGACGTGCGCGATCAGCATCAGCGTGGCGGGCGCGGCGAAGGGGGATGAACCGCAATAGGTGGCGTAGCGACCGAACAATTGCTGAAGGCGCGGGTCTTTGAAATGGCCGCCCAGCGCATTCCACATCCCGTCGAACGGCCGCATCGCGAGCATATCGCCCAGCTTCCACGGCCCGATCCGCCACATCATTGGCAGCGGGGTCGAAGCCTTGTCGCCGCGCAGGAATGGGTCTTCAAGGACTGCGAAGATCCGCGCCGCCTCTTCTGTAAAGCTGCGATAGCCGCGCGCCGCCTCTGCCCCGGCAAAGGCACCCACGGCATCAATGCTGCGGTCGCGGTCGGCATACAGATCGAGGTGGCCGCTATCATCCCACGCATGGCGCGCGATCACTTCGGCGCGGTTGACGGTGACATGATCCTCAAGCGCCGTCCCACAGACGGCAAAAACCTCGTCGAACACTTCGCGATAGGTGAAGACGGTCGGCCCGCCGTCAATTGCGGCGCCATCGACTGTAACGCGGCGCGCCTTGCCGCCGACCCAGGCCTCTTTTTCGAGCACGGTCACATCGGCCCCGCGCGCGGCAAGCAAGGCAGCGCTGGTCAGCCCGCCTATCCCTGCCCCGATAACGACGACTCGCGCGTCCACCCTTCTCAGCTCCCGTCAACCCAGCGATTATCATTGACCTTACGCGCGTGTCTGTCCAATTATTTAGACATATGGCCAATGAAACATCCCGACAGTGAGCAAATGGACCGCATTCAAGGTCGGATATGTCGCGCGCCGCAACCGTGTGTTTGCCTCGCCGAAGTTCCAGCACTGGGCCGCGCGCCTGCCGGTCATCAAGTGGATCGCCCGCTCGCGCGCTGATGCCGCTTTCGACCTGCTCGCCGGGTTTGCCTATTCGCAGGTCTTGCGCGCCTTTGTCGAAAGCGGGCTGTTCGATGTGCTGAAGGACGGGCCGCTCAACGTCGCGGAGATTGCAGCGCGGATTGACCTGTCGGAAAGCGCCGCGCTGACCCTGCTGCGCTCTGGCCGCCCGTTGATGCTGTCCGAGGAGCCCGTGCCTGATCAGTGGATGCTCGGCGAACAAGGTGCTGTATTCGCTAGCAATCCCGGCGTTCAAGCGATGGTGCGCCATCACCGCCTGCTCTATACCGACCTCGCCGATCCGCTGGCTCTGCTGCGCGCCGATCGGCAGGAGCCCACGGCGCTGTCGCGCTTCTGGACCTATGCCGGCGCGCTTCACGGCGCGAGCGAGCGCGGCACTGACACGGCGGAGTACTCGCAGCTGATGGCCGCGTCGCAGCATTTCGTTGCTGACGAAGTGCTGGCCTCGGTCGGTTTCCGCGATGTCGAACGGTTGCTCGATGTCGGCGGCGGGCATGGCGCGTTCCTGCGCCATATCGGCGCGGCCTGGCCGCATCTCAAGCTCGGCCTGTTCGACCTGCCCGAAGTGGCGGAGACCGGTGCCAAGGTGCTTGGCGAAGCGCTTGGGGCGAGCCGCGTGACGGGCCACCCGGGGAATTTCTTCAAGGATTCCGTACCCAAAGGCTACGACATGGTCTCGCTGATCCGCATCCTGCACGATCACGACGACGCGCCCGCGCAAAGCCTGCTCGCCAATATCCGCGCCAGTCTTGCCCCCGGCGCACAGCTGCTGATTGCCGAGCCGATGGCGCAGATCCCCGGGGCAGAACCGATGGGGGAGGCGTTTTTCGGCCTCTACCTATGGGCGATGGGCTCAGGTCGACCCCGCAGCCCGGCTGAGATCATCGCAATGCTGCACGCAGCCGGGTTCGCATCGGCTCGGGTCGTCGCGACAGCGCAACCGGTCAACGCAAGCATTATTATTGCCCGGGCCTGAGCATAAATTGTCCAAGTTGTTTGACAGTCAGATATGTAAGGCGTAGCAAACAGGTGAGAGAACGTGTTTTCGGACTTTCGAGTCGGCGTTCGCGCCGCAGAATCCGAAACGGGAGAGCGAAGCGATGAACACCCTGGCCGTCATTCTTGAAGCTCCGGAGCGCCTTGCGCTTCGGTCGCTCGAGATGAAGCCAGTGGAAGCCGCCGACGTTCTTATCGAAATCGCCTTCAGCGGAATCAGCACCGGCACCGAGAAGCTCTTGTGGAGCGGGCGGATGCCGCCGTTCCCCGGCCTCGGCTATCCGCTGGTGCCTGGCTACGAATCGGTTGGCCGCATCGTCGATGCCGGACCCGAAGCCCGCGCCCGGATCGGCGACTGGGTGTTTGTCCCAGGCGCCAATTGCTACACCGATGCCCGCGGATTGTTCGGCGGGACGGCCAAGCGCGTGATCGTGCCTTCGGCGCGTGCGCTTCCCATTCCTGAGCATCTTGGCGAATCCGGCGTGTTGTGCGCGCTGGCCGCCACAGCGCTCCACGCGATCAAGGGTGGCTTTGCCCGCCGCGAGGCGCTGCCTGACCTTATCATCGGCCACGGCGTGCTGGGCCGCCTGCTCGCCCGGCTGACGCTGGCCTTGGGCGGCGCGGCGCCGACAGTGTGGGAAACCAACCCGGCCCGCCGCCTTGGCGCGGTCGGCTACAACGCCATTGATCCGACAACGGACGAGCGCCGCGATTATCACGCGATCTACGATGCCAGCGGTGACGCCGGCTTGATCGACGATCTCGTCATGCGTCTCGCCAAGGGCGGCGAGATCGTGCTGGCGGGCTTCTATTCCGAGCGGGTGAGCTTCGCCTTCCCCGCTGCCTTCATGCGTGAAGCGCACTTCCGGGTCGCTGCCGAATGGCAGCCCGGCGATCTCGCGGAAACGCGGGCACTGATCGAATGTGGGAGGCTCGACTTGAAGGGCCTCGTCACCAACCGGCGACCGGCAGGCGAGGCGCTCGACGCCTATCCGCAGGCCTTCACCGACCCCGAATGTCTCAAGATGGTTCTCGATTGGAGCGAATGTTGATGTCTGTGCTCGATACCCGAACCCTGGAAGATCAAGTGGCTGCCCTGCGCGAAGAAGCGGGCATTGAACCCGATCCGGTGCACACCGGCGAAGTGAAGTCTGAAACCCAGGTTATCGCGATTTACGGCAAGGGCGGCAGCGGCAAAAGCTTCGCGCTCTCCAACCTCAGCTACATGATGGCCCAGCAGGGCAAGCGCGTGCTGCTGATCGGCTGCGATCCCAAGTCGGATACCACCAGCCTGCTGTTCGGCGGCAAGAGCTGCCCGACGATCATCGAAACTTCGTCCAAGAAGAAAGCCGCCGGCGAAGAAGTCCGCATCGAAGATGTGTGCTTCCAGCGTGACGGCGTCTTCGCAATGGAGCTCGGTGGCCCCGAAGTGGGTCGCGGCTGCGGTGGTCGCGGGATCATCCACGGGTTCGAACTGCTCGAAAAACTGGGCTTCCACGACTGGGGCTTCGATTACGTCCTGCTCGATTTCCTCGGCGACGTGGTGTGCGGCGGCTTCGGCCTGCCGATCGCTCGTGACATGTGCCAGAAGGTCATCGTGGTCGGATCGAACGATCTGCAATCGCTCTACGTGGCGAACAATGTCTGCCAGGCGGTCGAATATTTCCGCAAGATGGGCGGCAATGTCGGCGTGGCCGGCATGATCATCAACAAGGATGACGGCACGGGTGAAGCCCACGCCTTCGCCGAAGCGGTCGGCATTCCGGTGCTCACCGCGATCCCGGCGAACGAAGACATCCGCCGCAAGAGCGCGAACTACCAGATCATCGGCATCCCCGGCGGCGAATGGGCGAGCCTGTTCGAAGACCTCGCCATCAATGTCGCCGAAGCGCCCCCAGTGCGCCCAACGCCTTTGACGCAGGACGGATTGCTCGGCCTGTTCAGCGCCGATGTGACCGGTGCCAATGTGGAACTGATCCCGGCGACACAAGCCGACATGCGCGGCGGTGTCTACGAAACCCGTCCGACCCTCGAAGTGATCTACGACGAGGCCTGATGCGATGAGCGATGCTTTCCCCCCCAACGCGTCACGCGCCGCTGACCGGATCGAGCTCGATACCGGCGCGGCTGCTGGCGCAGGTGCCTGCTCGTCGAAAGAGACGATGCGCGAAGCGGCACGCTCGGCGGGCAAAAGCGAAGTGCTTGATCGCTACGCGGCCGACTATCCGGTCGACCCGCAGGCTGGCCCGCATGATCAACCGCAATCGATGTGCCCGGCCTTCGGGAGCCTCCGCGTTGGCTTGCGGATGCGCCGCACCGCGACTGTGCTCTCGGGCTCGGCCTGCTGCGTTTACGGGCTGACCTTCACCTCGCACTTCTACGGCGCGCGCCGGACTGTGGGTTATGTGCCCTTCTCCAGCGAAACGCTGGTCACCGGTAAGCTGTTCGAAGACATCAAGGAAGCGGTCGAAGGCCTCGCCGATCCTGAGAATTACGACGCGATTGTTGTCACCAACCTCTGCGTCCCCACTGCCAGCGGCGTGCCGCTGCGGCTGCTGGGCAAGGCAATCAACGGCGTCCGCATCATCGGCATCGACGTTCCGGGCTTCGGCATTCCGACCCACGCCGAAGCGAAAGACGTGCTGGCTGGCGCCATGCTCAATTACGCCCGCGAAGAAGTTGCCGCTGGCCCGGTCGCTGCGCCGCGTGAGCGGTCTGACCTGCCAACAGTGACCTTGCTGGGCGAAATGTTCCCGGCTGATCCGGTGGTGATCGGGCAAATGCTCGCACCCCTCGGCCTGGCTGCCGGCCCGGTGGTCCCGACCCGCGAATGGCGCGAGCTTTATGCCGCGCTCGATTGCGCGGTCGTCGCCGCAATTCACCCCTTCTACACCGCCAGCATCCGCGAATTCGAAGCGGCCGGACGTCCGATTATCGGTTCGGCCCCGGTCGGTGCAGATGGCACCGCCGCCTGGCTGCAATCCCTCGGCGATACCCTCGGCCTGCCACAGGACAAGGTCGACGCGGTCAAGAACACCATGATCGCCGCTTGCCGCGGTGCGCTTTCCGCCATGCCGATCAAGGGCCGGATCACGGTGTCGGGCTATGAAGGCTCGGAACTGCTGGTGGCCCGCCTGCTGATCGAAAGCGGCGCCGAAGTGCCTTACGTGGGCACCGCAACCCCGCGCACCAAGTGGTCCGATGCCGACCGCGAGTGGCTCGAAGCGCGCGGCGCGCATGTGCAATTCCGCGCCAGTCTCGAGCAGGACATCGCAGCGGTCGACGAATATCGCCCCGATCTCGCGATCGGCACAACTCCGGTTGTGCAGCACGCCAAATCGCGCGCGATCCCTTCGCTCTACTTCACCAACCTCATCTCCGCCCGTCCGCTGATGGGTCCGGCAGGGGCTGGCAGCCTCGCCACGGTGATCAACGCCGCGATGGGCAACAAAGCGCGCTTCGATGCGATGCGCGATTTCTTCGAAGGCGTCGGCACCGAACACGCTGCCGGCGTATGGGAAGAACTTCCGGTCGACCGGCCCAAGTTCCGCAAGAAATACGCTGCCCTCAATGAAGCGGCACGCAAGGCGTCGGAGGCGATCGGCTCATGACCCTCATCCTGGATCACGATCGCGCTGGCGGATATTGGGGCGCTACCTACGTCTTCACCGCGGTGAAGGGCTTGCAGGTCATTATCGATGGCCCGGTGGGCTGCGAGAACCTGCCTGTCACCAGCGTCCTGCATTACACCGACGCCCTGCCCCCGCATGAGCTCCCCATCGTCGTCACCGGCCTGGGCGAGGAAGAACTGGGCAAGACCGGCACCGAAGGCGCGATGAAGCGGGCGTGGAAAGCGCTCGACACCGAACTGCCTTGCGTGGTCGTTACGGGTTCCATCGCCGAGATGATCGGCGGCGGCGTGACGCCTGAAGGCACCAATATCAAGCGCTTCCTGCCGCGCACCATCGATGAAGATCAGTGGCAATCGGCAGACCGCGCGCTGACCTGGCTGTGGACCGAATTCGGCCCCAAGAAGATGCCGGAAAAGCGCGTGCGCAAGGACGGCGAAAAGCCCCGCGTCAACATCATTGGCCCGTCCTACGGCATGTTCAACATGCCGAGCGATCTGGCCGAGATCCGCCGCCTTGTCGAAGGTATCGGGGCAGAAGTCGGCATGGCGTTCCCGCTGGGCAGCCACCTCGCCGACATCCGCGACCTCGCCACGAGCGACGCGAACGTCTGCATGTACCGCGAGTTTGGCCGCAACCTGTGCGAGACGCTCGAACGGCCCTATTTCCAGGCGCCGATTGGCCTCACCCAGACCACCAAGTTCCTGCGCGCGCTTGGCGCTGAGCTCGGCCTTGATCCGGAACCCTTCATCGAGCGCGAGAAGCACACCACGATCAAGCCCTTGTGGGATCTGTGGCGTTCGGTGACGCAGGACTTCTTCGGCACCGCAAGCTTCGGCATCGTCGCCAATGAAACCTATGCGCGCGGCATCCGCCAGTTCCTTGAAGGCGATATGGGCCTGCCCTGCACCATCGCGGCCTCGCGCTGCGCCGGGGTGAAGACCGATAACCACGCGGTGCGCGAATCCTTACACAGCAATCCGCCGCTGGTGATGTTCGGCAGCTACAACGAACGCATGTATCTGGCTGAAAAGTCCGGCAGCGGCTACGGACCGAGCACGCAGTTCATTCCCGCCAGCTTCCCGGGCGCTGCGATCCGCCGCCACACCGGTACGCCCTTCATGGGTTATTCCGGCGCGACCTATCTGGTGCAGGAAGTGTGCAATGCGCTGTTTGACGCGCTGTTCCACATCCTGCCGCTTGGCACCGAGCTCGACAAGGTCGACCCGACACCGACGCGCAATGAAGCGCAACTGGCTTGGGACGACGAAGCCAAGACCAAGCTTGACCAGCTGGTTGAAGCCCAGCCCGTGCTCGTCCGGATTTCCGCGGCCAAGCGTCTGCGCGATCTGGCCGAACGGACCGCGCGGCGCCGCGGGCATGCCACAGTTACCGCAGACTGCCTCGCCGAGGCACTGCTTGAAGGAGCGGGAGCATGATGATCATGCGCGTCCGGTCCAACCCTTTGTCGCTGCTGCGGAGCCTTTCCGCGACGGCACAATCCCATGCCCCCTTCGAGGGGGCTCTCCAATCCACGTGGGGGATCACGCGGGGACGCCGAAGGGAGCTTTCGGGCTCTCAATCAAACCCAACTGAACGGAGAAAACCCGATGAACGAACGTATCGGAACTCACCTGACGCCTGAAGAGGCACAGGAAATCCACAAGGGCTTCATGGGCACCTTCACCCTTTATGTGGTGATCGCGCTCGTGGCTCATGCCCTGATGTGGGCCTACAAGCCCTGGCTCTAATTCCATCATGATTGCGCGCTGCCTGCAATCGGCAGGCTGCGCAGATATCTGATTGGTACATGAAAGGAATTTTCCCATGTGGAGAGTTTGGTTCTACTTTGACATCCGTCGCGCCCTCGTCGCGCTCCATGTTGGTCTCGCCGTGTTGGCGTTCACCATCCACTTCATCCTGCTCAGCACGGATCGCTACAACTGGCTCGAGCGCGCTCCTGGCGCACCCGCACCGGCTCAGGCAGCTATCGAATCGTCGGAAGCTCCGGCGGCGGGATAGTTCCTGCTTGAAATGTGAGGGGGCAGGTTCGCCTGCCTGCCTCCTAACACTTTTTGGCAAACCTATAGCACCCGCCTCGCTGGCGGGGAGGATGGACCTATGGCGCTCCTTAGTTTCGAGCGGAAATACCGCGTCCGCGGTGGCACATTAATCGGCGGCGACCTTTTCGACTTCTGGGTCGGGCCGTTTTATGTCGGATTCTTTGGAGTGACGACGGCGATCAGCGCCCTTTTGGGCACAATGCTGATCTTCGCCGCCGCTACACAGGGTCCGACTCTCAACCCCTGGCTTATTTCGATCAATCCGCCACCCGTCGAATATGGCCTCAGCCTCGCGCCGATGGCGCAAGGCGGATACTGGCAGATCATCACCTGTTGCGCTGTTGTCGCCTTCGGTTCGTGGGTGCTGCGGCAGGCGGAAATCTCCCGCAAGCTCGGCATGAGTTACCACGTGCCGATCGCCTTCAGCGTGGCTGTGTTCGCCTATGTCTCGCTCAACGTCATCCGTCCCTTGTGGATGGGCGCGTGGGGCA